>ENA-UPSY01001107-UPSY01001107.1-human-gut-metagenome-genome-assembly--contig:-NODE-1107-length-29614-cov-34.744829_pt1 | contig 29614 bp, 20 predicted proteins | sample MGYA00250044_ERZ773365 | MGnify/ENA primary metagenome ERZ773365 (study PRJEB29103, sample SAMN06111932) | human gut metagenome | biome: human gut; feature: ankylosing spondylitis patient; material... | reverse complement strand
CACATCGCCGTTACCCTCCGCCAGTTCGGCTTCTCTGGTCTTGGTGGGCAGCCCCTCGATGTTGTGGTTCGCCATCATTTCACGGCTGCCGAACAACACCCGCTGATTGGCGATCCAGCCGCAGAAGCCCTGTCCGTCCTCGCAGACGAACTCGTCCACCGGCAGAAGCGTTCCCACATCGGGGATCATCTCCGCAAAGGCACCCTGTAACATGCTGTCGCCGTGGTGCACCAGACTGGCTGCGTCCAGCAGCACATCGTCCACCTTGGCACCGGAAAAGACCTTCATGCCCTCGATCTGTACCGAGCCCTTGGGGAACAGGTCGTTCGCCTCTACCAGCAGGGCGTTGGTGTCGAAAAAGTCGTCCACGCTCTGATAGCCCAGCATGGCACTGTTGGAAACCGCCGCCCTGCGGGACTCCCGTTCCAGCGGCAGATTGACCACCAGTGCACTGGCAGTACAGCAGCTTGCCGTCTGGAGCAGTGCCAGCATGGAGCACAGGAAACTGATCCACGGCATGCCGACCGCCGTTCCCATGCGGATCAAAGTCATGCCCACGGCGATCAGCAGGGTGACAATGCCGCAGATCGGTGTCATTGTCCGGCACAGCCCGTCCGCCATATCCGTGGAATAGGAATACCGGAGAATGTCGCACAAGCCGTCCGCTTTCCGCACTGCCGTCACAATGGGAATATCGTGGAGCACGCCCCGTGTGAGCAGTTCCGCAGTTTCCTCCTGCGAAACATAGGAGAGCACCCGCTTTTGTCCCTCGCGGGAAATGACGTTCACGTTCCGCAGAGCACGGCGTACCATCAGCAGCCGCCCGATGATATTGCAGAACAGAGCCAGCAGAGCACAGGGCACATAGAGGTGCACCGTGTCCATTGCCAGAACGTCCGGCGAGATCACCACGCAGACTGCCCCCAGCAACGCCGGCACCAGCGGCAGCACTGCCATGCTGTCACTGTCCGCATGAAACCGGAGCAGGTTCCACAGCCCGTTTTTCACGGTGGGGAACATCACGCCCAGCCCCAGCAGTCCCAGTGCCAGCTGAATGATGCCGTAGCCGCGGGGTGTGACCAGTGCCGTAAAGGCACCGTTCCCCAGCACTTCCGTGCACGCCAGCACCGCCCCTGCCACAGTCAGCACCAGCACGGCGATAAACCGGAAAAATACCACATTCCGGAGATTTTCCAGCGTTTTCTTCACCAGTTCCAAGTTGTCGGGCTGCCGCTTTTCCGCGTCTTCCCCAAAGGTATGGCTCCGCACCCGCTGGCGGACAGGGCGAAACCGGCTGGTCTGCTGGCTGCCCTGATAGTAATAGTCCTGTTCTTCCTCCCAGTGCCGCCGCGAAACCGGCGGTTCTTCATCCGTTCCCACCGGCTCTGCCCGCTGGAATTCGCCGGTGACAGATTCCTTGAGGTAGGCACTGTCCGGCACATTCCGGCGGCGTTTCTTTTTCTTTTCCCGTGCACGGGTGGAATCTTCCATCTGCCGCACATTGGGGCGGTGCCGCTGGGGTGCGGCGGTATCTTCTTCCATCAGCTTGACTGCACCGTCATAGCCGCTGTCGCCGGTTTCGGTGTAAGAAGCCTGATACCGTCCGGCCCCGGCGGCGTTGACAAAGGACACGTTTTCCCGCCGGAGGTGCTGGGTGGGAAAGCGTTCCCGCAGCACCGGTGCCGCATCTGCTTCCTGTGCTGCCTGTGCCGCCTTGCTGGCTTTGATGTGGGAGATCGTAGACTTGATGTCCACCAGTTCTTCCGCATTCTCCGGCGGCGGGGCAACCGTGTCATAGCCGGCACGTTCCCGCGAAAGCGGACGCTCAGACGTTGCCGCATTCACCAGCTTTTCGGTTTCCAGTGTCCCGCGGGACAGGGGCTGTTCCGAGGTGTGCCGGATTCCGGAGCGTTTGCCGTCCGCACTGTATTCGTTTAAGATTTCTTCTAATGTAAATTTATGGTCTGCCATAATACACTCCTGTGAAAATTTGAGAAGTGATTCTCCGAAAATGATTGTTGCCGCCGATACCCTACAAGGGAGCCTATAGTTACCGGTTCAGCCCTATAGAGAAGCCTGAAATAAGCCTCCCCTGAAAGGGGAGGGGGACCAGCGAAGCTGGTGGAGGGGTTTTTACGTGAAATCTTTTGCTTAATGAAAAAGACTTACGAGATAACCCCTCAGTCAGTGCTACGCACTGCCAGCTCCCCTTTCAGGGGAGCCTATAGCTACCGATTCAGCACAGACACGTCCCTATAGAGAAGCCTGAAATAAGCCGCCCTTGAAAAGGGAGGGGGACCAGCGAAGCTGGTGGAGGGGTTCTCATGTGAAATCTTCTGCTTGATGTATCAGGTTTTACAGAAGCACCCCTCAGTCACCCACGGCACTCTCCCCGTCCGTCACTTCGCCAGCCGCTGCCGCACTGCCTCGTACAGGAAGATGCCCGCTGCCACCGAAGCGTTCAGCGAGTTGACTTTTCCACGCATGGGCAGGCTCAGCATGGCATCGCACTTTTCCCCAACCAGACGGCTCATGCCGAAGCCCTCCGAGCCGATGACAAACGCCGTGCCGCCGGTGAAGTCCGCATCGGTATAGCTGGTGCCTGCGGCATCGGTGCCGTAGATCCAGACATTGTTTTTCTTGAGGATCTCCATGGCGGAAGCCAGATTGGGCACCCGTGCCACCGGCAGCCAGCTTGCGGCTCCCGCAGAGGTCTTGCCCACGGTCAGCGTCAGGGACGCACTCCGCCGCTTGGGAATAATTACGCCGTGTGCACCGGCAGCTTCTGCCGTCCGGATAATGGCACCCAGATTGTGAGGATCCTGAATCCCGTCACACAGCACCAGCAGCGGCGGTTCGCCCTTTTCGGCAGCACGCTCCAGCAGTTCTTCCAGCGAAACGTATGTGCCGCAGGCACCCTCTGCCGCAACGCCCTGATGCACTGCCCCGCCGGTCAGCTGGGTCAGCTTGGACTCTGTCACAACCTTTACGGGAATGCCCTGCTCCTTGGCAAGGCTGATGATCTCCTGCAAGCCGCCGCTTTCCTGCCCCACATAGAGCATGTCGATCCTGGCACCGCTGCGGAGTGCTTCCATAACGGGATTTCTGCCGGCGATCCGGTCATTTTCCGTTTCCGGCATTTCCGCAGGCTTCTGCCGGCGGGACTGTGGTTTTCTCTGGCTCATATATTCCTCCGTATCTCCTGCGGCATGGCATTTCCCCACGCCCGTTGCAGGACACTGTCTGTTTTTTCACGATGCTATCCATTATAGCATATCTCCAGAGAAAATACAAGGTTTTTCGTGTGAGAGGGAAAATTGACAAGAAAGATTGCACAGGAACCCCTCAGTCACCTGCGGTGCCAGCTCAGCACAAGGCACGCCCTTCGGGTGCCCTTTCAGGGGAGCCTATAAGCTACCGATTCAACACAAGGCACGCCCTTCGGGTGCCCTAGCCTCCCCTGAAAGGGGTGACTCCCCACGGGGTGGGGAGATGCCCGCAGGGCAGAGGGGACCGCTCAGTACGAGGGGAACCAGCGAAGCTGGTGGAGGGGTTCTTCCGTGGAATCTTTTTCCTCACGCATCAGGCTCTACAAAAGAATCTCTCAGAAAAACTTTTTACATTATAGGGACACTTTCAACAATCACCATCTCCCACTACAGCACCAGCAAACAAACCGCCGCCGTGCCCAGACAGCTCAGAAGCACCAGCAGGAGCGTCCGGAGCCAGAAGCGTTTTTCTGCCCGTTCCGGTGCCGCTTCCCGCAGCAGTGCGTCCGCGTCCGCCTGCGAAAGCTGCTGGGGCAGCTTGGTCACGCCGGGCTTGAGATAGAACACCGCACGTTCAAAATACAGACTGTCCGGACGGTTCACTTCGATGATTTTTTTCTGTACGCCTTTTACCATAGCCATTCCTCCTGCGGCAGCCGGTGCATGCCGGTACTGCCGAATGATTTCACAGGAAGTATGTGCACATTGTGAACCACTCAAACAGAACAAACCTGTTTTTCCACAAAGTCCCCCGTTCCGACAGGAATTTCTGTGGAAAACTCTGTGGAAACTGTGGAAAACGTCCGGTTTTTCCAATCTGTCCCCTATTGTGGAATCCGGTGGAGAACGCTTGAACAGTGTTTTATTTTAGGCAATACCGCACAAAGCTTGTGCGACAGATGCGTCGTCAAATTTTCCGTCAGATGAAACAAAAAGCGGTATTGTCTTTATTCACAAACTGCCGTCAGCGGCAGCGGAGAAGCTTCCGTCCGGAACGGTGCCGCCGGAATCCCGTTTTTCCCGAACAGCGTAACTGCACCGTAGTTCACCCAGTTGTACCGTGCCGCAGCAGGAGCCGGCACTTCTGCCGCTGTCAGCCGCACCGTGTCGCCGTCCAGCACTGCTCTGGCATCGTGATATACCCCGTCTGCACCGGCGATCTGGAAGCCGCAGGGTTCCCCGTGCCACTCCATGCCCTGTGCCGCGTGGGAAAAGAACACCGTCAGCGTACTGCCCTCCACAACGAAGCTGCGGAAGATCGGCCCGAACGCCTCCAGCTTCCGTTCCCCGTAGACCAGCTGCCGAGCCTGCAACGCCAGCCGGTGTCCCACAGGGTGCTTGTCCACAGGGTGAATGTTGCAGTATTCGCCGCAGTCCAGAATCACGGCAATGCCGGTGTGCTTTACCGTCTGGTATACCTGCATCTGTGCCTCCCGCAGCCGGCTCCACGCCCCGTTTTCCGGCGTGTCCGCATAGGTGTGCATAGGCAGCTGCACCAGAATGAACGGCAGCTGTACATCTTCAAAATCCTGCCGCCAGCGGGCGATCAGCATTGTCAGCAGTGTACCATAAGTATCCGGTCGGATCTCGTCGTTTTCGCCCTGATAATAGAAAAATCCCCGAATGGTATAGGGCACTACCCTTTGCAGCATGGTGTGATACATGCCGGCAGGACGGTAAGGGCTCTTGATGCCCAGCGGCCCGGGGTAACGGTTTTCCCCGCAGCGGCGAATGATCTCGTCCCACGGCATATTGCTGTCCTCCTGATAGCACTTCTGCATGCGGCTCTCCCATGCGGTGTGATATGCCACGTATTCGTCATACTCGGCAATCATTTCCGCATCCGTCTTTCCCGCGGCGGCAGCGGCGTAGTCCTGCAAATAGGGGTGACCGGCAGCGTGTGCCTGCAGATCGGATTCCGGCAGCCAGCAGCTGACCGATGAGCCGCCGTAGTTGCAGCCGATAATCCCCACAGGAACGCCCTGTGTCTGTGCCAGTTCCTTCGCCGCCAGATACGCCGCCGCAGACCATGTGCCGCTGGTTTCCGGATCCGGCAGTTCCCAGCGGGCAGCGTTCCATGCAGCAGTGTAGGCATCGTCTGCGAACGTATTCCGCGGCACCTGAAAATACCGCACGTTGGAGTTCCGGCACTGTTCCAGTTCCGCCGTTCCGTTCCTGGCATCTTTCAGCATAAATTCCATGTTGGACTGCCCGCCGGCAAGCCAGACTTCCCCGAATGCCACGTCGGAAAATTCCTGTTCGTTTACCGTCAGGGTACAGCCCGTGCCCGCAGGCATCGGCGGCAGTGTCACCCGCCATGTTCCGTCCTGCTGCACCGCAGAAGAAACGGTACAGTGCCGCTGGGGAACGGAAACAGTCACCGGCTCCCCTGCGGTGCCCGTCCCGAAAACGGCAATGGACTTGCCCCGCTGGAGCAGCATGTGGTCTGTAAAAATGGCTGCACAATGTATCATATGAATTCCACCTCGTTGTTTTTTCAGACAGCACGGCATCAGACGGTGCTGTTCGAATGCTACCTGTATTATACAAGGTTTTGCAGAAGATGTCAACGAGGAGTATTGCCCAAATATTCCCACGGAAATCAATTTTCAAAAATATGTTGATTTAAATTGTGCCAAATTATGAAGTTTGACAAGGAAGGCTCCCCTGAAAGGGGAGCTGGCAGTGCGTAGCACTGACTGAGGGGTTTCCACTTATGCCGGAAACGCCATAAAAGGATTTTACGAAAGAACCCCTCCACCGCCTAACGGCGGTCCCCCTCCCCTTTCAGGGGAGGCTATCATGAAAATTGATTTCCGTGCTATATTCCCGCCGGCACTTGACACACCGCCCGCTCCGTGATACAATAGCCTATTATAACCGAAAGCAAGGAGCAGATACTTATGGCAAAACAACACTGGAAAGGCAGCGTCCTGCTGGCACCCGTTCCGCCCACGCTGGTCACCTGCGGCACCATGGAACACCCCAACGTGCTGACCATTGCATGGACAGGCGTACTGGCAACGCACCCGCCCATGACATATATTTCCGTTCGTCCCTCCCGCTATTCCTATGATCTGATTCGGGAATCCGGCGAATTCGTCATCAATCTCCCCACCTCTGCCATGATGAAAGCCACCGACTTCTGCGGTGTCCGCAGCGGCAGGGACGTGGACAAGTTCGCCCAGTGCCACCTGACACCGGAGCCGGCACAGACCGTTAAGGCTCCCCTGATCGCAGAGTGCCCCGTCAGTCTGGAATGCCGCGTCACCGCCACCAAGGAACTGGGCACCCATACGGTATTCGAAGCGGAGATCACCGGTGTCAACGTCGAGGAACAGTACCTCGACAGCAAGGGCAAGCTGAATCTCCAGCAGTGCGGTCTGATGGCATACGCCCACGGCGAATACTTCGCTCTGGGCAGAAAGCTGGGGAACTTCGGGGATTCCGTCCGGAAAAAGAAGAAAAAACGCCCCGAACACAAGAAGCAGAAGCCGCAGAAGTAAACTCTAAAATCTTTAATAATTAGGCTCCCCTCTATGGCACCCGAAGGGCGTGCCTTGTGCTGAATCGATAGCTATAGGCTCCCCTGAAAGGGGAGCTGGCAAGCCGCAGGCTTGACTGAGGGGTGCTTCCGTAACTCTTTTACACCAAGAAAAAATTTCACGAAAGAACCCCTCCACCGCCTAACGGCGGTCCCCCTCCCCTTTCAGGGGAGGCTTATTTCAACAATTGTCGTTATAGTATAAATTTTAGCTGTCATATAGTACTGCAATACAAACTCTCAAACCAAACTCCACACCATCTCCCCGCCTTGACTTTTCCACAAAATCTGCTATAATATAGGTGTACAGGAACATCTTGCAGAAGTCCCTGTCTGTTGTCTGCATAACTGCTGCTTCTCTGGGCAAAATAAAGAGGACGTTAAAGAAAACGTTTCCGATATTTTACACAAAGGAGCAGCACTATGGCTAACACGACACCATCTGACAGCAAGTCCCCCGCAGAGGAACAGCTGGATCAGGCACAGCTGATCGAAGAAACCGGCAGCGTCCGGACACCCAACGCCAAACACCTGATCCACTGCCTGAACATCATCGGTCAGGTGGAGGGACACAACGTGCTGCCGGAGGACACCAAGACTACCAAATACGAACACGTCCTGCCGGCACTGGTGGCGATCGAACAGGACCGCAGCATTGAAGGGCTGCTGATCCTGCTCAACACCATGGGCGGCGATGTGGAAGCGGGGCTTGCCATTGCGGAAGTCATCGCCGGCATGCAGACCCCCACGGTTTCACTGGTGGTGGGCGGAGGTCACTCCATCGGGATCCCTCTCGCCGTCAGTGCGGATGTTTCCCTCATCGTGCCCTCTGCCTCTATGACTGTGCACCCTGTCCGTACCAGCGGGCTGGTGCTGGGCGTGCCGCAGACAACCATTTACTTTTCAAAAATTCAAGAGCGTATCACAGGCTTCATCACCAGCCACAGCCGCATCTCCAAGGCTCGGCTGGAAAACATGATGCTGAACACACAGGAAATGGCAACCGATATGGGAACGGTCATCTCCGGTGCAGAAGCGGTGGAATGCGGGCTGATCGACCGGCTGGGTTCTCTCCGCGATGCCATTGATGCACTCTATCATCGGATAGAAACACAGGAACTGCGACCGTCCGGAAACGCGAAAACCTGAATTTTCAGCATTGCAGTTCTTTTCAGAAAGGCGTAACATTGGCAAAAAAATCTGCGTCTTCGAAAAAGAAGACTTCAAAACCCGCAGCGAAAAAGAAGCCGGCAGCCAGGAAAAAGACTGCCGGCACTTCTGCTGCACAGACCTCCAAGGAGGAGGCTCTGGCAAAGCTGAACCAGCAGCAGAACGGCAACACCAAATTTCAGTCAGTGGTACTTTTCACCAGTGCCATTTTATTTTTTCTGCTGGCATTCGTCCACGGCAACGCCGGCTGGTATCTCATGCACTGCATTATCCGCGGCATTTTCGGCTTTTCCATTCTGCTGGTGCCGATCCTGCTCATGGCGGCTGCCTACTTCACCGAACGCCAGTCCGGCATGAACCTCACCAAACGGCTTCTGCTGAGTCTGGGGCTGACCGTGCTGGTGAGCAGTTTTTTCCAAATCATATTTGTGGGCGACATCGGCAAAAAGGGCTTTTTCCGCTGCTTCAAATATCTGTTTGTGGCAGGCACGGAAAACGCTTTCGCCAGCGGCGGAGCGATCAGTACGTTCCTCGCCTATCCGTTCCTGCGGATCATCGGCACACCCGGAGCACAGATCATCATCATCTGCCTGCTCTTTCTCACCATTATGCGGCTGATGGATCTGAGTATCCGGCAGCTGTGGTGGTACATAGGCTTTCCGTTCCGGAAACTCAGGGAACTGTGGAACCGCGATCCGGAATGGGCAGACGATATTCCCGAAGATGCCGCCGCAGAGGAAGAACCGGAATTCCTGCTGCCGGAACAGCACGCCCCGAAAATTGCAAAGGTACACCGCAGGGGCACTGTCCAGCCACAGCCGGAACCGGCTGCCGCAGAACCGGCTCCGGACGCGGACATTCCGGACTTTGTGGCTGCCGACCAGCCGCTGCCGTCGGAACTGGACGACATGATCCGGAACAGCTATTCCCAGCCGCAGGACGATGCCCCCTATACGCCGGCGTATGACATGGACATTGACATTCCCCTTCCGGACAGCGAGCCGGACAACGCCGCGATCGTATCACCGGATGAACTGCTGCAGGACCCGCCGGAACTGGCTGAACCTGCCGCAGAAACAGAGAACCCGTCAGAACCGGCTGCTCCGGCAGCACCGACGGTTCCGGCACGTCCCTACCAGATCCCCAGCATCGACTTTTTGCAGAACGGTGTCAGCCGTGCCGGCGACCCTGCGGTAGATCAGGAGATGAAAGAAAAAGCGGGCATTCTGGTGGACACGCTGAAAAGCTTTGGCGTGACTGTCCGCATTACCGGTATTTTCCGCGGTCCTTCCGTCACGCGGTATGAGATACAGCCTGCCGCCGGCATCAAGGTTTCCAAGATCACCGGACTGGCAGATGACATTGCCCTGTCGCTGGCGGCACAGGGTGTCCGCATCGAAGCCCCCATTCCGGGGAAGCCGGCGATCGGCATCGAAGTCCCCAACAGCCACAAGGACACCGTTTCCCTGCGGGAGATTCTGGAGAGCGACAACTTCCGCAGTTCCAAGAGCAAGCTGGCGTTTGCCGTGGGGCGGGATATTGCCGGCAACGCCGTCATCGGCGACATTGCACGGCTGCCCCATATGATCATCGCCGGAGCCACCGGTTCCGGTAAGTCGGTCTGCACCAACTCCATTATCATGAGTATCCTGTACCATGCCACACCGGAGGAAGTCAAGCTGATCCTGATCGACCCGAAGATCGTCGAATTCACCGTCTATGAGGGCATTCCCCACCTGCTGATCCCAGTGGTCACCGACCCGAAAAAGGCTGCCGGTGCGTTGAACTGGGCAGTGCAGGAGATGCAGCGGCGGTATAACCTGTTCGCCGAAAACAGCGTCCGCGATCTGGGCGACTACAACGCCGCGGCTGCCCAGCCGAACAGTCCGCTGGAGCCTATGCCCCAGATCGTAGTCATTATCGACGAGCTTGCCGACCTGATGATGACCACGTCCAAGGAAGTGGAAGATGCGATCTGCCGTCTGGCACAGAAAGCCCGTGCGGCAGGCATGCACCTCATCATTGCGACACAGCGGCCTACCACGGACATCATCACCGGACTTATCAAGGCAAACATTCCCAGCCGTATCGCCCTGTCTGTCATGTCGCAGGTGGACTCCCGCACCATTCTGGACACCGGCGGTGCGGAAAAGCTGCTGGGACACGGCGATATGCTGTACCTGCCCAACGGCAAGATCAAGCCGGTGCGTGTACAGGGCTGTTTCACCTCCACCAAGGAGATCGAAAAGGTGGTGGACTTTATCAAGTCCCAGACTCAGAGCGAATACAGCAACGAGATCATGGAGCAGGTAGAACAGAACATTCCCGTCACCAAGGCAGAGGGAAAGACAAAGGAACAGCGAAAAGATTCCGGCGAGCCGGAACCGGGCAGCGACGAGGACATTTTCGAACGTGCCATTGAAGTGGTCGTAGAAGCCGGACAGGCCTCCACCTCCTCCCTCCAGCGGCGGCTGAAGCTGGGCTATGCCCGTGCCGCACGCATCATGGACGAACTGGAGGAAAAGGGCATCATCGGCCCCTATGAGGGTGCCAAGCCCCGCAGAGTGCTGATGTCCAAGGAGCAGTTTGCCGAACGGAAAATGCGGCGGCTGCAATAAAAAACCACACCGTAATATTATATTGTAATTTTTAAAGCTTTATAGATTAGGCTCCCTTGAAAAGGGAGCTGGCAGCCGTAGGCTGACTGAGGGATTTTGCCGCGAAATCTGCAATTCAAGAAAAAGATTGCACCAGAATTCCTCCACCAGCTTCGCTGGTCCCCCTCGTACTGAGCGGTCCCCTCTGCCCTGCGGGCATCTCCCCACCCCGTGGGGAGCCACCCTTTTCAAGGGAGGCTTATTCCTATAGTTTTAGCTGTTACACCATTCTGTGTAAAAATTTTTCCTGATGTATTCGATTTCATAGCCTCCTTTTTCAAGAAAGCCGAAACGGAAAAACCTCATCTATAAGGAGCAAATACATGACCAATTTTCTCCCTGTCACCATGCAGGAACTTCTGGAAACCGGCGTATCCCAGCCGGATTTCGTCTATATTACCGGTGATGCCTACGTCGATCACCCCAGCTTCGGGGCAGCCATTATCACCCGCCTGTTACAGTCGCAGGGCTACAGCGTCGCCGTTCTCGCCCAGCCAGACTGGCACACAGTAAAAGACTTCACCCGATTCGGCAAGCCCAGACTGGCGTTTCTGGTGACCGGCGGCAACATCGATTCCATGGTTGCCCACTACACTTCCGCCAAGCGGAAACGCAGCACTGACATGTACTCCCCCGGCGGCAGGGCCGGGCTTCGTCCCGACCGTGCCGTCATCACCTACTGCCGGAAAATTCGGGAGGCTTACCCCGATGCCGCCATTGCCATTGGCGGACTGGAAGCTTCTCTGCGGCGGTTCGCCCACTATGACTACTGGGACGACACCGTCCGCCCGTCCATTCTGGCAGACAGCGGAGCAGATCTGCTGATGTACGGCATGGGGGAACACCAGATCACCGAACTGGCACAGCTGCTGGCAGAGGGCGTGCCCATACAGGAGATCACGGACATTCGCGGCACCTGTTATCTCACCTCGCCGGAAAACACCCCGTGGGGCGGCGTGCAGTGTCCGGATTATGCACAGGTCTGCCGCGACAAAAAGGCATACGCCAAGGCAACCCGCCAGCAGTACGACCAGCAGGACGAGATCACCGGAAAGACCGTGCTCCAGCGGCACGGGGACAAGATGCTGGTGCAGAACCCGCCGGCAGTCAGCCTGACACAGGAAGAACTGGACGCAGTATACCGGCTGCCCTATCAGCGGAAGCCCCACCCCATGTACGATGCACAGGGCGGCGTGCCGGGCATTGAGGAGGTACAGTTCTCCATTGCCCACAACCGCGGCTGCTTCGGCTACTGCAACTTCTGCTCCATTGCCCTGCATCAGGGTCGCCGCATCACCTGCCGCAGCGAGGAGTCCATTCTGGAAGAAGCGAAAAAGATCACAGAAATGCCCAACTTCAAGGGCTATATCCATGACGTCGGCGGCCCGACGGCAAACTTCCGGCTGCCCTCCTGCAAAAAGCAGGCGAAATCCGGCATGTGCGTCGGGAAAAAGTGTCTTGCTCCGGAACCCTGCAAGGCGTTGCAGGTGGATCACAGCGAGTATCTCCGCATTCTCCGGAAGCTGCGGAAACTCCCCAAGGTGAAGCGGGTGTTTATCCGTTCCGGTATCCGGTTCGACTATGTGATGGCGGACAAGGACGACACCTTCTTCAAGGAACTGGTGGCAGAGCACGTCAGCGGGCAGCTGAAAGTGGCTCCGGAGCATGTGAGCAACGTGGTGCTGGACAAAATGGGCAAGCCCCATATCGAGTGCTACGAAGCGTTCCAGAAGCGGTTCTATGAGATCACCAAGAGCCTCGGCAAGAAACAGTATCTGGTGCCCTATCTCATGTCCTCTCACCCCGGCAGCACTCTGCAGGAAGCCGTAAAGCTTTCCCTGTTCCTGCGGGACAACGGCATGCATCCGGAACAGGTACAGGACTTCTACCCCACGCCGGGGACGATCTCCACCTGCATGTATTACACGGAACTGGACCCCTACACCATGGAGCCGGTCTATGTGCCGAAAACACCGAAAGAAAAAGCCATGCAGCGGGCTTTGCTGCAATATTACCTGCCCCAGAACCGCCAGCTGGTGCTGTCTGCACTGAAGCAGGCGGGGCGGCAGGATCTCATCGGCACCAAGCCGAACTGTCTGGTGGCTCCGGAACAAAAATCTGACAGCCAACGCAGCCATGCCGACAAAAAACGGAATCCCCACACCAAAGGAGGCGTATCCCCACGAAAACCAAAGCATTCTTCCAAAAAATCGCGGCGATCCTGACTGCGGCAGCCCTGCCCCTGCTGGGCGGCTGTTCGCTGGACGATGCCGAACAATATCTCACCGACACCGTACAGCAGGCGTTCGGCGGTGAGGAAGCCGAAACCGGCGGCGGCTCTGCCACCGGAAGCTGTACCGTCCACTTTCTGGACGTGGGACAGGGCGACAGCGAACTGATCGTCACCGACACCGCCGCTGTGCTCATCGATGCCGGCGAACAGAGTGCCGCGGACGACATTCTCGCCGACTTACAGCAATACGGCATCACCAAGCTGGACTGGATCATCGGCACCCACCCCCACGCCGACCACATCGGCGGGTTCCCGACGATTTTAAACTACGCAGCACAGAACAGTGACCTGACGATCTGCAACGCCATGAGCCCCCAGCTGCCGGACAGCATGGTGCCGACCACCCGTACATACGAAAAGTTTCTGGACGGCATCGAAGCCAACGGACTGATCCTGACACCTGCCACCTCCATGACCATTGACATGGGAACGGCTTCGCTGGAGATCATACCTTCTCCCGCCGAGGACTACAGTTCTCTGAACGACTATTCCATCTGTGCCTATCTCACCTGCGGGGACACCAGCTTTTTCTTCACCGGTGACGCGTCCAAGCCGGAGGAAAAAGACCTGCTGGAAAAAGGCGAACTGGACGGCATACAGGCGGACGTGCTGAAAGTGGGACACCACGGCAGCCGTGAATCCTCCACAGATGCATTTCTGGCACAGTTACAGCCCAGCTATGCGGTGATCTCCTGCGGAACAGGCAACAGCTACGGACACCCCCACAGCGAGGCGGTATCCCGCTTGCAGCAATACTGCGGCGAACAGATCTGGCGGACAGACGAAAGCGGCACGGTGACCATTTCGTCCGACGGCTCCAATCTCACCGTGACGACCGAAAAGTGAGGTGCTTCTGATGTGGATCATTGACCGGTTCGAAGAAACCATTGCCGTGATCGAAACCGACGACGGTATGACAGAGATCCCCCGCAGCCAGATTCTGGGCGATGCCAGAGAGGGCGACATTCTCCGGCAGAATCCGGACGGCAGCTATCAGACCGACACCGCCGCCACACAGGCACGGCGGGAAAAGCTTGCCGCACGGACACGGCGGCTCATGGGAAAATAACGGGTGGAACAACAGGTGAATCAACTATGAAAATCGTAATTATTGGGAACGGCAAGATCGGCAGCAATCTGGCTGCCCTGCTGGTGCAGGAGGGACACGACATCACCGTGGTAGACTGTGATGAAACCCACTTGCGAAAGAGCCAGAACACACTGGACGTTATGTGCATCGAGGGCAACGGGGCAACGGCGGAAACCCAGCTGGAAGCCGGAGCAGACAAAGCCACCCTGCTCATCGCGGCAACGCCCTATGACGAAGTGAATGTTCTCTGCTGCCTGATCGGCAAGCGGCTGGGCACGAAAAAGACCATTTCCCGCGTGCGTATGCCGGAGTATTACCAGCAGATGCACCTGATTCGGGAAGATCTGGGGCTGTCGATGGTCATCAATCCGGAACTTTCCACCGCAGACGAGATCATGCGGGTACTGGTGTTCCCCTCCGCGGCAAAGGTGGAGGTCTTTGGCAAGGGCAAGCTGGAGCTGGTGGAATACCGGCTGCCGGACTTCCCGTGGCTGGAAAACATCACGCTGGTGGAACTCTACAAAAAGATCAAGACGAAATTCCTCATCTGTGCCGTACAGCGGGACGAGAAAGTGTTTATCCCCTCCGGCGACTTTGCTCTGCAGGAGGGCGACCGCATTCACGTGGCGGCTTCGCACCGGAACATTGAACGGTTCTTCCGTGCCAGCGGCTTCATGAAGGACAAGGTGCGTACCGTCATGATCGTAGGCGGCGGCAGAGTGGGCTATTACCTGTCGAAGCAGCTGCTGGCGGTGGGCATGAAAGTCAAGCTGATCGAAAAAGATCGGGAACGCTGTGAAAAGCTGTCCGATCTGCTCCCCAAGGCCATTGTCATCTGCGGCGACGGCACCGATCAGGATCTGCTGATCGAGGAGGGCGTACTGGAAGTGGACGGCTTTGTGGCTCTGACCGGCATCGACGAGGAGAATATGATTATCTCCCTGTTCGCCAAGGACAGCACCAACGCCAAGGTAGTCACAAAAGTCAGTCGGGAAAACTACATCGACCTGTCCTCCGAACTGGGGCTGGACTGCGTGGTTTCCCCCAAGTCCCTGACCATGGGCAACGTGCTGAGTTACGTGCGTTCGCTGGAGAGCACCGCCGGCAGCGAGATCGAATCCCTGTATCATCTGGTAGGCGATCAGGTGGAGGCGATCGAGTTCCGCGTCAAGGAACGGATCCCCGATCTGGTAGGCGTACCGCTGAAAGACGTGCAGCTGAAAAAGAATATCCTGATCTGTGCCATTATCCGGAAGCGGGAGATCATCATTCCGGACGGCAGTGCTGTCATCGAACTGGGGGATTCCGTGGTGATCGTTTCCAAGGAACACCACTTCTCCAGCATGAAAGACATTCTGGACTAGGCGGTGAACGAGTATGAATAAAGGCATTGTATTCCACTATCTGTCCAAGGCACTGCTGCTCTCCTCAGCACTGTTTCTGGTGCCGGCTCTGGTGAGTCTGTACTATCGGGAATATTTCTTCATGCTGATCTTTCTGGGCGTAGGCGGCGGCATGGCTCTGGCATCGCTGCCGGGGGTGTTCTACCGTCCCAGACACAAGTACATGTTTGCACGGGAAGGCATGGTCATTGCTGCCCTGATGTGGATCATTTTTTCCGCAGTGGGAGCACTGCCCTTTTATTGCAGCGGCAGCATTCCCCACTACATAGACGCTCTTTTCGAAAGCGTATCCGGCTTCACCACCACCGGTTCTTCCATTCTGACTGATATAGAGGCTCTGCCGCGGGGGATCCTGTTCTGGCGAAGCTTCACCCACTGGGTCGGCGGCATGGGCGTACTGGTGCTTGCCATTGCCATTCTCCCCTCCTCGGGGAATGCCCTGTATCTGATGCAGGCAGAATGCCCCGGTCCGCAGGTAGGCAAGCTGGTGCCCAAGGGCAAAAACTCCGCCCTGTACCTGTACCTCATCTACGGAGCCCTGACATTTATCACCATTGTGCTGCTGTTCACCGGCGGCATGCCCCTGTTTGACAGCGTATGCCACGGCATGGGCATTGCAGGCACCGGCGGCTTCGGCATCAAGAACGACGGATTGTCCTATTACAACTCTCCCTATCTGGATGGCGTGGTGACAGTGACCATGCTTCTGTTCGGGGTGAACTTTACCCTGTACTACTACATGCTGATACGGCGGTTTCGGGAAGTGCGGAAGAACACGGAACTGCGGGTATATTTCAGCATTGTTGCCATTTCGACCGCACTCATTATGCTGAATATCCGCCCCGTTTACCACAGCGTGGGAAAGTGCTTCCGCTATGCCGTTTTTCAGGTGGCTTCCATTATCACCTCCACCGGCTTCGCCACGGCAGACTATAACCAGTGGCCGCTGTTCTCCCAGATGCTGCTGATCCTGCTGATGCTTATCGGTGCCTGCGGCGGCTCTACCGGCGGCGGGTTCAAGGTGCAGCGGTGTGTGATCCTCTGGAAAAGCGGCTCTGCTGCCATGCGGAAAATGGTGCACCCCAACTCCGTGAACCAAGTCAAATCCGACAACAAAATTCTCCGTCCGGAGGCACTCCACCATGTGTGGAGTTACCTCATTCTGTATCTGGGTGTGCTGCTGGCTTCGTTCCTGCTGCTGTCGCTGGACGACATGGACTTCGGCACGGCAATTTCTGCCGTCATCACCTGCACCAACAACATCGGCCCGGGCATCAACAGCGTAGGCCCCATGGAGAATTTCTCGTTCCTGTCGGACTTTTCCAAGGCGGTGCTATCCGCGGACATGCTGCTGGGACGGCTGGAGATCTTCCCCATTCTGGTACTGCTGGCTCCGTCGGTGTGGAGAAAGAGTTTTTGACGGGAAGAAAACCATGAAGCAAAAACATCTCCCCACCCCGCGGGGAGTCACCCCTTTCAGGGAAGGCTTTACTTAGGCTCCCCTGAAAGGGCACCCGTAGGGCGTGCCTTGTGCTGAGCTGGCAGTGCGTAGCACTGACTGAGGGGTTTCCACTTATGCCAAAAACATCATAAAAAGATTTTACGAAAAAACCCCTCCACCGTCTAACGACGGTCCCCCTCCCCTTTCAGGGGAGGCTATCATAAAAATTGATTTGCATGTTTATACATCGTTTCCCTTGGGCAACACCGCACAAAGCCCGCCTGACGGCTTTGCACGCAATCTGCGTGCAGATTTTCCGTCATATTGCCCAGAAATCCCTTGCAATACGACTGCGTTCGAGGCAGGATTCTGCCCGAGAACAAAGGAGTGTCGCACTAAGATAAATTGCGACCGGCAGTATGCCTGCGGAATTTCTGGGCAATCTGCCGAAAAATCTGACAACGCACCTTACGCACAAGCTTTGTGCGGTATTGCCCTTGCATTTTTCAGCACGATGTGCTATACTATCCATAAGCGTGCAGCAGCCGCTGTATCTGCTTACATGAAATGCATCAAACAAAGTGAGGTAATATGGAAACAGACCATTTATGCATCGGCGGCGGACCGGCAGGTGTCTTTGCGGCACTGACCGCCGCCGAACACGGCAAACGCTGTATCATTCTGGAACACAACAAACAGCTGGGACGCAAGCTTCGCATCACCGGCAAAGGTCGCTGCAATCTCACCAACAACTGTGACCGCGACACCCTGATGGCAAATATCCCCGCCAACGGGAAATTCCTGTACAGTGCGTTTTCCCGCTGCACCCCGCAGGACGTCATGGCTTATTTCGAAAAGCTGGGCGTTCCGCTGAAAACCGAACGGGGCAATCGGGTATTTCCCGTCAGCGACCGTGCGGAGGACATCGTACAGGCTCTGCAAAAGGCAGTGCGGCTGGCGGGAATCCCCGTGGTGCACGGCGACGCGACAGAACTGCTGCTGGAAAACGGCAGATGTACCGGTGTCCGCACCGCAGACGGCAGAGAATATCGGGCAGGGACGACACTGCTCGCCACCGGCGGCATGTCCTACCCCAAGACCGGTTCTGACGGCTCAGGCTATCGTCTGGCAGAAACAGCCGGTCACACCATTGTGCCGCCAATGCCCTCCCTGATCCCGCTGATCACACAGGAAACATGGTGTCAGGAAGCCATGGGGCTCTCCCTGCGGAACGTGATCCTGCGGCTGTATCGGGGAAACAAGTGCATCTTTGAGGAACTGGGCGAAATGCTGTTCACCCACTTCGGCGTGTCCGGTCCGCTGGTACTCAGTGCCAGTGCCCTGATGCGAAAGGGCAGCCCGCAGGACTACCGGCTGGAGATCGACCTGAAATCCGGTCTGACTCCGGAACAGCTGGACAAACGGATCCAGCGGGATCTTGCCGACAGTCCCAACCGCGACCTCGGCAACATTCTCCACGCCCTGCTGCCGGCAAAGCTGATCCTGCCGGTACTGCGGCTGGCGGGGATCTCGCCGGACACCAAAGCCAACGCCCTCACCAAAGCACAGCGGCTGCACCTGGGCAGCTGCATCAAGACGGTTCCCCTGCATGTGCGGGCGTTCCGTCCCATTGAAGAAGCCATTGTCACCCGCGGCGGCGTTTCTGTCAAAGAAGTCGATGCCCGCACCATGGCTTCCAGGTGCTGTGAGGGGCTGTATTTCGCCGGAGAGATTCTCGATCTGGACGGATACACCGGCGGTTTCAACTTACAAATTGCCTTTGCAACTGCCTATAGTGCCGGTCTGGCAATGGCAGAACAGGCATGATAATTTCTATGATACATAAAGGAGTTTGTCATTTTTATGAAAAAGATCAACATCGCCATTGACGGGCCTGCGGGAGCCGGCAAAAGCAGTATTGCCAGAGAAGTGGCATCACAGCTGGGATTTGTCTACGTGGACACCGGTGCACTGTATCGTGCGATCGCCCTGTTCTCCACCGAGTACCCGACGAAAAAGGACTTTCTGAAGCATCTGGAGGACGACTGTCATCTGGAACTGAAATACTTCGGCGGCACCCAGTGCATCTTCCTCAACGGCGAAAATGTGACCGAAAGCATTCGCACACCGGAGGTTTCCATGAAAGCTTCCGAGGTTTCTGCCCTGCCGGAAGTGCGGGAGTTCCTGCTGGAAACCCAGAAGGACATCGCACGGGAATACAACGTCATCATGGACGGACGGGACATCGGCACAGTCGTTCTGCCGGACGCAGACCTGAAGATCTATCTCACCGCTTCCGCAGAAGAACGTGCCAGCCGCCGGTATCTGGAAATGGAGGACAAGCCTGACAAGCCTACCTATGACCAGATTCTGGAGGACATCAAGCAGCGGGATTACAACGACATGCACCGTGCCGTTTCGCCCCTGCGGCAGGCAGATGATGCCGTACTGATCGACAGCACCACCATGGGCTTTCACGAAGTCTGCGAGGAGATCATGGATCTGATCGAACAGCGTCTGGACGTGGAATAATTTTTATTTCCAGCAGAATAATTTGTAAGCAAACATTGGTTTCCTCAAAATTAGCCTCCCCTGAAAGGGGAGGGGGACCAGCGAAGCTGGTGGAGGGGTTTCTCATATGAAATCTTTTGCATGTTGTTTCAAGCTTATATAAATTTCTCACTCAAGGAAACTATTTTATGCACACGTCCTACCCTTTGTTGCTGTTGAAAAAGGAGGTCTTTTTTTGCCGTATCCCATTGTCTTTTTCTTTTACCGCATCGCCTATTATCTGGTGCGGATCGCATTTTTCTTTTACTACCGCATTTCTTTCGAGGGGCGGGAAAATGTCCCGAAGGGCACTGCCGTCATCTTCGCCTCCAACCACCGCAGCTATCTGGATCCGGTGCTGGTGGCAATGGCTGCCCCGCACCCGTTCAACTTTATCGCCAAGGAGCCCCTGTTCCGGAACCCCGTTTTCGGCGGTTTTATCCGGCTCATGGGAGCCTTTCCCACCGCAGATGCCAAGCACCCCGATTATGACATGCTCTCCGAAGCCACCAAACGGCTGGAAAAACGGCGGCATCTGACCATTTTTCCGGAAGGCACCCGCCACACCGACGGCAAGGTCGGCAGAGGAAAAAGCGGTGTCTGCGTACTGGCTGCCCGCAGCGGCAAGCCGGTAGTACCCATCGGGCTGGTCTTTGATTCCAACAACCTGCACTTCCGCAGCCGCATCTGTGTCCGCGTGGGCAAACCCCTGTACGCCGCAGATTATGGACTGAACGCCGACTCCACCCCCCACGAAATGCATGCCATGCGAAAAGACATCATGGACAGCATCAAATCTATGGTGGAGGAGAACCCTCCGTTCCCGATCCTTCACGATGTGCCGAAACACCGCACTTCGATCGAGATTGCTCAGGACAAAAAACGGGCGACTCTGGAACAGAAAAAACAGGCAGAACAAGCTGCCGACACTACGGAGGAATGATCGCGTATGGCTGAAATCACTGTGGCGGAATCCGCCGGCTTCTGCTTCGGCGTAGACCGTGCCGTCAAGCTTTGCTATCAGGCTCTGGAACAGCACCCCCATGTGGCAACGCTGGGTCCCATTATCCACAATCAGAACGTGGTGGACGATCTCACCCGCCGCGGAGCACGCATTGTGGACAGCATCGCAGATCTCCAGCCGGACGAATGCGTGGTGATCCGTTCCCACGGCGTCAGTGCTGCGGTCTATGACCAGCTGGAACAGGCTGGAAATCCCTATGTCGATGCCACCTGTCCCTTTGTGGCGAAGATCCACCGGATCGTGGAAGAACACACCCGAGCCGGAGATTTTATTCTGATCGCCGGAGATGCCAATCATCCGGAAGTTGCCGCAATTGTGGGGCATTGTAAAGGCAATTGCTTTGTTTTTGAAAGTGAAGAAGCGTTAAACAATTTTTTTCAAAAAAATTTAGTGAATTCTCGCAAAAGACTTGCAATTGTTGCACAAACAACGTATAATATATTAGTATGGGAAAAGTGTTTAGAAGCTCTTCCCAAGGACAACCCGAATATTATGGTTTACGATACAATCTGCCACGCCACACAGGTGCGGCAGTCCGACGCAGACAAACTCTCTCGCAAGTCAGATTTAATGATTATTGTGGGCGGCAGACACAGTTCCAACACCGTGAAGCTGTATCATGTCTGCAACAGAAACTGTAGGTCTTATCATATTGAGAATTCGGATGAGCTTTACACTTTAGACCTTGGTAACGCCGAGAAGATCGGCATTACCGCCGGCGCGTCCACACCGGCACATATCATTAAGGAGGTTCAACAAACTATGACTGAAATCATGGATAACAACGCCGTGGAGGAGGATATCAACTTCGCAGAAGCTCTGGATCAGTCCTTCAAAAAAATACATACGGGAGAGAAGGTAAAGGGTACCGTTTGCTCTGTCAACGATTCTGAAGCAATCGTTGATGTCGGCACCAAGCACACCGGTTATGTTCCTCGCAGCGAACTGACAGACGACGCATCCAAGAAGCCGTCTGACGTTGTCGCTGTCGGCGATGTTCTGGATCTGATCGTTACCAAGATCAACGATCAGGAAGGTATCGTTACCCTGTCCAAGAAGAAGGTCGACGAGATGAAGGGCTTTGAGGAGATCATCAAGGCCAAGGATGAGGAAGCTGTTCTGGAAGGCACTGTCAGTGCATCTGTCAAGGGCGGCGTTATCATCAACTATGCCGGCGTTCGCGTATTCATTCCGGCATCGCAGAGCGGTCTGCCGAGAGGTGCAGAGATGGATTCTCTGGTAAAGACCACCCAGCGTTTCGTCATTCTGGAAGTCAACGAACACCGCAGACGGGCTGTCGGCTCCATCAAGGCTGTTCTGAAGGCTGAAAAGGACGCTGCAAAGGAAGCTTTCTGGGAAACTGCCGAGGTCGGCAAGACCTACAAGGGCGAAGTCAAGTCCCTGACCAGCTACGGTGCATTCGTAGATCTGGGCGGCATCGACGGTATGGTTCATATCTCCGAGCTGTCCTGGAAGCGGATCAAGCACCCGAGCGAAGTTGTCAAGGTTGGCGACTACATCGAAGTATACATCAAGGATCTGGACAAGGAAAACAACCGCATCTCTCTGGGCTACAAGAAGCAGGAAGACAATCCGTGGGAGAAGTTCAAGGCAAACTACAAGGTTGGCGACGAGATCGATGCAACTATCGTTTCCATCACTCCGTTCGGTGCATTTGCACAGATCATTGACGGCGTAGACGGTCTGATCCACATTTCTCAGCTGGCTGACAAGCGTGTAGAAAATGTCAAGGACATCGTTTCCGTTGGTGACGTTGTACGGGTAAAGATCATTGACATCGACATCGAAAACAAGCGGATCTCTATCTCCATGCGTGCACTGCTGGAGGAGAACAACGACGCTGACTACGAGGACTAATTTCCCCGAACACGAAAGCGTAAGCTTGTAAAATAGAAGCGGCAGTATCGGTTTTGTGCCGGTACTGCCGCTTTTTGTTTTGACAGAAAAGAAAGCACCGCCCTGATCAGTTTACAACCGAGGCGGTTTATTTTTCATCGGCGATCCAACGCCATGGCATGTTTTTCCAGTATGCTCCGGCATAGTCGATGCCTACACGCACATCGGTACGCAGAGCCGGACGAAAGCCGTCGTCTGCGATCCACAGTTCCGGACAGGTGAGAAAGCTGTCCCCGTTGAACTGTTTGTCCACCTGTAGATACTTGGTCAGCTTGGCAGGGCCGTTGTGGACGGCTCCGGCACGAAGCAGAACGCCCTGCGGCTGTTCCCGTTCGCCGGTGATCACATTCATCAGCCAGTGCATGCCGTAGCAGAGGTAGACGTAGATCACGCCGCTTTCCCGATAGAGCAGTTCTGTGCGGGGCGTTCGCCCTTTGGAAGCGTGACACGCCAGATCTTCCTGCCCGCGGTAGGCTTCGGTTTCGGCAATGCGTTCCTGTAAAATCGTGCCGTCCGGCAGCCGCCGCATCAGAAGCTTCCCCACCAGATCGGGAGCGACCTCCAGACAGTCGCGGTGATAGAAGGATTCCGTTAAACGAATAGGTGCCATGAGAAATACCTCCTTTTGCGGCGAGTCGCCGCTGACCTTACGCCCCAATTTCAAGTGTAAAAAGGGTAGTGTTACGGCGGCGGCAGCCGCCTGTATGCCCCGCCGGGGGATTTTTGTTGGTCGAAAAATGTTATACCTTCGGGTGATGCATTGCCGTGTAGTACAAGGGTAGGCGAACTCTTTTCTTTTTTTGCTTCTTTTTTTCTTTTCAGTAAAGAAAAAAAGAAGCGTAACTCTTTGTGAAACCGGTTGGCTGCTGTAGCGAATCTACGGCTTGCCAGCTCAGCACAAGGCACGCCCTTCGGGTGCCCTAAAGGGGAGCCTTATATACAAGCTTGCAAACGCCATACAAAATAAAGTTACCCATTTATACTGGAAAACACCTGAATATCAACATTACCGATACAGGCAAGGGCAACCACCGGCGTTGGCAAGCCACAGGCGGACAGCAAGAGCAACGAGCGAATTCCGCCGGACGGTTTCGACACGGCAGCCCTAGAAGTTATACTTCGCGGGTGAACCCCTCCACCAGCTTGCAAAACGCCGTAAAAAATAAGGTTCACTGTCTGCACAGGAAAACACCTGAATATCAACATTACCGATACAGGCAAGGGCAACCACCGGCGTTGGCAAGCCACAGGCGGACAGCGAGGGAAACGAGCGAATTCCGCCGGACGGTTTCGACATGGCAGCCCCAGAAGTTATACTTCGCGGGTGAACCCCTCCACCAGCTTGCAAACGCCATACAAAATAAAGTTACCCATTTATACCGGAAAACACCTGAATATCAACATTACCGATACAGGCAAGGGCAACTATCGGCGTTGGCAAGCCACAGGCGGACAGCGAGAGCAACGAGCGAATTCCGCCGGACGGTTTCGACATGGCTGCACTAGAGCACACAAACAGTTTACGCAACAGGCTCCCCTGAAAGGGCACCCGTAGGGCGTGCCTTGTGCTGAGCTGGCAGCCATAGGCTGACTGAGGGGTTTCTTCCGTGAAATCTGAAACAGAAGTAAAAGATTTCAGCAGAACCCCTCCACCAGCTTTCGCTGGTCCCCCTCCCCTTTCAGGGGAGGCTATATGCAAGCTTGCAAACGCCGTAAAAACAAAGCCAGCCGCAGTCTGCCTGCAAATTTCCTGTCCGGCTATTCCGCTATCTCTGCTCCGGCTTCACATACAATGTGTGCTGATTGGTGAAGATCACCATGCCCGGCTTGGCTCCGGCAGGCTTTTTCACATACCGCACGGCACAGTAATCCACCGGCACCTGTGCCGAATCCCGTGCCTTGCTGTGATATGCCGCCAGCTGTGCCGCTTCCTCCAGCACCTGCTGCGAAGGCTCTCTGCCGCCGGTTTCCAGAATCACGTGTGAACCGGGGATATTCTGGGTGTGCAGCCAGATGTCGTTCTTGTTTGCCGTTTTCAAGGTCAGCTGGTCGTTCTGGCGATTGTTCCGCCCCACCAGAATCCGTGTGCCGTCCGAAGCGGTAAACTCCATCGGCGGCAGAGATTTCGGCGGCTTGCCCTTTCGCCGCAGCAGCCGGAGATAGCCCTGTTCTGCCAGTTCCGACCGCAGCTGTTCCAGATCGTTTTCCGTTTCCGCACGGCTCAGAGCGTCCAGCACGCTGTCCAGATACGTCAGTTCTTCCCTGCCCTTGGCGATCTGCTCCGTGAGAATTTTCTCCGCCGTGCAGGCTTTCTTATACGCCTGATAGTACTTCTGGGCGTTCTGGGGCGGTGTCAGGCGAGCGTCCAGTGCAATGTGCACCGTCGGGCAGTCCGGCTCGTAGAAGTCCTCCAGAACCGCCTCTGTATCGCCCTTGTGCAGCCGGTAGAGGTTGGCGGAGATCAGATCCGCTTTCCGGCGGTCTGTGTCCTTTTCCCCGCAGGCTTCCAGTTCTTCAGACTGGGAAACGATTCGCCGCTGGATTCGCTCTGTTGCGTGGAGCAGCAGGTGGAACAGGTCGTTCGCCCGCTGTTTCAGCCGTGCCATGTGGTCGCGGCTGGCGAAGAATTCGTCCAGCAGAGCACAGGCGGAGGGCATGACTTTTGTCACCATCAGCGTGCCGTACTGGTGCAGCGGCAGGAACGAGAAATCCTTCGGCTGTCCCTCGCGTGTGCTGACAATGGTATAGACGGCCTCGCCCTGTTCCAGAATCTCCCGCGTTCTGCCAATGGTATAACAGAGCCGGTCTTTCTGGTCATCGGTAAGGGATTCCGCCCGACAGGGCTGCCCCTTTCCGGTATAGTATGCCCATTCCCGCACCAGAACCGGCGAAACGCCCTCAAAAGTTTGCAGCAGAGCCTTGGAAAGTTCTCCCGTTTTGGTGGACAGCACCGCCAGCATCTGTTCCGGTGCCGCCTGTAAAAAGTTCAGCCGTTCGTCCCGCGGCGGCATCTCATAGGGCAGCCCCGGCAGCACCAGCCGCTTGCTGGACATGGTGGCATCGACACGTTTCATGCTGTCGATGACCTTTCCGGTTTCGTCAATGAGGATCAGGTTGGAATACCGCCCCATGATCTCGATCGCGAGAGTCAGCTGCACAATATCCCCCAGTTCGTTGACGCAGGAGAAGTCGAAGTACAGCACCCGTTCCAGTCCGTCCTGCCGAATTGCCAGCAGCTTGCCGTTTCCCAGCCGTTTCCGCAGGAGCATGCAGAACATAGGCGGAGCCTTGGGGTTTTCCACAGCCACCTGTGTGAGGTGCACCCTTGCACGGTCTGCCGCACAGGAAAACAGCACCTTTGCCCCGCCGGTACGCCCGCGGAAAGCGACAAGCAGTTCTTCCCGTGTCGGCTGGTGGATTTTTTCAATACGGGAATCCAGCAGCGGCAGCAGTTCCTGCCGCACCGCGTGTAAATATGCACCATCTAATGCCATGTTTGATTCGTCCTTTCTTACGGCGGGCGGCGAGCCGCCGCTGACCTTACGCCCCGATTTCAAGTGTGAAACGGGTAGTGTTACGGCGGGCGGCGAGTCGCCGCTGACCTTACGCCCCGATTTCAAGTGTGAAACGGGTAGTGTTACGGCGGGCGGCGAGTCGCCGCTGACCTTACGCCCCAATTTCAAGTGTGAAAGGGGTAGTGTTACGGCGGGCAAGCCGCCTGTTCGCCCCGCCGGGGGATTTTTGTTGGTGAAAACCTATGAGAGAGTAGAGGGCGGTGCCCACATCGCCCCGTGTAAAACCAGACAAACAATGTTCGGTTATAATTAGCCTCCCCTGAAAGGGGAGGGGGACCAGCGTAGCTGGTGGAGGGGTTCTTCCGTAAAATCTTTTACACGCTGTGTAATTCAATAAAACCGTAGAGGGCGATGCCCACATCGCCCCATGTAAAACCAGACAAACAATGTTCGTTCATAACAGCGAGAAGCGGAAGGGTATTGCCTAAAATCTTTTACATACCTACTCCGTTTCCACCGCCCGATACTGCAAGATCTCGAAAGAGATCTGCGTAGACAGGCTTTCCAGCTGTTCCAGTCGGGCGTGTTCCTCCCGTCCGGTCTTATAGTAATACGGTGTCATCTGAAACAGATTCTGAATGTCCGCCGGATCGTCCAGTTTCAGCCAGCTGTCCACATACTCCGCCTGTATCAGTTCAAAGCCGTCCAGTGCATAGTCCCGCACCGCGTTGGGATAGGGCACATCGTAGATCGCTTCTTTCAGCCCCCACAGATGCTGCTGCCCCGGAATCACCATCAGCATAGTGCCGCCCTTATGGAGCACACGGTGGTACTCCTCGCCGCAGTAGGGGGCAAAAATCGTCATCAGCATATCACAGCACCGGTCTGCCACCGGCAAGTGATACACGCTCCCCACCGCGAAATGGGCATTCGGGCAGCGTTTCGCCGCCGCATCTGCCGCACTCTTGGAAATATCCACGCCGTAGGTTTCCATTTGCAGATCCGCCTGTGCCAGTGCTTTCGAAACGCCCTCGGTATAATAGCCCTCGCCGCAGCCCGCATCTAACAGCACGCCGCCGGCTCTGCCGTACCGCACTGCCGCCTGTTCCAGAGCCTGTAACAGCAGAGCGTAATGCCCCGCGTCCAGAAAATTCTTGCGGGCACGCATCATCACGGCGTTGTCCCCCGGATTCTTGGCGTGCTTCCGGTTCACCGGCAGCAGATTCACATAGCCGCTTTTCGCCATATCGAAGTTATGTCCCTGTGCACAGCTCCACGATTTCCCGCGGTGCTGCATAAACGAACCGCATACCGGACACTTCCAAACACTCATGCTTTTTCCACTCCCCTGCAAAACTCAGCCGGATTTCTGCCGGCGTTCTCTGTCACCTGTGCCACGGGCAACGCCTTTCGGATCTGTTCCGCCAGAATGCCGGCGGCAAAGCGTTCCGTGCCGTAGTGCCCGCAATCGAACAGAGCGATGCCGGCAAACTCTGCCGCATACCACCGGTCGTGCTTGATGTCGCCGGTAATCAGAGCGTCACAGCCCTTTGCCGCAGCCAGTTCCAGCATGGACGCAGCCGAGCCGGAACAGTAGGCAATTTTCCGAATGGAACGCTCTGCGGCGGAATACCGCACTTCCCCGAATGCCGTTTGCAGCGTCTGTGCCAGCGTTTGCGGTGTCCATGTGCGGGCACTGGTGTCGATCCACCCGAAGCCTCTGCCGTCCGTCCACGACGGCTCCAGCACTTCCTGTGTACCCTGGAGAGCCAGCGGCTTTTCCAAAAGGGTATGTGCAAAGGTGTTCAGCCCCAGCGGTGCCATGTCCAGCGGCGTGTGCACACAGATCGCTGCAATGCCGTGAGCCGCCAGCTGGTAGACCGGACTGTCCGGCGGCAGCGTTTTCAGCGGCGAAAAAATCACAGGGTGATGTGCCACCACCAGCTGCACCTGTTCCGCCACCGCCTGTGCCACAATGGCTTCGGAAATATCCAGCGTGGTGAGAATGCGGTCGGCAGGCTGTGCCATACCGCCCACCAGCAAGCCGGAGTTGTCCCACGATTCCTGCGAGGCAAACGGTGCGAATGCGTCAATGGCTTCATATACTTCTTTTACAGTCAGCATGTGATCTCTCCTTTTCTGTCTATGCCGAACAGACTCTTATGGCAATACCGCACAAAGATTGTGCGACAGATGCGTCGTCAAATTTTTCGTCAGATGAAACAAAAAGCGGAGTGAATACTGGATGTATTCACGAGCATTTTTGTGAAATATGACGGTAAATTTGCAAGCAGATGGCGTACAAAGTCGCCAGACGCTCTTTGTGTGGTATTGCCTTATAGTTTCTCCTGAATTGCCTGTGCCAGTGCCGCCCAGTCTGCGGCTTCTGCACGCCCTGCCTGTTCCAGCTGCTGTGCCAGTTTCTGAAAACGCTGCTGCTTCCAGCCGGCATAGCGGCGGACGGATTCCGACTGCCAGTCCACGCAGCCGATCTCCTGTTCCAGCGGCGACAGGGTACGGACAGTTCCCGTGTGACGGGCACTCAATATCACGTAGAATTTTTTGCCCTCCTGCACCACCTGTTCCGACCAGCCGAACCCCTGCTGTGCCAGCCAGAGCCGCAGGTCGGGAATCTTGGTCATGGGCTGAAGGATCAGGTGCACCTGCCGCCGCCACGGACAGTTTTCCAGAATGTGCACAATGGTTTCGCCGCCCATGCCGGCGATCACCACATCGGTAATGCCTGCCGGCTGCACCTGTTCCAAGCCGTCGCAGAGGAACAGTTCCGCCTGTTCCAGCACACCGGCTTCTGTGAGTGTCCGTCTTGCCGCCTCCAGCGGTCCGGCGTGAATATCGGTGGCGACAGCACGGGTGCAGCGTCCGCTTTGCAGCAGTTCCGCCGGCAGATAGGCGTGATCGGTGCCTACATCGCAGACAACTCCCGCCGGTGTCACCTGTGCCGCACATGCGGCAAGCCGTTTCGTCAGCATGGTTCGTATCCTCCATTTCATTATGCAAGAGATTTCAGAAAACCCCTCCACCAGCTTTGCTTGTTCCCTCCCCTTTCAGGGGAGGCTTATTCTACTAGGCTCCCTTTTGGTGTATAGGCTCCCTTGAAAAGGGAGCTGGCAGCCGCAGGCTGACTGAGGGGTTATCTCGTAAGCCTCTTACACCAAGCAAAAGATTCCACGAAAACCCCTCCACCAGCTTCAGCTGTTACACTGCCCCAAAAACAAAAATTGCCCCACCGGAGAACCACCATTGCTGCGGCAGAGTCACACGGGGAGCAATTTCATAAAACCAATTTACTGTGCATCGCCGGCTGCGATCTGCTTGTTCAGTTCTTCCAGCAGTTCGTCCGTATCGATACCATGCACCATGCAGGCTTCTTCTACAGTTTCTCCGCGAGAAGCCGGACAGCCCAGACAATGCATGCCGATTGCCATAAACAGCGGAGCTGTCTGCGGTGCAATATCCAAAATATCACCGATGATGGTTTCTTTTGTAATCGTTACCATAGTCTTACACCTCCTGTCTGTATATCATACGGCAAAGTGCCGCAGTCCTGCACGAAAAGGAAGCCTTTTCTCAAAGGTTCCCTGCCGTGACAATCCATAGCGTTCCCTTTCCGGAAAGCACTATACAGACAAAAAGAAAAAGTCGTTTCTTATGGCAATACCGCACAAAGATTGTGCGACAGATGCGTCGTCAAATTTTTCGTCAGATGAAACAAAAAGCGGA
>ENA-UPSY01001103-UPSY01001103.1-human-gut-metagenome-genome-assembly--contig:-NODE-1103-length-29691-cov-8.700817_pt1 | contig 29691 bp, 28 predicted proteins | sample MGYA00250044_ERZ773365 | MGnify/ENA primary metagenome ERZ773365 (study PRJEB29103, sample SAMN06111932) | human gut metagenome | biome: human gut; feature: ankylosing spondylitis patient; material... | reverse complement strand
GCTCCAAAAAGATATTTAACTATGCGATTATCAAAGATTTCAAAGAACGATGTTTAATTTAAAGTGCCCACTAGTGACCTAATTTCAATTATGAAAAAACTCAAAAAAACTTCTGACGAAGAGTTACTCAATCTTTATCAGTCAAATTCAGAAGAAAACCTATTAAACATTCTCCTGCAAAGACATATGCCACAAATACGACAAAACGTACGTTCACTGGTCTGCAACAAAGAAGATGTTGAAGACTTATGCCAGGACATCTACTGTAGGATTTTAATAAAACTCCGTCAAGGATATTACAGCAACGGACATATACAGGCCTGGATCTACCGCATCGTACAAAACTACGTTTACAGCTTTTACCGCAAGAAAAAGCATGAATTCATTACCCAGGAACTTACGGATCTGAATATAGGAGACACCTGGTTCGACACTGTAAAAGAAGAGAAAGAAAAAGAAAGAATCTTATATGTCCTGATGAGCATCCTGGAGAAAGAACCTCCGCAAATCAAACAAATTATCAAAATGCATTTTTATATGGAAATGACTTACATGCAAATCTCTGCGGAACTTCATCTCAATAAAAGCACGATGGCCAAAAGATTACGGACAGCACTGAAACGGATAAAAGCCGAAATGACCCAGGAAGGTATCCGGGACTGTCCTTTCTGACAAACGACTGCACTGTTTTTTATCCAGCCCATTTTACACCATATCCAACAAAGACAGACCGGTCCTCCCTTTGCTCCCATACGGAAAAGCAAAGGGAGGACCGGTCCGCATGTCTTTTCTGTCCTCATATACCCTTTAGACAGAGCCTTCCGATAGCCAAAACTACTTGTCCTATATAGAGAATTAGCCAAAATTTGATATCTTTGCAACACTTTTCCAAGTAATAACCGATTGTATAACATAGTAACAAGTAGCAATGACTAAAAAACATGTACTCAGTTGGCTGTTTATGGCCCTGTTATGCTTGCCGGCCTTTGCACAGATTCAAGATCCGGTCAAGTTTAAAACGGAATGGAATGCACTTTCAGACAACGAAGCCGAAATCATTTTTACCGGCACCGTTGACAAAGGATGGCATGTCTACTCTACTGACCTTCCAGAAGGAGGACCTATCTCTGCCACATTCAATGTTGATAAGATTGAAGGTGCAGAACTGATAGGCAAACTGACTCCGCGAGGCAAACAAATCGAAAAAATGGACCCGATCTTTGGCATGCAGGTACGTTTCTTTGAAAGTAAAGCTCAGTTTGTTCAGAAAATCAAACTGACTGGCGGTGCCTACAAGCTGACCGGTTACCTGGAATACGGAGCCTGCAATGATGAAAATTGCCTTCCGCCGACCAGCGTTGATTTCACCTTTACCGGAACTGCTTCCGGCAAACAGGCTGCTGCTCCTGCTGAAGCGCAAGGAAATGCTGCCAACGAAGCAACATCAGGCGATACGGCACAAAGCGTAGCTCTGATTCCTCTGACTCCGGCTATGAAAGTACAGACTACAGACTACTGGAAACCCGTCATCAACGAGCTGAACAACTTCGGAGAACAGGTTGGAGAAGAATCTCACTCATGGATTTATATCTTCTTTACCGGACTTGTCGGCGGACTCTTAGCCCTGTTCACTCCTTGTGTATGGCCTATCATCCCTATGACTGTCAGCTTCTTCCTGAAACGTACGAAAGATAAGAAGAAAGGAATCCGCGATGCCTGGACATACGGTGCTTCCATCGTTGTGATCTATTTAACATTGGGACTGGCTATCACTCTGATTTTCGGAGCAAGCGCACTTAACGCCCTGTCCACTAACGCTATTTTCAATATTCTGTTCTGTCTGATGCTGATCGTATTCGCAGCATCCTTCTTCGGTGCATTCGAAATTACCCTGCCTTCCAAGTGGAGTAACGCCGTAGACAGCAAGGCTGAACAGACTACAGGATTGCTCAGCATCTTCCTGATGGCATTCACCCTGTCGCTGGTTTCTTTCTCTTGCACCGGACCGATCATCGGATTCCTGCTCGTTGAAGTATCAACCACCGGCAGTGTTGTTGCTCCGGCTATCGGTATGTTAGGATTTGCTATCGCACTTGCCCTGCCTTTCACCTTGTTTGCCCTCTTCCCGTCATGGCTGAAATCTATGCCTAAATCCGGAGGATGGATGAACGTAATCAAGGTTACACTGGGATTCCTGGAACTTGCTTTTGCCTTAAAATTCCTGTCGGTTGCCGATCTTGCATACGGATGGCGTATTCTGGACCGCGAGACCTTCCTGGCACTCTGGATTGTCATTTTTGCCCTGCTGGGTATGTACCTGCTGGGAAAAATCAAGTTCCCGCACGATGACGACGATACCAAAGTCAGTGTGCCCCGCTTCTTTATGGCACTGATTTCACTGGCATTTGCCGTTTACATGATCCCGGGATTATGGGGAGCACCTCTGAAAGCAGTCAGTGCTTTTGCACCTCCTATGCAGACACAGGATTTCAATCTCTACAAGAATGAGGTACATGCTAAATTCAATGACTTTGAAGCTGGTATGGAATACGCACGTCAGCAAGGAAAGCCTGTAATGATTGACTTCACTGGATATGGATGTGTAAACTGCCGAAAGATGGAACTGGCAGTATGGACAGATCCTAAAGTAAGCAAACTGCTGAATGAGGATTACGTACTGATTACCCTGTTTGTTGATGACAAGACCAAACTTGCGGAACCGATCAAGATCACGGAAAATGGCAAAGAACGCACCCTGCGTACTGTCGGAGACAAATGGAGCTACCTGCAACGCTCTAAATTCGGAGCCAACGCACAGCCGTTCTATGTTCTGATTGACAACGAAGGAATGCCGCTCAACCAGTCATATTCATACGACGAAGACATTCAGAAATATATCAACTTCCTTGAAACAGGTCTGAAAAATTATAAAAAATAAAAGATAATCATGATTGACAAGTCTGAGAGAGAACGCATAATCGCCTTGATCAATCGGGAAGTAGTTCCGGCAATAGGCTGTACTGAGCCTATTGCCGTAGCTCTTTGCGTAGCCAAGGCTGCAGAGACACTAAACCAGCGTCCACAAAAGATACAGGTGCTGCTCAGCGCCAATATTCTGAAAAATGCCATGGGTGTAGGTATTCCCGGAACGGACATGATCGGACTCCCCATTGCCGTTGCCCTGGGAGCACTGATCGGAAAATCGGAATACCAGCTGGAAGTGCTGAAAGACAGCACGCCGGAAGCCGTTGAAGCCGGTAAAAAAATGATTGAAGCACAAGCCATCCAAATCAGTCTGAAAGAGAACATCGAAGAAAAGCTCTACATTGAAGTAACCTGCATGGCTGGCGAAGAAAAAGCAACTGCCATCATCAGCGGAGGGCATACAAACTTTGTATACCTGAGTAAAAATGACAGTGTACTGATGGACAAGCGAAGCGGAACCTCCGGTGAAACAGAAGAGGAATCCGTAGAACTTAATCTGAAGAAAGTCTACGACTTTGCTACGACATCTCCCATCGAAGAGCTCCAGTTTATTCTGGAAGCCAGACGCCTGAACAAACAGGCTGCCGAACGTTCCTTTAAAGGAAACTACGGACACGAACTGGGTAAAACCTTATGCAGCAGCGACAGTGAACGGCTGATTATGGGAAGCAATACATTCACACATATCCTTTCATACACTTCCGCTGCCTGTGATGCCCGTATGGCCGGAGCGATGATTCCTGTAATGAGTAATTCCGGAAGCGGCAATCAGGGTATTGCAGCCACACTTCCTGTAGTGGTCTATGCAGAAGACAACCATAAATCAGAGGAAGAATTAACCCGCGCACTGATCCTCAGTCACCTGACTGCAATCTATATCAAGCAGAGTCTCGGACGTCTTTCTGCTCTTTGCGGATGCGTCGTTGCTGCTACCGGAAGCAGTTGCGGAATCACATACCTGATGGGAGGAAACTATCAGCAGGTATCCTTCGCAGTACAGAATATGATTGCCAACCTGACGGGAATGATCTGCGACGGTGCAAAACCCAGCTGCGCACTCAAGCTTACCAGCGGGGTTTCTACTGCGGTTCTTTCAGCCATCCTTGCTATGGAAAACAAATGTGTAACTTCCGTAGAAGGAATCATTGAAGACAATGTAGACCTCAGTATCCGCAACCTGACCAAAATCGGCTCGCAGGGTATGAACGAAACAGACAAACTGGTGCTGGACATCATGACTCACAAACATTGTGACTGACCTTCAGCCCGGTCAATATTATCTCCGTACGGACCCATCATGAAAACTGTAACAGAAACAAACTACATACAGAAACTTATCAGTGAAGGTGAACATGTCTGCCAAGACTTCAAGTTTGCTATATCGGACGCACGGAAAATCGCCAAAAGCCTGTCCGCCTTTGCCAATACGCAAGGCGGGCGACTGCTGGTGGGAGTCAAAGACAACGGAAAGATAGTCGGTGTACGCTCGGAAGAAGAAATCTACATGATTGATGCAGCCGCCCAGATGTATTGCCAGCCTCCCGTAAAGTTAGAGAACTATATATATAAGGTGGAGGGAAAGGATGTGCTTGAAGTACGTGTCGCAGAAAGTGACCGGAAACCCATATGCGCTCTCGACGAAACAGGCAAGGCCTGGGCTTATGTCCGCATCAAGGATGAGAACATTCTGGCCAGCCCCGTACATTTAAAAATCTGGCAGCACAACCGTAATGACGAAAAAGTTATCGTCACTTACAGCCCCAGAGAACAGGAACTTCTTACCCTTCTCGACCAGCAAGGCGCCCTGACACTTAACCAGTGCAGGAAGCTTACGGGGATGCCGCGGTACGAATTATGCAGACTGTTGGCTGACTTCATCCGGTTTGAACTGGTAGAACAAGTATTCAGAGGACATACTTTCTATTTTCAATTAAAAGAAACCCAATAAATGAACTATTTTATACAACTGATTGATACAACTAACAACATTCTTTGGACTTATATACTTATTGCCCTTCTGCTGGGCTGCGCCTGCTGGTTTACGATACGGACACGCTTTGTCCAGTTCCGTATGCTGGGCGAAATGATTCATCTGCTCGGGGACTCCACCGCCAGGATAAACGGACACGAAAAACATATTTCATCCTTTCAGGCATTTACTTTATCGCTGGCCAGCCGTGTCGGAACCGGTAATCTGGCAGGGGTAGCAACAGCCATCACAATGGGTGGTCCGGGAGCAGTATTCTGGATGTGGATCATCGCTTTGCTGGGATCAAGCAGTGCTTTCGTCGAATCCACACTGGCCCAACTCTTCAAACGAAAGAGCCGTCACTCTTACATCGGAGGTCCTGCTTACTATATGGAAACCGGCCTGAAGAAGCGGTGGATGGGAATTCTGTTCGCAGTACTGATCACCATTACATTCGGTTTCGCTTTTAATTCCGTACAAAGCAATACGATCTGTGCGGCATTCGACAGTGCTTTCCAGATCCGTCCGTTATACATGGGTTCGGCAATCACGCTGCTCACCCTGATCATCATCTTCGGAGGTATACACCGCATCGCCAAGATCAACAGCATCCTGGTGCCGCTCATGGCATTAGGATACATTCTGCTGGCTCTTTACATTGTCCTGAGCAATATCACCCGATTGCCGGCTGTTCTCGAACTGATCATCGGAAACGCTTTCGGATTCGAGCAGGCGATCGGCGGTGGAGTCGGAGCGGCTCTGATGCAAGGAATCAAACGAGGACTGTTCAGCAACGAAGCAGGTATGGGATCTGCTCCCAATGCTGCCGCAACAGCCCATGTCACCCACCCTGCCAAACAAGGACTGATACAGGCTCTGGGAGTATTTACCGATACCCTTGTCATATGCACCTGCACCGCCTTCATCATTCTGTTCAGCAATCTCCATCTGGATAAAAACCTGGACGGAATCCAATTGACACAGGCTGCCCTCAACAATGAAATCGGAAGCATCGGAAGTATTTATGTCGCAGTAGCTATCCTCTTCTTTGCTTATAGCAGTATCCTCGGAAACTATTATTACGGAGAAGCCAATATCCGGTTCATCACAAAGAAGCAATGGGTGATCACAGTCTATCGCATCCTTGTGGGAGGAATGGTCCTTTTCGGTTCACTGGCCCATCTGCGCATTGTATGGAACCTTGCCGACCTGACTATGGCACTCATGGCTATCTGCAACCTGACTGCCATCATCCTGTTGGGAAAATATGCGTTCCGCCTGCTGGACGACTACCTGGCCCAAAAACGCAGAGGTATTAAAAGTCCGGTATTTCATAAAAAGCAAATGAAAGATATTGAGAAAGACATCGAGTGTTGGTAACATTTTTCGTATCTTTGCAGACAATTAAACTATCAATAAAACAATTATGAACATATTCTCTAAACTGTTTGGCAAAAAACAAGCCGAAGCAACAGAAGAAACTGTCCGTGTGGGAGGTATGGAAGACTTCATGACACTCATCCGTGTATATTACCAGGCGGTAATGGCTGCACAGCTGGGTATCAGCAACATCAACTTCCTGCCTGACATGGCTGTCTTCAAACGTACATTAAAAATACCAACTCAAAACAACAAATTAGGTATAGCCGAAAAGACACGCTGCCGCAAAATGCTGGCTGATATCTATGGACTGACAGATTCGTTCTTTAAGGAAATAGACAACTCCATCAAAAAGAACTGTAAGAACGTAAACGATGTCAAAACTTATCTGTTTATGTTCCAGGGATTCAGCCAGGATCTGATGATGGTCATCGGCAATCTGATGCAATGGAAATTCCGGATGCCCAGCGTACTGAAGAAAATGCTGCGCAACATGACGGAAAAAACCATCCATGACATCCTGACCAAAACCGACTGGAAAGACGATGGCGTACGCAAAACCTGTACCAACATCCGTCATTACCAGCATACATTGGGTTATTCTGAAAGCTGGATGACCGAATATGTCTACAACATTGTGCTTCTGGCTAAAAAAGAGCCAAAGCCTAAAGCATAACTCCATTTCTCCGGACAGGAAGAGTATCGCCATACAACCGGCCACGAACTCCTGTCCGGAGTCATTCTGACCAATCTCACTCCGACATGTCTGACATTCTGAATCTCCCTCCGGTAGAAAATCACCCCCTTGAACCATTTATTCCTTCCAATGCCGTATTGCTGATGCTGGGAAGCTTTCCTCCCCAACAGAAACGCTGGAGCATGGACTTTTTTTATCCGAATCTGCAAAACGATATGTGGCGCATATTTGGATTAATTTTCTTCGAAAACAAGGACCATTTTCTGCTTCCTCACAAAAAAGCTTTTGACAAAGAAAGCATTATCAGCTTCCTTCAGGAAAAGGGAATTGCATTGTATGATACAGCCTCAGCCGTACGCCGCCTGCAGGACAATGCCTCCGACAAGTTCCTGGAAATAGTGGAGCCGACCGATATCGGACTGCTGTTAAAACAACTTCCCAGATGCCAGGCCATCGTGACAACCGGACAAAAAGCAACCGATACGCTGCGCATGCAACTGCACGCATCGGAACCTCCCGTTGGAGCTAAAACCCGTTTTGAATACGAAGACAGGCAACTTTCTCTCTACAGAATGCCCTCATCCAGCCGTGCCTATCCGCTGAAGCTCGAAAAAAAAGCAGAAACTTACCGACTTATGTTCAATGAATTAGGGCTTCTTTAAAAGAATACAGGCAAAATATATTTATCAAACATTTGGAGTTAACAGAATTATTACTACCTTTGCAACCGCAAACACGGGAATAGCTCAGTTGGTAGAGCATCGGTCTCCAAAACCGAGTGTCGGGAGTTCGAGCCTCTCTTCCCGTGCAAGAATAAAAAGCTGTAACTGAATAAGTTGCAGCTTTTGCTATTTTAGCTCCGGGACGAAATCGGGACGAAGCCTTTCTGAATGTCAAACCGTATTACGCTTTCGAACTCGAAAAACGTAATAAAAAAATGTATTCATCAAGAAAGAAAAACGCATCTGTTTTCAGTATAATTTCATATACTGAGCCCAAACTTCACACAGGAAACAACTGGTATATTGACTTCTATTCTTATGATCCTCTGGAGCAGAAGATGAAAAGAAAGAAGTACATGCTTAATGGTATAACCAAAGCTTCAGACCGCCGCCGTCGGGCAAATGAAATCATCACAAACCTTAATATTAAGCTCCGCTCCGGCTGGAATCCCTGGGCTAATGTGGAAAACTCCAGGCAGTACACACCGTATATAGATATCATCCAAAGGTATCATATATATCTGAGTAAGTTATATACTGCCGGTACCATTAAGGAGAATACCCTGAAGGATTACGAGAAACGTCTGCGGGTATTTGAAGAATACACAGCCAAACACATTCCGGCCATCGTGTATGCCTATCAGATTGACCAGTCTTTCATTTCTGACTTCTTGGATTATGTACTGCTTGACCGTGATTCATCGGCCAGAACCCGGAACAACTACCGCACCTGGCTGTCCTCACTCTGCAACTGGATGATCGAAAAGCAGTACCTGATCCAGAATCCGGTTGAGAAAATCCGACAACTGGCGGAAGAAGAGAAGAAGCGTTCTGCCCTGACTGTTCCGGATATCCAAAAACTCAAGAAGTATCTCAAGAAAGAGAATCCGTATTTCCTGTTCCTGTGCCAGTTTGCCTATTACACCTTTATCCGACCTGATGAAATAACGAATATCAAATTATCTGATATCTACCTGAAGGAACAGAAAGTATTCATAGCTTCAAGTATCAGTAAAAACCGCAAGGACGGTATGGTCGGACTGAATGATGCACTGATCAAGTCAATGCTTGACTTGAACATATTCAGCAATCCCGGAAATTATTACCTGTTCGGAAAAGGATTCAAGCCCTCAAAGGAAAAGGTAACGACAAAAGTCTACCGGAACTATTTCAACAAGGTACGTGAAAAGCTAAAGTTCCCGGACAGCTACCAGTTCTATTCACTAAAGGACACAGGCATCAGAGACCTGGCCAATGCGGAAGGCATTGTTATTGCCCGTGATCAGGCCCGTCATGCGGATGTGTCTACAACCAACAAATATTTAAAAGGATCAGATATGTCAGTACATGAAGAGGTTAAACATTTCGAAGGGAACTTTTAACCAATCCGGTAAAAGTAGCCATTCACCAGACGACTGAACCTATTGTTATCTGCTTCAATTTCCAGATGTTCACATACATATTTCTGATTATTGATAATAAAGACCTTTTTAGGATCCAGTTTCCCGTCATACAAAAATTGGATATTATAAAGGATATCTGAGCTGATCCTGTTCGTATTGTCAATTAAATACCCTATGCAATCTTTGCAAACAACATGAAGTGACAAAGAATAGGCAGGAAAACCATTATTCTGGTTTGGCAAAATCATATTCCCATCCGTAAACGGACAGTTATAATTGTATGCATGTTTTTGCCCCTGGTACTCTACTGAGATATTAGCCATGCTACCGGTATTAAAAGCTACTTCCATGATATCCCGACCAGATCCTGAAGTTGTATTACTCTCAATAGCTTCCTGTATATTGATCTTCTCATCTTTAGGCAATTCAGTAAAATACGATGTTACCGGTACCCAAAGCCTTAGGTCTGTAACCATCGGGACTCCAAGACGTGGATCATTATACGAATTGTACACACCCAAATTATAACATTCCATTGTCGCAGGGACAATTTTTAATGAGACATTGTTACTATCATCTGTCTCGTCTCTTATCAGATCGCCAAACTGGTTAACTTCTCTAAGCGCATAACTTCCATCTTCATCTATATAATTAATATGATTCCGGTTAGCAATGCTCCCCCAAAAAGAGACCTTATCTTCATCCTTCAAATTATTATAATATGCAACCAAGTCAGCCTTCGTACTGAAAGTTAAAGGTTCAATCTTGCTCAACACACTTCTATCAACACAATAATATTTATTCAAGTCGTTACTGTCCAGATCATACCCTACATTACCTGTGGTGATATCCTTTTTATTGCCAGAATCATTCACTTCAACAGAATATTCAGAAACAACCGAATCAATATACACCCTATCATTATCATTAAAGAATTCATTCATAGGTAAGAAGTTGACCTCTTTAGTTAGTTCATCGACAACAATGATAACGGAACAAAACTTCTCTATTTCATCCCAGAATTCTGAGATTGTCCAATGAGGTAAAGCCTTAGCCAGTACATCCGTTTGCACAGCATTAACTACATACAAATTTCTTAAAAAACTCTCAGCTATGGCGTTTTTACTAATCTTGTATCCAGCCCATTTCACCAGCCTGTCTATAACAGTCAACAGATAAGGCTGAACACAATGGTCATTCCACCATGGGCGTGGATGAAAGTTCTCTGATCCCAGCTGATATACGATCATATTATGTATATCATCTCCAAACTTAACCGGCAACCAAACGGCTTCGACCTGATCAACAGAACCGAAGTATTTAGTCTTATCACTTGCTGGAAGCCATGTTGTAGATACAGGGAATGTAGGAAAAACAATTTTCCCAAGATCTATATCATCGATATAAATATCTGAATTCGTCCGGAAATTAAATTCCGAATTACCAGAAACCAACTGAATGGTGACTGAACTCTCCGTAATATCGGTAATGATAGCACTGCCATACAGATAAATAATACCAGAGACCCGCAGTTCTGCTTCCATAACCGCACGTTTTTTGGCTACATCCATTCTGTCGACATATCCAAAAATGGATCGGTTAACATTACCCTTAAGCGGCAATTCAATATCCAAAGTGGAATTTGAGTTATTGGTAAAATAAGGATTCTCCTGCAAAAAAGTAAAGCTCAGATCATCAGGCAACACTGCCCGGATCTTGTTAATATATAATTCGATCATCTTGATTTATTGCTTTGAAGTTTATTATACTGATCCATCGCTTCTTTAATACCTCCCTTACCCGTAACAGAATTAACTGTCGTAAATGGCTTATTCAACCGAGTGTTCAATTTGGAAATCACTAAACTTACATCTCTGAGAACAACCCCAAGCTCACTATTATCATTTAAAATCTGTGTCGGTACACCCGAAGAAGGCTGTGTAATAACTGTCGTATTAAGCATACGGGATATATCCCGACTTGTCAGGCTACCAATCGTATTGTTACGTTGTGCCTGATCAATCAGATCCAATACCGGACGAACAGCCGGATTCCGGACCGCATAACGATTGGCCACAAACTCACCGGCATGGACGATACCACGCGGCTCATCCCACTGACCGTCTCCTGTATAACCACCTACATCAAAACTGCCCAGTACCGACTTTGCTGTTTCAAAAGCGGCGGTAATCAGAGCAATCTTTGCAGCTGCAGTAGCCATACCTATCAGCACTCCTTTTTTCGTTATATCCTTAATTGTGACCTCAGCAATGGCTGCAGCCTGTGTGGCTATCAATTGCTTCTCCAGTGCATCCAACAAAATAATCAGTATACTGGACATAAAAGATCCAAAATCCTTTTCTTCACCAGCAAAGAAATCTGCCATACTTTTACCCAGATCAGAAGCCATTCCCTGCATGGCACTGCTCATAGAATCAAACTGACGCACTTTCTCATCATAGACCTTTTTACTGTTCTGAAGTTGTTTGTTCTCCATCGCAGCCACAATCTCAGCTTTCTTCTCTTCTGATATCTGTGCAGACTGAAGTAGATTGCTATAATATCGATCCTGAATACTGGATATCTGCTGCCAATACTCCTCTTCCGAAGTAACCTGTTCATAATGCTTCTGAGTTGCTTCCTGTATCTCCAACTGGTACTGTTTCTCCAGCCGAGTGAAAGTTTCTTCTGATCTTTTATTAGCATCCTCTTCATCCAATCTGACACATTCTTCTTTAAACCTGATACGCATTTCCAGAAGCTTCTGCCCGAGCTGCTGACGTTTCTCCGGTTCCAGCCCGGCGATGGCCATCATGTTCTCAAGATGACGCATCTCCAGATCTTCCATAAAACTGGTGTACTCCTGCTGAGTCATCTCATCACTGGCGAGGTATGATTTCTTCAGATCCGCCAGTTCATCATAATAACGCTTGTTTTCAGCCGTAACCTGTGGATTTTCCTTAGTCGTTTTGACAGTCTCCTGATTCATTGTAACTGTGGTTGTAACACTTGTATTCTTGTCTTCTGGAATGGAGTTGATAATATTCCTCAGGACTTTTTGCTGTCTATCCAACTTCAGCAATGATTCGGATTTTTCTTTTGCCTGGTTATCCAGAGAATGCAGTAAGGCCTTACGCTGTGACTCATCCACATCAGTGCGGGCCTGGATTACCTTCTTCTGTTCATCATAATACTTACGGTAAGCTATCACTTCCTTTGATAATTTATCCTCAATGATGGCCAGCTCGGACTCTGCATCCGATTTCAGTTGCTGACGCTGACGAGCATTCAGAGCGTCGATATTTTTATACCTGTCCTCAATACTTTTATATCTCTCCAGCTCCTCCTGGGTACGTTGTAATTCCTCGTTGTACTTGCGCTGTGCTTCTGTGGCTGCATCAGTATTAGGTATAAGTTTTGTGGATATATATGTCACAAGAGCTGTGAGTCCGGCAAGAACCAGTCCGGCTGGATTCAGCTTCAACACTTTATTAAAGCCATTAGTTGATGCTGTTGCAACTTTGACTATGAAGTTATACGCTTTGGTGTAGATTGTGGCTGCATTTACCGCAATGTTATATGCAGCCAGTGCAGATCCGGATGCAATCAGAACCGATTTGTATTTGATGCACCAGTCTATCAGTTTTGGAAGGGCCACAATGATTTTCGTGGTCCAACCGGTAAGCAATGATAACGACGGGTTAAGCCGCTCCATCAGTTCGATACCAGCCTCTTTAATGCTATTACGATACTGTGCCATCTTAGCCTCGTTGGTATCTGAATTGATAGCTGCCTGCTCCATGGCAATGCTGGTATCAGTGACAGCTTCCGTGTATTGGCGTACTTTGTCTGCATTGTCTATCAGGATAGTGGCAGCAGAATAGGCTTCCTCACCGAACATAGTCTGGATCTGAGCGGCAGAAAGTGACTTTTTATTCAGGTTCTCGAGTGCGATCTGCAAGCCTACTACCTTTGGGTTGGTTTCGTCCGGTCCAGTCTGCAATACCAGGAAGAACTTACGAAGTGCAGTACCGGCCGGTTCAGCCTCCAGTCCTTTCTCGGCCAGCATCTGGATGGTACCCTGAAGCTGCTCGATGCTCACTCCAGCACCGGACGCAGCCACACCCGCATTCTTGATGGCTGCCGCCTGGGCGGATACATCGGCGGCACCTTCTTTAGATCCGGCGGCCAGCACATTCACATAACGGGCTGCCTGGTCGGCTGATTCTCCGTACATATTCAGAGATACGGTGGTAGCTGTCACGGCGTCCTTCAAGTCGATTTTAGCCGCTGCAGCCAGTCGCATAGCCTCGATTGTAACCGCGTTCAGTGCTTCCTTGTCCTTCAGGAGTTCCGGTTTCTTGGAGCCGATCAACATATATGCCTGAAGGATTTCGTCGGATGACTGACGGATACGCAAACCGGATTCGTCCATGGTCGTGGACAGTTTCTCTGCCTGTTCTGTAAGCCACTGTATGGATGAATCGTCCAGCCCGGTCAATGCCTTCAGTTCCGCCTGGGAGGATTCTTTTGCATCGCGGTTATTACGAAGTGTATTCAAAGCCATAGATACCCCTGTGATGGTAGCTGCACCAGTAGCCAACAAGCCGCCCCATTTTGCAAAACCGTTATTGAAACGGGACAACCAGCCTTCAGTCTCCTGTACTTCTGTCTTTATCTTTTGAAGTTCGGCTGTCACCAGCTTAGCCTGCTGCTGGTAGTATTTCCATTCTGCAGATCCCCGTTTGATATGACCGCTGTTCAGCTGGCGGTTAATAGCCGTCAAGGTGGCACGAAGTTCTTTCGGAGTGGCCTTGTCGAGGTTATTCATTACTTCGGTAAGTGCCGTGGTATCCTTCTTCAGCGTCTTAATCTGAGCCTCCGTTTTCCGAAGCTCGGAAGTGACCTGCTTGATTTTAGATGTATCACCGGCTTCGTAAGCATCTGCCAACTCCTTTTTTAATCCGGATGCTATCGTTTCCAGATTCTTAAGTTCCTGCTTCGCTTCTTCACCGTTTACGCGAACCTCGACGGTTGCTACCTGGTCTATAGCCATATTATTTTTTATTTAAGATTACACGAATTTTGTACACAACAACCACCGCAAAGAGAATCAGTACTATGACAGTGAAGACCATACAGAACTTCTGCCAGGAGGTCAGCTTTCTCTCTACTTCCACCTTTTGCACTGATTTCTGAATGATTGTACTGTCTTTTCCTGGAATGAATACCGTATCTGAAGGAACCTTGAAATCTGCCAACAGGTTGCCCATGGAATCCAATTGAAACCGCAAACGAGCGTTCTCAGACTGTGCCATGTCCAACCAGGACAACATTACGCGCCCGTTTGAATCGCACTCCAGCAAAGCACGGATGGATGCGGAATCCGCCAGCCTGAATACCGGAACCAGCTTGTCATGTACGATGATCTGTGTGTGACTGTCTGAAACAAGGTGTTTCCCGGATTTACATCCGAGAAACACCGAACCCCAAATAAGTATGAAAAAAAGAACAATTATTGATCTCATAGCAATGCCCATCCTTTCTCCACATCTGCCATTACAGCCGGAATCCCGTTCTCTACCAGAGAAATGGCAGCAGCAAAGGCACACATGGTTGTCTTATCCTCCACGTCCGGAACGTAGGTCGTCGGAACCTCCATCTCCTTACATACACGAGAAATATATCCCGACGTATTATTCTCTGTTCTGGGTGCCCAACGACTGATGAAGTCGGCAACCGTCTGGCATCCGTATTTCCGGCGGTAATTCTGCAACAGCCTGATCAATGCCCGGTAACCGTGTGCCATGTCTTCGAACTCTTCAAAACTATTATCTCTTTTCTTTGATGCAGGAACTTCACCCTGCCAATCGGTTACATCTGAATTACGGATGTTGCCTGGATTGTTGTTTCGCAGGCCTCGTGGTAACTGTTTCATTTCTTCACTCCTTCCTTTATAGCTTTAATAATTTTTTGAGCTTCTTCAGGTGTCGCACATTCCGTGATCCGCATAGCCAAATCTGCTACTTCTGCCGCGTGACTCTTTTTCTTCTTAAAATTTTCTATAACAGACAGACCTTCGACAATCAGCACACCAAGTGTGCCGATGACCGCCCCGTATGGCAAGTTATACCAAGGAAAGCATAAACCCAGAATGTCAATCATAATGAAGAAAAGAAGCAGCCGGAAATAATCAACGATTTTAGTACCAGTCTTACGCAGCGGACGGCTGCATATTCTCTCTCTGTTGGCTCTGGCCGCATCTATCCCCGTCCATAAGTCCAACATACAGACACTGCATATCAGAATCAAACAAATGAAAATAACTGTCACGCCGGAGCGGATGTCTTGTGTGATAAACCCTACAAATTTTTCCATGATTATTTTGTGTTTTTCTCAAAGGTATTATGTGGAATACTGGTGTAAAAAGACAATCCCTGCAAGTGCAAATTGCAGGGATTGAGTATTAAGAAACTTACCGGATTATTCTACATATCCAATATTTCTCATTGTCTCGTAAATTTTATGTGCAACTACGGCATACCCTAATGTAGTCAAATGCACATCATTATTGGGCTTTAATGTGCCATCATCCCAAACGTGCCCATCCATATCTTCTTTCGTTGCAAGTCCATATCTTATTGCATCTCTTATCCCATAATTGGGTAGATATGTTTGTAGATTTATATTCTTTGCTCCAAATTCAGCGTCAAAGGCTTCTCTAATATTTTCATACCCATTCCCATGCGAAGTTATGGTTATATATTGCTCTCCACAATTACAGAACTGTATCATTGATTTAACCTGCTTAACTAAAGTTTCAGCCGAGTCATATCCTCCATTTTGACCGATAAAAATAACACACATATCAGCTGTTGTTGCCACTTTCATTTCTTGTGTATAAATAAATGATCCTTTAAGTAGTTTAGTGGCTTCGCCAGCAGTATTTCTTTTTATCTGATATTCGGTTGCAGTATATTGTCCTGTTTTGGTTAAAGTACATTCTATACCATTTATAGTTATAGGGTTAATCAATCCTCCTTGACATAATAATTTTTTTGTGTATGAAACATAGCTATTGCATTTATTGGCTATGCCTAATCCAATTTCTCCCCCCTCTTCGTCTGTGTCTTTTGGTAAAGCAACTTGGCTTGTGTCTGCTGGTAAATTAATATCGTTTGTTATATAAAAAGGAACTCCCCCCTGTCTTCCTGCTATTGTAGCACTATCCTCGCCGCCTATACCTTTGTTAAGAGTATTCCATTTGTCACCTAATAATCTTTTTAATACAGATACATAAGGCCCGGTTCCAGTTGTTTCATCAAATGCAGCATCACTACCAGCTGTTAAAGAATCTCCATAACATATACATGTTTTAGTTGTTTTTATTCCTAACGTTCCAGTTATTTTACTTACTGTTGGATTATTGCTACAAAATAAGTATTTTGCCCCTTTCGGCATTAATATAACATAGTTACCACCTGCATCATCCCATTGTTGTATTGTCGACCCAACCAATAAAACATCATCAACATCTACAACATAAGGAGTTGTTTCTTTATTAACATTTGAGGTAATGCAATACTTTTGCCTTGATGTTAGAAAACTTCCCGTTGCCAAACCTTTTCCATTAATTCTATAAAGGCAATTTTCTTCAACTTCATACATATTAATAAGAAAAGAATAACTTCCGTTTTTCTCTAAAGTGCCATCTGATTTTATAAATGTATTCCCACTAATTACCCCCTCAATTTTTATTTCGGCATTCTCAGTTCCTATATCTTTTAACAGATTATCAATTCTATCTATATTGTTATACTCTAACTTGTATAGTTTTGTTGCAAATGTTGTTACAATATACTTACAGTCATCCAATGGTTTAATAATTTGAGGAGGATATACAGATGTGCTTGGACGCTGAATAACAATTCTATCAGCATCCCATTGTACATACAACGTATTACTTGCATTTGCCTTCTGTCCATCTACAACATAATACGCATTTTTCTCTACTTTGTAAACATAAGAAGTATATCCATTAAATGTTCTAATTCCTCCATCAGCATCCAAATATGAGTTTTTTAATATTTCATGTGGAAATACTTCAACTGGATAATATAATATAGAATTGGTATTTTTAATATCTTCTATATTTGTAGAAATGTTTTCGGTGTTTGTAGAAATGTTTTTTGTATTATTGTCTACATTTTCTTTTAAAGTGCTTTCTGAAGATTTTAGTACTGGGTTATTAGTTAATGATGTATTAACAGATATAACAATACTTCTAGTTCCATCTAATGTTGTAAACTTACCATCCTGAATATTTGTATATCCAATATTACCAATTTTATCTCCACTGTAACATTGTATTGCTGCATTAGGATAAAGAACTGATACATTTTCTATTCTATATTCTGTATTTGGCTCTACATAAGTGAATAACCCATTTTTTTCACCTTCCGATGCTGTAAGGCTTCCCGCATTATAATTATTCACGTATAAACCCAAATATTCAAGTCTTAACCCTAATACTTTTGATATATTATTACTATTTCCCCCTTCAAACTCGATAAACTTCTTATTCAGGACTTTACCTTGTTCAGCTGCGAGAACCTTTATACTACCCTCTTCTGATTCACCACCATCGAGATTATTAATAACCACTATATCCGAAGTATCTCCAGTCACCCCACTATTGCCTTGTTCTCCTTTTTCACCAGTCGGACCAGTATTACCAGTCTCACCCTTTGATCCCGGTTCCCCTTGTGGTCCTCTTATATCACCAACATTGAAATACCTTCCATTTACAGCGTTACCACCAGTACCAACATAAAGGTACAAAGATGTGTTTACCAAGAAACCTTTTGCAAGATCTTCCTGTGACGGCGTAACTGGAAGCTGTGCTTCAGAAGATACCCTCTTAAAGCCACTGCATGCATGCTCAAATACACTAAGTTTTTGTTTTATATCAGTAATGTTCTGGATACAGTTGTCTATTATATCAAGAAGTGCCGAACCAACACGCTGCGCACTATTTTTTTTCTTATTCAACTCATCCCGTATCTGGATAGCTAACGTCTGTAATTCACTAAATGATTTTGCCATAATATTTTGTTTTTTACGAAGTAAACTTACCGAGTTATTCTACAAAAAGACATAAGTTATTTGCGCCGTTTCCGGGTACCGTACAGGCGTGACCGGAGTGTAGTGCTGCGCCTGTGATTCGCTTCCTCGATTTTGTCCACCAGCAAGCCACAGAACTCTTCGCCATACATATATGCCATCTGCTCCTTCAGTACCATGATGGAAGCGAAATAGGGACGGGAAAACCATTCTCGTGGTTTACGAGGATCCCCGGACGTATAGTATCCACCGGGCTTAGGGCCAACTTTTCGGGGAACATTCAGCCCGTGTTCTTCACGATAAACAGGGTCCAAGATCTCCAAATTACCACCATTATCCTTCTTGTATCCGTTACCTACACCCATATCCTGGTACATGCCATACTCCAGAAACTTGTGCTGGATGGTAGACATCGAGTCTGTGGACGATATGACGTTGTCACGGATCTGCTGGTGAAGCGAATAGGTATTAATAACGTGCAGCCTCTCTATTTTCTCTCGCCAGATTTTTACCATCATATCCGCCCAGGCTTCCTGATATTTCTTGCGATCTTCGTCAGTAGCTGCCGGACGGTTCGTATTTGTCTTAGCCATCCCACTCATCCTCCTTATAACATAAATCCGTCGGTTCGGTCAGCTCGGCCATAAAATACAGGCCGGTACAACCGGATATGAAATACTCACCCAGTTCACGGGTATAAATACGGGATACATTCAGAAACGACAAATCAAGGTCTTCGTAGATGTATTTGTCACGGATCATCCGGGAATGGAACTGCCGGAAGAGCTGCCGGCAAATATCCAGCTTTGCCGCACGATCAGTCATATCACCAAAACGGTAACGTATCAGAAGAAATACAGTGAAGGTACGTTTCTTGAACCAGCCACCCCCGATTTGCTCCGTGGCTGCATCGTTAGTATCATCGATGCAAACAAAAGCGGACTGCTTCCGGAAATTGTCGAGTACATCCTGAAGCGAATTGATACCGCTACAGGAACATGGAAAGAATGAGTTGGCTTTAGCCAGTTTATTTCTTTCTGTCAGTTCTCTGAAATAGACATGTCCGTCAAAGAATTTACTTGTGTCCATATTTTTTTGATTTGAGTTCTTGAATATCGTATGCTTTTGCATCCAATTCGGTCAGTGCCCGCCAGCAATCCATCTGCAGGACTTCCCTTTCCTTCGTCACGTCTCCACCGGTCAGTGCCCGGATCTGGGCGTTCATTGCACCCATCAGGTCGGGCAGTTCCGGCTGATCAGCGTCGTCCTGCCGGTGGAACGGCTGGAAGAAATGAGGAAAAAGAGAAGCAAAATATAGTTTGGCACTCCCCCACCAGAGGAATACGGAAACCAGTTCATATTCTTTAATCCGGGATAGGGCTGCTTTCAGCGAACCTCTGATACCCGGCTTCTTCTTATAGAGGAAACCATACAAAGCTTTGAGCCGGGAAACGTCCTGCGAATACAGATAGCCCTGGTAATGGTTCTCACAGCAGAGATAATCTTCAAAACTCAGGCCATGCAACATCGCATCAATGGCATACCGGCCACCTATACTGTCCAGCCGCACAGGATAGGCATTCGGCTCGGACAGGAAATCAATCTGCCGGAGAAAGCTGCGGACCTGCCAGTCCTGCAGAACAAATCTCAGTTTCTTGTACCAGTTCAACCGGAACGTACACAGCCATCCCACTTTTACCCGCTTGCGAATACGGATCCCGGTAAAGCGCATAAAGACGAAAGTCTTTGCCTTGACCGGAGAAAACAGGGTGATGACCAGGAACACATACCGAAGCTGTTCCTGATTGAACTGTTGCCAGGAAGAAGGGAAGCGAAAATCAAGGATCCTACCCCCAAAAGTATATGGAATCTTCTTTTTCATTCTGGTAAGTCTGAAAATGTTTGACTTTGTAGGCTTCGGAATCCTTGTAGCTGGTGAATACCTCCACCTTGGATTCCGCATAATTCTCGATGCGTTCCAGCATACTCTTTGCAGCTGCCCAGTTTTTCATAATGCAGAAACCGATAAACTTGCACATGTAGTCGGCCATAGCGGTTTCCTCCTTGGTAAAAGCATTGTGCCGGGTCTGCTCAAGCATATGGTCAAAGAACTCGGCCGACACATGCTGCCGGAGCTTTTCTTCGGCCTGGTACATTCGCGAGCGACATTCGTTCAGGCTGGAACGATGTACGTCTGAAGAAGGGAATTCAACATACATCTGCAGCTGCCGGGCGGTATAAATCAAGTTCGGAATATTGATACGAGCCTGTGCCGTCTCTGCCCAGTCAGTGCCGACCAGCAGCTCCAGACAACGGTCATAAGTATCTTCGTAAGCGTTTGTGACTTGCTGCAGCAGGTTCTTGACTCTGTCAGCAGAAGCCGGAGCCAGATTCTGGTTAGACACCACGCCGAAACCGGTGGGTGTCAGTACCAGGTCAAGCTCCGGGATCTGCTCCTGGTAGGTACGCAGACAAACCAGCTTTGTAACCGCCTGTTCGAGACCGGGGACAGACTCCAGTTTGTCGACCATGTCGCCCAGCAGCACCCGGTTAATGCTTTGCAGGGTGTCGTCGAAGTGAGGGGCGATCATGTCATATACCTCTGCCGTGGAATTGGTGGCAGAGGAACATATCTTTTCGAAAATTTCTTGTGAAAATGTGATAGCCATAAGAGTTCTGTTTTAAGATTTGCTTTCAAGGTCTGAAGCAGTCTGCTGCTTCGCGTCGGTATTCTGATCCAGTGTTGTGAGCAATACCATGGGGACATCGGGATATACTTTCTCACTCCAGCCATTGTACTCGATGACGATGTTATGAGGAAGGTTCATCAGGTCATGGAAGGGGATCTCCAGTGCCTGCTTGAGTGTGAACAGCTCCCGCTTGTCAGATCCTGAGTTATTGCTTTGGCTTTTGCCGGGCGTAGCACCTACCAGATTAGGATGGATGTTGTCACCGTAACAGGTGATGTTACTGGCTTCCTGAATGTCTTCGCTCCAGTCGCCACCTTCCTTGCCGGTCTCCACCACATTAATCCGCACCATCCGGACTTCACGGCCATTCGGATCAATATAGTAACCGGTAATCCAAACCTTGCCGCTGTTTTCAATCCCGGAAACAAAGTTCTTGATATTCTCCTTTTCTTTTTTGATTCGCTCCATCTTCTTCAGCGGATCGGTGATATGATCTTCTGCACAGATGTTGTTCCAGTAGTCCCTATGTACTTCGACCTGGTATTTCACGCTGGCATGGTTACGGAGTTTTGCCTTCTTGCCCTTCCCGATCAGTCGCTTGATATCATACCAGTCACCCCGAAAAATACTGGTGTAATAAGGTATCGGATAATACTGGAACCCGGGTGTCGGGAAACGAACAAGAATAGCAAACTTACGTTCGCTGGTACGGACTCTTGTAATACCATCACGTCCCGGTTCATGGCCCATCAGCACCATCAGATCACCCAGCGGATCACGGGGATCAAGCAAGCGAATGACTTCGTAATCTTCCGGACGGAGTGAAGCGTTATCGCGAAAGTTGGCATAAATCACATGATTGATTTTGCCGTTTTTCGCTTTCTCAAACCGACAGTAACAGGCTTCTTTGTGAATCAGCCGATTAATCTTTTTGCCGTCTTTCGACAAGATGATGACTGAAACACAGAAAAAGAAATACTTCATATCCGTGGCCTGCTCAAGCTGAAACAGTGGCAGACTGTTCCGGACCAGCCAGCGTTTGATTTCGGGATGGGTTGTCGGCTGCTTCGTGTCTACGTCCATATACTTCAGTCCGGCACCATAGCAGGTGATAACATTGAACAGTTTGTTCTGGCTCATCACTTCATCGATACCAATCATTTTAATAATTTCAAACGGAAGCTGGTTGTTTTCGCCAAAGTTGACATACGACATACCTTGCCGATTCGGCACAGGTGTTGTTCTGATGTTCGCGTCTTCGTCAAATACCAGGCTGCTGTCTGTCACGGAAGCCATTTCAGTGGCCACATTGGAAACCTCGATGTCGAATATCTCACCAGGCACGAAGTTTGCGTCGTATTGTGGAATTGTCTTGTCCATATCAGAGATAAATTGTCATGTTGTTAATTTCAAAAAGAGAGATATCGCGAAAAGTACGGATCAAGCCGGATGACGGAAGGCGAACACGGTGAATGCCTTTCCTCCAGTGCGAACCGACACACACCGCGCCGCGGTATACCAGGATATCGCCGGTACTGAGTTTCCACAGCTTCAGGTTGCAGGGCTGTCCGGACTCAAGCAACCGCATAGCGTCTTTGATATGTATTACGTTCATAGGCATCAGTTATATGTATCATCAAATGAGTCATCGAAAATATCCGGAAGCAGACGGAGCCGCTGCTGGTACCGGGACGAGAGAATGTAAGAAACCGTGAAAGCAAACAGGCCATCGTCAGCATCGCTCCGGCTGGTATTGCTCTCTGTAATGGTTATCGGGATATCGCCGGAATCATCCATCAGCCAGACTTCCATGGACCGAGCCACATCATCAGCCAGTGAGAACATGGACTCAGGAATATAACCCGTGCTGAGTGTATGCTTGCGCTGTTCATCGACATGATAGGTTCTGTACTGACCGGCAAAGTAAGCCGCACTACGGGTCAGTTCCGGTTCCTGAGTATCACCGCCCACAAAATAGAATGTCTCGACAGATCCGAAAGAGTTCCGGAACTTCAGACCGACAGATACCGGTTCGCCCTGATCTACACGGAAAGTCTGTTTCCGGGCACCGGCCAGAATGGTGTACCGCAACAGCCGGTAACCGGACTGAGTAAAACGTGAAGGAGAAACATCAACAGAACGAATCCCATAGTCGGCCACACTACCCAGAGAACGGGTAGACTTGAGCAGCTTATCCTGATCATTGACAAAGACACACTCCGCTGTCACCGGAATAGTCGTACCGCCTGAAGACAGTTTCCCGGTCGTCAGGTACAGCGTTTCCGTGCGGCCAAAGGAAGTTATCTTGTCACAGCCGGCCAAGGTAGTCAGAAAGTAGTTGGTCACGAAATCCTCTGCACTGCAGGGGATGATGGGACGGCATAACAGCACCGTGAATGTCTTGCTGACGGTCGTTTCTCCGGATGCTGAAACCTCGTAGCTGAACTGTGTCATCGGTGAAGCGAGAAGGTACGATTCCATGAGGGAGAACAGGTCAAGTATACGAATCTGGTTGCCGGAGTCCGGCGTGTAACTCTCCTGAAGGATGACGGTATTCGATTGCTTCAGCACAAAGGTAACCTGCTTGTCTGCATTGACCGTAAAGTTGTCCAGCTGTGAAGACAGTACGAAGTCGGGTATATCTTGTGAAATGGTAAGCATGATTCTTTGTTTTGCTCAAAGATACCCGGCTCCTGAAAGGGGTAAAAAGACAAAAGGCGCAGCACCCTAATGGTACTACGCCTTCATATATCCGATTAAAGTCTGCAAGCTATCTGCGCAGCATCATCCAAGCCGGTCGCCCATCAGGAGCAATGGCAAGTGAATACCCCAGCTCTACCATGGCTGCCGCAATCTGGTTGATACTGATATCTGCCATGTCCGCCAGTTCGTCCTGGATCTGCAGGGATGTCTTGTAAATGACATTCTCCCCCTCCTTATCCACAGGCAGATATTCCTGGAAGTAACGGATAAGAATATATTTGTCGAATTTGATTTTATCAGTTGCCATGTTCTGTCTCCTTTCTGTCACTCAAAGCAATTCCCATAATCTTATACAATCTCTCAAAATCTTCGCGTGGACACATTATTGAGTCACGTCCATTCATGAATATCTGGTACTCTTCAATGAACAGACCTTTTTCATTATAATAGGCCGTCTTCTGTACCTTGAAGCTGGTTTTGTCATCATCCATTATAAACCTCCTTTCTTGCAAAGTAAGATGGAACCAGCGAACCAGCACAGGCAGGCGACAGCGGCCAGCCAATGGGTAAAAACGGAGCAAGCGAAAATACTGAAGGAAGTCAGTGCCTGAGATATCAGCATAGCCTGACGGTTGGATACTTTCTCTTCCATGATGTAGGAAAAGAGACTGTTTTCACGATTAAGCCATAATGATATACGGCTTTCTTTTGCCTGAATAACAGACAATGAGATTTGATTTTTCATTTTGGAATGCATTTAAAATGAAACAATATGTTAGTTAAAATACGGGAAAGGAAACAAGAAAGGTTCCGCTTTCCCGTTGCATTCCACCTGATACAGGCAGTGGGCGCATTAACGCTCCACACGGGGGTCGGAACCCTATAGGTATATAGCCGCTATGGACATAAAAAATGCCCGCAGCAATGTTTATTGGCGAGCCTTCGCGCGCCTGTATCAAATGGAATGCATTGCAAAATTACAAATTTGCACAATAAAAACAACCATTTATACCGAAAATGTTTCAAAATTGTTATTTTGCTCCGTAAAGGAATAAAATAAAGTATCAAAAAAGTAAAGAATGTATCAAAAAAGTTGTTTTTGATACATTCTTTTACAGAATCTTTAAGTCATGTTCCTTTTAGGGAGTACAAGGTAAAGATTAGAATATGCTTTTCTTGTTATTTATAATAAATAGCAAAAGCATATCGATAGAAATTAAAGACACTCAAAAGTTTATTACTCTTGTTTTAACTTCTCTAATCTCTTTTCATATTTCAGTTTGTTTGATTCTGAAAGTTTATGGTTTAAAGCATATTCAAGCATTCTTGTTTCATTTGATTTGTCACCCAACTTCCGATAGCATTGGATGATTCTGTCTGTTAAGTTCAAAACAAATTTATCCTTATTGAAATAAAAGAGATAAAGATCAAGTGCCTCTTTATATTTGCCTTCCTTTTGGAGAGAATACGCTTTATCTAGTTCTCCTTTCTCATTCTGTTTATTGATATAATATTCAACAGATTTTAATCGTGATTCATATTCAGGAATATATTCTTCCTTGCCTTCATCTTTACATACTGCAATAATTTGCTGTATCAGTTCCTTTTCCTTGTCATAGGCTTTCATATTACGATAGCAAATACAAGCCTGGTGCAAAGAATACAGACCAGATTCATTCGCAGCACATGACAAAAATATCTCAACGGCTTTTTCAGGCTCACTATATTTTAATTTTTCAGCAAGCTCCAAATCGGGGTTGGCTTCATGGGCAAGGCTACGTTCTGTGGCGATTTTAACTGACACTCCATTCCCAACATATTGTCCACTCTTCGACATCATTTTTTGAATTTCCAAATTATCATCTGGAGTTCTTGCGTCTGATGGAAGGTAAACGTCTGCATAGATAAAAGGAATGTTGTCGCTGGTCACTTTTGTAACGACACATTTGTAAATATTGTCTTTGTAGACAAAAAAGCACATAGAATACTTTTTTTCTACATAACCAATATGATTCCCATCCGAAGTTAATACCATCATTGCAAAGGTGTCATGATCATTATGTGGCTCATGGATTAAAGTCAGTTCATCGCCTACACGAAGACTTCTCGCTGCATTAATATCGGCATCAGAGCGATAGGATGTACCCTTCACTGCAAAATTTATTTTTTTTGCTGTGGAAGGTATTTCCTTAACTCTTTGCATATTAGACGCATAACTAAATCGAGATCGCTCATTGTCATAATTTGAAGTATCGTCACTCATTCTATTAGTATTATTATTTGATGAGTTATTCGATTTCTTCAAATAAGCGATAAATACAAATCCAACTAAAAATATTATAAGAATAAATCCAATCATACTTGTTTATGTCTCAAAATAAATTTTGCTGCTGTGGTTCCTTCGTTGAATCCTTATACTTTTTTATCATACCAAGCATTAGCTCATCCCTATCGATACCTTGCATGATAGCTTCTTTCAGTGTCGGAGTTGTATCTTTATCTTTCAAATCCTTTTTGTTCTGACGAAGCTGCCCATTAGCACGAGTATTAAGATAATCCAGCACTATTGACTCTGTAACAAATTTCAATTTGCGGTAGGGAGTTGCATTGGCGTTGATCAGATCTTCCAACATCTGGAAGAATTCATCCTTTTCTCCATTCTTGAATTTTTTCATCAGATAGTCAGACACCACAACAACATCAATATCCTTGTCAAAATTTGTAGTTCTGGCATATCCGCCCACATTACCCAACAACTGCATGAAGATATCCAGTCTTCCAGCCATACCCGGAGAAATAAAAATTTCACGATTGTAGAATGTCATTTCTCCACTGTCCATAAAAGTCTTGAACCACAAAGCATCGTAGGTCAAGTTTACATTTTCTTTTTTTATAGCCATATTCTTAGTGTTTAGTTATTTCGCTCATTATTTCGCATAATTCCTTCTCATAAATAAGTCGGATGTTCTTCCCTTTAGCATTAAGTTCCTCGATTTTCTTTAGCTTGGACGGGCCGGCACCTTCTCCGACGATGACAATATTTGTCTTGCCTGATATTGTCGTATTTATATCTGCACCGAATGATTTCAAGATAGAACCGAGTTCATCGCGGTCAGGGTAGGTGCAAAAGACACCTGTAATTACCACTTTCTTTTGGAAAAAAATCGTATCCTTGTTTTCTATTTCTTCCTCAGATAAGGGCATCAGGGTGTCATGTTCGTACTTACGTGCGTCCTTGTTGGCCATCACTTCCTTCAGGTCGTAATGTGCAAGATCTTTCGCCAGATGTCCCTGGTAGCAGAGATAGAGCTTTGCACAGGCTTCCGCATCAGCCAGCGCGTCGTGATGATTAACAAGCAGAATACCGTTTTCTTCGCAACATGTTTTCAGCCCTTTTCCATACAGTTCCAGTGTATCGACGTAGTGTGTCAGGTTAATACCGGTCAGACCATAGTATTCCATACAGCTTCTGAAGACATTAATGTCTGTGGAGCTGTTATGGCATACAATCGGGAGATCTCCGATGAAGGATTTTAGCAGAGGGAACAGTTCGGAGAAGGTGGGAGCGCCGGCTACCATCTCGTCCGTCAGTCCATGTACATGGGTGTTGCGTTCAGTTCTGGAGTCAGATATCGGTTTGATAAGTGAGTAAAACTTCTGGCTGATCACTCCACTATGGACTCTTACAAGTCCTATGGCGCATGCACTGGTCAACTCCGGTGTCATGGTTTCAAAGTCTATTGTGACGAAATCTTGTGTTTCCATTTTACGGCTATTAAATTTATTATAAAAAATATAGCCCAAATGTAATAAAATGTTTAGAGGAGGGCAAAAAATAAGCGGAAACTTTTGGGGAGTTTCCGCTGGGGGAGTATAGTGATGTTTTGATTATTTATCAATGAGAGATTCTAGATAATCATCAGCTCTCTTTTTTAAGTTCAAGGCTATACTTTTAGATAGTTTTTTTTCGATTAATGGTATCATTCGCTCATCAACCTTTGTTACCATGATAATAAAATTTACATCTTGTGTTAGCTCTATTAATCCCAGTGATTTAAAGATGTTTATAACTCCAGTAATATAACCTAGATTCCTTCTAATTTTCATCGCTTCTGTAATATTATCTAAATTGAAAGATACTGATTTCTCAAATGCTGATATGCAGATATAGACAGATAATGCTGATGCTTCTGATATTCTATTTATAAGTAGTTTTAAATATTCATCTTTTAAAAAGAGATTATCGGAATCTTTAATAGAATTTTCACTTCCTTTTTTAAATAGTTCGTCAAAGCTTTCAGTCTTTTTATCTATACCATCAATTTTCTCAATGGCATTATCTAACAAACGCTTTAGCTCATCAATATTAGTTTTTATTGATGAAGGGAGTTCGTTTAATTTACTTTCAAGTGAATTCAACTGGGTAACAGAGTTATTTAAGTCTTTTGACGTCTTTTTTATTTCAGTGGGCACATCTTTAATGTTATCGTACAAATCTCTTACCTTGTGTAATAAAGAGTTGATAGTATCATTAGATACAAACGTCATAATGATTGCTATAACAGAAAGAATTATTGATGAGATTGTCGAAGCAAACGAAACCTGATCAACGAACGTTTGATCCCCACATGTCTTTTGTGCAAATACATTAACAAGAGTGACACTTAATAAAGCTATAACAGACCATAATACATAATTATACTCTTTGATTTTCTGAATTTCTCTATCTTTATCGTCCATTGTATTATAATTTTTAGATTAAACACCACTTAAAAAATTCATTACTTCTTGATAATTGTCACCCATGCCAACTCTAAACTCACAACCCTCAAATTTGAATATATAAATGAGTATGAAAGCAAGTTGAAGACAAAGTATTATAAGATAATCCATTAGAGAACAATAAAATTGTCAATGATATACAATAATGCATTTTTATACTTTTAAGCAGCGGTTTCATACCGTTTCTTCATTGTCAAGTTCGGAGAAGAAATCATAATTTGCCAACTTTATATAAGAAATCATTCGTGGGTCATTAAAACGATAAACTCCTTTACTCAATCTTCTCAGTAATTTATCTTCCTTATCAGAGACTATTTTACTTAAAAAATTATTTAATGTTACCATTGGAAGATCTTCATGAAAAATTGTCTGATATTTTATCCGAATCTGATCATTACGTATAAACTCGTCACGACACAATGAAATTGAATATAATATCTGTTTACATTTTTCCAAAGTTTTTGAAGAAAAAGAACTCATTGATTTTCTATAAGAATTTGCTAATACATTTTCTCCATCTTCTACAGCTTCTTTTACAGCTCTATCCACGTCAGGAATATCAATAGTTTTGATTTCGTCAATAATTGCATTCTCGGCAGCTTTTAATGCGATAAGATGTGTAAAATGGGGATACCCCGAACTTAATCTACATATACGCAATTTAGCTTTATCCGAAAAATTTATATTTAATGACTTTTCCCCTTGAGATAAGATTTGCAAAAGTTCTCTATTTGTCATCTTATTAAGCTTAATCTCCTTCAAGCATCTTTGCACAGATGGATGTCCTTCAGTCAATTCATTAGATGATTCTGCGATACCCACAATAAACACCTTGATTTTAGAATTAGAATCACTTAATAATTTTATAAGTTCAGCTATTTTCTTTTTATCTCCTTGAACTTGTATGGAATCAAACTCGTCAATTAAAAACAAAACGTTTTCATCTTTGATAACCTTTGAGACCCAAGATGGAGATTTCATCTTTTCAACATATCCAGCCTTAGATGTCTCAGATTCCAAAGAAAATCCTTTTACACCCAATCCCGTTTTACTTTTATGGGATAGTTGCAGAGTATCAATACCCGCTTCCAACAAAACGTCTTCAACAATCGTTTCAAAAGAATCAGAAGAAGAACATGATTTTTTTATCAGTTTTCGACCTGTGATATTGACCAGTTGATTAGAAATAATATTAGCTAAAGAACTTTTACCAACCCCCCTTTCTCCAATCTTTAAT
>ENA-UPSY01001079-UPSY01001079.1-human-gut-metagenome-genome-assembly--contig:-NODE-1079-length-30042-cov-58.934457_pt1 | contig 30042 bp, 26 predicted proteins | sample MGYA00250044_ERZ773365 | MGnify/ENA primary metagenome ERZ773365 (study PRJEB29103, sample SAMN06111932) | human gut metagenome | biome: human gut; feature: ankylosing spondylitis patient; material... | reverse complement strand
GTGCAGCAGGACAAACCCCGCCGCCGCCGCCTCTTCGAGGGTGTGACGCCGCTGCGCCTCGGCGGCGGCAGAGCCATCCCAGGGCAGGGGATGGCTGACCCGTTCGGCCAGCCGCGCCAGCCGGACGGCGGCATCGTCCAGCCGCCGGGCGTCGCTGTCGGTGTCCATCAGCGCGGGCAGCAGGCGCTCGCCCATATGGCGGGCCGGGCCCGGCATCTCCAGATCCAGCCCGGCGCGGAAGCTGGCCGGGCCGTTCTGGGTACCGAACCAGTCGGACATCACCAGCCCGTCCCAGCCGAGATCGCGCTTCAGCCACTGGCTGATGGCCTGATGCTGCTCGGCGCAATAGATCCCGTTCACCCGGTTATAGGCGGTCAGCATGCCCCAGACGCCGCGGCTGGCCGCCACTTCGAACGGCCAGAAATAGACTTCGCGCAGGGTGGCTTCATCGACGACCACGTTCATGGTCCGCCGATCGGTTTCCGAATCGTTGCAGACCATATGCTTGACGATGCAGCCCACCCCCTGGCGCTGGACGCCGTCGATCCACGCCGCGCCGAGCTCGGCGATATGCCGCGGGTCTTCGCCGAAAAGCTCAAACGCGCGGCCGGCAAGGGGGCTGCGCAACAGGTTCAGGTTAGGCGCCAGCAGCGCCTGCGTTCCGGTGCGCAGCGCCTCCTCGCCGATGACGCCGCCAACCCGGCTGACCAGCTGGCGGTCCCAGCTGGCGCCAAGCGCCAGCCCGCAGGGGCTGAGCAGGGCAATATCCCGCTCGTCAACCCGGCCGCCGGTGATCCCCATCGGGCCGTCGGACAGGGTGACTGAACCCAGCGTGGAGTGGGGGATAGGGTGGGTGGACCACATCCCCATCCCGGCGGTGAGCCGCGCTTTTTCGGCAACGCTAAGCGACAGACTGAGCGCAGGCATCGGCATGTCTCCGTAAGGGGGCGGCGGGGGCGAAGGCCAGCGCCTGTTCGGCTACGGTGGCCAGCGCGCGCTGGACCGCGTCGTCGGTGCAGCGTCCCTCGCTGTCGAACAGCGACACGCCGGCGGTGTTGAGGGTCACCCCCAGCGGAGTCGGCCAGCCGCGCAGGGCGTGAACGATCCCGCGCATGGCGCCGAGGGTGGTGTTGCAACCCTGCCAGCCGGCGGCGGTGACGATGCAGCCCACCGCCCGGCCATCAAGATAGACCCGGCTGTCGCCGCGCAAATCTTCCAGCAGGTCGATGGCGTTCTTCACCAGGCCAGACACCCCGCCGTGGTAGCCCGGCGAGGCCAGCAGAATGCCGTCGGCCTGGCGCACGGCGTCGACAAACGCCGTTTCCTGCGGCGTGCGGGTGGTGACTTCCGGGTTAAACGGCGGCAGGGCCGCCAGTTCAGCGCCGCCGAACAGCTGGGTCTGCGCGCCGAGCGTGCGGGCGTGGGCCAGCGCGGCGGCGAGGGCGCGCTCGGTGCTGGAGCCCGGGCGGGTGGTGCCGCCGATGCCGATCAGCAGCGGCGGGCGTGAGAAAGCAGGTTTATTCATAGCAGGATCTCCCGGTCGGATTAGCGAAAGCGCGGCAGGATCTGGTCCGCAAACAACGAGATCGACTGCTGGCTCAGGCGCAGGCGCTCCTCGGTCAGCGGGCCGTTGGTGAAGCCGAGCAGCACGTTGCCGATGCCCAGCTGCTGATGGCGTTCCAGCTCCTCGGCGACGGTCTCCGGGCTGCCGTACAGGCACCAGGTTTTGATCCACTCTTCGCTGAAACAGTCCGGATGGCGGTGCAGCGTAACGCCGCTGAACTCTTCCGCCCGCTTGTTGTACTCATATTCCCGGTCGATGGCCTGCTGGTACCAGCCCATGATCTGCAGCATCTCTTCGCGGGCCTGCTCGTCGGTGGGGGCGATATGGACGCACTGCCAGGTGTGGGTGGTCCACGAGAGGCAGTGGTTCACCACCTCGTCGCTATGGCCGGCGTTGAGCAGGGCATCGCGGTAGCGGGTGAAATAGTGGGTCAGCTGGCCAAACGGATCGTTGCTGGCCGGGATCGGCGGAGTAAACGCGGGAATAAAGGCCGGCCAGCCGTTATCGGCGGCGCGCTGCATGCTGGTTTCACGCAGCGCCACCGGCATAATGCGGTTGAACGGTTTTTGCCAGGGGGCAGGAACGATGCGCTGGACTACCGCGCCCTTATAGTGGCCGGTTTCGAAAATGATCGGATCGTCTTCAATATTTTTCTCCCACAGCCGCTGGACCAGATCGAGGTTCTCCTGCAGCAGGCTGGAGGCGTCCTTGTAGTTCACGCCAAAGCCGATCATCTCTTCCGGCGTGGTGCCGCTGCCGATGCCCACCAGCAGGCGGCCTTCGGTGAGTTGATCCAGCAGGTTAACGCGCTCGGCGAAGCGCACCGGGTGGTGCAGCGGGACGGTGGTCACCGACATGCCGAAGTGGATCTTTTTCAGCTGGCCGGCCAGGTAAGCGGCGAAGACAAACGGATCGCTGGACATCGGCGCATAGCCGGTGAAGTGATGGTCTGGCATAAAGACCGCATCGAAGCCGCGATCTTCGGCCTGGCGCGCATGATCGATCAGCGACTGCATGACAAAACGATCCTGCTCGGGGGCGGTGGAACGGCCGACGAGGAAAACAGAGAAACGCATAGCAACTCCTGGGTTGTGTGGTGGTTGTTATTATTAAATAGAACTAGAATTATGATTCTAGTTGTTTATCAAAGAATGAAAATGACCGCCATCACACTTTTGCCACATCGCCGACGGGGGAGTCGGGTGGGCAATTTGCAGCGTGGTCGCTAACTGCAATACACTGCGGGGGTTTTCTATGGATAAAGAGGTGAGAACTGCGATGACCGATCTTCCCGCGATGCGCCAGCCGAAACAGGACCGGAGCCGGGTGGCGCTGGAGCGGCTGATGGCCGCCAGCCGTGAAATCCTGCATGAAGGCACCTTTGAGCTGCTGACCATTGCTGAAATCAGTAAACGCTCGGGCGTTTCTGTCGGCTCGATCTATGCCCGCTTCGGCGGCAAAGAAGATCTGTTTATCGCCGTCATGATGGAGGTGATGCAGGAGCTGGACGCCGAATGGCAGCAGCTGATCCAGCAGCTGCACGCGCGCAATCTGCCGCTGCGCCAGCGGCTTCCGGCGCTGATGGATGTCCAGGCGGAGTATCTGCGTCGCCATGCCGGGATCCTGCGGCCGTTTATGGCGCGGGCGGATGATGAGCGCGTGGCGGGGATTGGTAAAGCCGCTTACCAGAAAAATGAGCAGACCTTTATCGACCAGCTGCTCGACGCCGCGGCGGAGATCCGCCACCCGGAGCCAGAGCAGGCCGCCCGCTTCTGCTTTACGGTTTCGTATGCCGCGCTGGCGCGCTTCCTCGGCCTGGGGTCGGCGGCAGAAGCCGCCGGCGAGGGCGACTGGGAACAGCTCAAACGCCATCTGGGCATGATGTGTCTGAGCTATCTGGTTACCCCCGTCGAGGCCGGCTAAGCCGCGGGATTTTACTTCGCTAACTGCCAGGCGCTGGCCTGCTTGTGCTGACGCAGGCGCTGGCTATGGCGGGAGAAGGTATAAAGAAATATCGCGGCGGCCAGCACCAGCGCCGCGATGCCGAGCGTCAGGAAGGCGCTCAGCACATCGTTCCCGGCCCGCAGGCGGATCGCGCCGACGATAATCGGGCTGACGAACATGCCCGCGAAGAAGGCCCCGGACCAGGCGCCCATCGCCCGGCCGCAGTAGGCGGGCGGAATCAACGATCCTACCCAGTAAATCATCGCATTAATCGCCATGCCGGCACCCAGCTGCTGGATGGCGGAGCCGATCCCCATGGCGATCAGCGTCCGCGATTCGCCCACCACCAGCATTCCGATCCCCATCAGGCAGAGCATGATGGCGAGCACGCGCTCCGGCGTATAGCGGCGGGAGACCAGACCGAACAGCAGCGAACCAACCGGCACGGCGAGGCTGACCAGCGACATAATCAGGCCGATACGCTGTGGGCTGGCGTTTTGCAGGGTATGAAAGGCGTTGGCGCCGTTGATGGTGTACACGTAATAAATGATGGCGCAGACAAAGGTAAGCACGCTGAGGGCGATCACTCGCGGCCACGGAAACGGATTATGCTGCGCCGCCTGGGCGGCGTGCTGCGGACGGGCCGCCTGAGCGGGTTCGAACATCCAGAAGTACATCGCCAGAAACAGCAGGATGGCGACAAAGTAGATCATAAAGGCGCCGTTCCAGCGCAGGGCGGTCAGATAGCCGGAGCTGGCCAGCACCAGCACCGCCAGCGCCGGGCCAATCACCCCCTGCACCGTCAGCCAGAAGCGGCGCTGTTTGTCGTCAAAGTAATCGATCAGCATGGTGTTAGCGATGGTCAATACCACCGCCTCCGCCAGCCCGACGCCGAGGCGGCTGCAAAAGATGCCGGTCAGGGAGGTGATGTACAGCGGCATTGTGCCGCAGATGCCATACAGCAGCGTGGCGCTGAGCAGCAGTTTGCGGCGGCCAAATTTATCCGCCAGCCAGCCGGTGCAGGGCCCGGCGATGGCGATCACCAGACCGGGCGCGGTGAGCATCAGCGGCACCAGGGTTTCGACATAAGGCACGCCGGCGAAGTGCTGGATCAGCGTCGGGACCGCCGGCGCCAGGGAAACGATCGCCAGGATGGGCAGAAAGGCGGTCAGGGCGATGATGATGCCCTGGATCGCGCCGGCTTGCGGCGCGTGGGGCGGATTCAGACTATGGCTCACGACGTTCTCCTTTTATCGCGCGGGTCGCCTGTCGTTGGCGGCGGCGCGGTTTTTTAGTATGCAGGTCAGGGATACAGGTGGCGGCGGGAATAGCCGCGGATTTAAGAGTAGGAGCAGGAACGGCGCGGGGAAAAATTGTGATTACGTATGTGATCCATCACAAACAAAAATACCATTGGTTTTGTATGGTTTTTGCGGCAATAAAAAGGCGACCGGTGTCGCCTTTCGCGGGGAGCGGGGCCGCTTGTGCCCCGGTGAGCCAGAGGCGCTACAGCAGCCGCGCCACGATATCGTCAGCGGCGAGGATCGCCAGCGCGACGCTGGTCAGCGTCGGGTTGCAGGCGGTTGAGGTGGGGATCGCCCCGTTGCCGCCGACGTACAGATTGTGAAAATCCCAGACCCGCGAGCGGCGGTCGGCCACGCTGTTGCCGTCGTTCGCTTCTCCCAGGCGACAGGTTCCCTGGTAATGCAGCGAGGTGCCCGCCGGCAGGATCATGGCCTCCCCACCGGGCGCCACGCGGCCCAGCGCGGCGCCGACGCGTTCAGTCACTGCCACCGCCTGCTGTAAACGGCGGCGATCGCCGTCGGTTAACTGATAGTTCAGCTGCATTTTCGGCAGCCCTACGGCGTCGGTTTCATCACTGAAGACGATCCGATCCTCCTCGCGCAGCTCCTTGGCGAGGAACAGCCCCAGGCCCACCACCGGCTTCGCCGGGGTACCCGACGGCTGGGCAAAGGCGATCGGCGAAGTATCCATCTGCATCAGTTGACCGTGGAACGGAAAATCGGGCTCATGGAACGGCAGCCAGGTGACGCCGGAGACATTGTCCCGTCCGTCGCGCACCGGGGAGGTCGGCGCGACGGCGGCCGGCGGGGCGTCCACTTCAATCAGAGCGATCACCTGCGGCTGATCGTTGAGCCAGCGCCCCAGCGCCCGCGGACGGATGCCCGAGGCGTACAGCAGCTGCGGCGTACGCAGCGCATCGGCGGCGACCACTACCGCTTTGGCCGTCACCACATACTGTTCGCCGGTACGCAGATCGCGCAGCTCCGCCCCGCGGGCGACGCCGTCCTCGCTGAGGATCCGCGTGCACAGGGTGGCGGTGCGGATCTCCACCCCGCGGTGGCGGCGGGTCTCTTCCTCTGCCAGCTCGCCGAGCACCGCGTCGACGCCGGACCAGCGCGGCTTGCCCTCCGGCGTCGCGGCGCAGGCCAGCGGCATAGGCTGCGCCAGCCGCGCCGGCGGACGGTCGCTGGCGAAGTGCTGATTAAGGGCATCGACGATTTGCCGGCCGATGGCGGTGGCCGGAAATCCTTCGCGGGTCACCTGCAGATAATGCTCTGCCGACTCCCAGGCGTCGGCCATCTCCCGGGGATCGAGAAAGGGAATGACTTCGCTGCCGCCCGGACGCGGACAGGCGCAGGTCCAGTGGACGCCCATGCCGCCGAGGTTAGTGGAGAGCGCGGCGGCCGGCATGCCGCTGTGGGGCGCCGTCGGGTCGAGAAGATGGGTGCCGGGCCGCGCCTGCAGGGCGTCTGCCGGCAGGTTTTCCGGCAGGGCGGCCAGCGGAAACGCCCGGGCGCGGTCGTAGGCCGTTTCCCGCTGCGCTGGCGCCAGGTTGCGGATATTAACCCCGGTGGCGGGCGTCAGCGCTTCGCCGGCTTCCACCACCAGGATCCGCGCGGCGCGGCGGTCGGCAATCCGCCGCGCGAAAGCGGCGCCTACCGGGCCGCTGCCAATAATCAGTACATCGATGTTCTCATCCATATCAGTCCTTGCCTTTGTTGTTCTCCGGGCGCATGCCCGTTGCAGGTGTACAGAAAATAGGTACTACAGCTTTGTGCGTCCTGATAAATGGTTCCTCATGATAGCAGCCATTGCCGGACGCGATAGGTCATGGCTTCCCTGGCGGGGGAAGCACCGAGACGGGCAGCAGGCGGCTGAGGGCGGCAATCGCCAGCAGGATCAGGGCGCCAAGGGTCAGCAGGGTGATAAACGCCCCGCGCCAGGCGTCCGGCGCGGAGGCGCTTTGCGCCAGATAGAAACCGCCAAGGGTCGCCATGCCGAGGGCGGCGCCAAACTGCTGGCCGGTGCGAAATAATCCCGACGCTGCGCCGGCGTGGGCCACCGGGATCGCCGCCATGGCAAAGGCCGGCAGCGGGGCGGAGATAAGCCCCATCCCACAGCCGCACAGGCCGAACCCGAGACCCAGCGCGGTCAGCGGCAGCGTCCCCGGCGCCGCGGCGATCCCGTAGCCCATCAGCAGCAGGCCGCTCATCTGCACGGCCACCCCGACCAGCGTCACGTTACGCCCAAGACGAGGCGATAGCCGGCGGCCGGCGACGGCGATGGAAAACATCGCCCCGAGGGCGAAGGGGATGTGCAGCAGGGCGGTATGGAACGGGCTGAAGCCCAGCCCGCTCTGCAGCACCAGCGCGGTGGCCAGCAGCAGCGAGGCGGTGGTCAGCTGATAGAGCAGGGTGATGACGATCCCGGCGCGAAAGAAGCGGTCGCGCAGCACCGCGGGGGGTAACAACAGCGTGCCGCCCCGGCGTTCACGGCCCAGCAGATGTCGCCAGAGGAGGGCCACCGTGATGAGCGACAGCAGCGGCGGCAGCGCCATCCATAGCGGCCAGCGCAGGGCGGGGCCTTCGATCAGGGTGAGCAGCAGCGCGCCGCCGCCCACCACCGCCAGCAGGGTACCCAGCGGATCGATACCTTTGGCCGCCGGGCTGCGCACCGCCGGCAGCGCCCGCCAGGCCAGTATCACGGCGACGACGATCACCGGCACGTTGATCAAAAAGATCGGCCGCCAGCTGAGGCCGAACAGATTGCTTTCGATGATGATCCCGCCGAGAACCGGGCCGAGGATCCCGGCGGCGCCGCCGAGCAGGCCGAAAATACTCATCACCCGGAAACGTTCGTGCGGGCGATACAGAACCTGCATCAGGGAGAGGATTTGCGGGCCCATCATCGCCCCGCTGGCCCCCTGCGCAATACGCATCGCCACCAGCATCTCCGGGCTGACGGCCAGCCCGCAGCCGGCCGACGCAGCGCCAAACGCCAGCAGGCCGCTGATAAACAGCCGCCGGTAGCCATACAGATCGCCGAGCCGACCGCCGGTGAGCAGCAGAATGGAGAAAAAGAACAGGTAGCCGGTGACCACCCATTCAATTTGCCGCGGGCTGGCGAGCAGATCCCGCTGTACCACCGGGATGGCGACATTAATGATCGAGACGTCGATGATCTCCAGCACCAGCGCTATCGAAACCACCAGCGTGGCCAGCGTGCGCTGCCGCTCGCTGGTATAGGGAGGCGCCTGAACCGCGGCCGCCGAAGCGTTATTGAGCATGATGTACCTTCAGATTTGGTTAAAAACTTGTTAAATAATGTTGACAATTTATAGCAACCAGAGATTAGAATTAGAGCACTCATTCTGGTTATGCCGCGTCAGATCCTGCTGTTGACCGCGAAGCCAGAAGGGAAGGCGTCACACTGCCGCTCCGAAACAGAATAAGAATTCTTATTCTAATTTTGTTTGTTTTGATCTGGCAAGTAGAGAAGGGGGTCGGATGTATTTGTCCGCATGTATTGAATGGCTGTTTCGTGAAGAGTATCCCGATTTCAGCGATCGGGTCCGGGCGGCGAAAGCGCAGGGATTCAGCCACGTTGAGTTTCATCTCTGGCGTGATAAACCGCTGGCGGCGCTGGCGCAGGCGCTGGAGGAGACCGGCGTGAGGCTGTCGAGCTTCGTGGTGGAGCCCCGGCGCAGCCTGGTGGATCCGGCGGAGCATGAGCAGTTTCTGGCGGCGGTGAGCGACAGCCTGGCGGCCTCGCGCCAGCTGGGGTCGCCGCCGCTGGTGGTGGCCTCCGGCTTCAGCCGCGAAGGGGTGGCGATCGCCGAACAGCAGGCGCAGGCGATCCACATCCTGCGCCAGGCGGCGACGCTGGCGGAAGCCGCCGGGGTCACTCTGCTGCTGGAGCCGCTCAACACCCGCATCGATCATCCGGGGATGTTCTTAAACGACACCCGGCTGGCGCTGGACATTATCGAGGCGGTCGACAGCCCGCGGCTGCAGCTGCTGTTTGACGTCTATCACTCGCTGGTGATGGAAGAGGAGATGGAGGAGGTGCTCGGCGGCAGAATGCACCGGGTGGGACACGTGCAGATAGCGCAGGCGCCGGAACGTAACGAACCGGATCCGCGCAGCGGCGAGTGGCCAGAAGTGATCGCCCGGCTGCAACGCCTGGGCTACAACGGGGCCATTGGCCTGGAGTATAAACCGTCGCTGCCCGCAGCGGCCTCGGTGGCCCGCGCCCGCGAAGCGACCGGCTTATCCTGTTAACCAACTTACCTGGTACTTTTATGACTCAGAAAATAAAACGCGGCGTCAGTCTGTACAGCTTTCAGAATGAGACCTATCTCGGCAAGATGTCCCTCGATCAGGTGATCGGTCACTGCGCGGCGTTCGGCGCCCGCGGCATTGAAGTCGTCGGCGAACAGACCTTCGCCGGCTGGCCGGAGTGCGGCATGCCGGAGGCGGCGATCGCCGACTGGCGCCGTCTGATGCAGCGCCATGACACGGTGCCGGTGTGCCATGACTTTATGCTCGACTATAAACGCTATAAAGACCGGCCGATGCCGTTTGACGAGCAGGTGCGCAGCGTGCAAAACGACATCGATTTTGCCGCCCGGCTGGGCATGCGCTTTATCCGCTCTCTGGTTTCCGTGGCGCCGGAGGTGCTGGTGGCGGCGGCGCCTTATGCGGAAGACAAAGGGATCACCATTCTGCTGGAGGTGCACGCCCCGCTGCATTTCGACCATCCGTGGATTATTCGCCATGCTGAAGCCTATGAAAAAGCCAACACCCGGGCGCTGGGCTTCCTGCCGGATATGGGGATGTTTTTAGCCCGCTTCCCGCGGGTGTGGAAAGAGCGCTTTATTCGTAACGGTTGCCCGCAGGCGGCGGCGGATTTTATCGAGAAAGCCTATGAGGAGCGGACGCTCAGCGAATACGTGATCCTGGATGTGATGCAAAAATGGGGGCCGGGCCCGCAGCTGGCGATGGCGGAAACGCTGCGCCACAACGCGGCGTTCGAGCCGAAGCGGATGCTCGATTTTATGCCGCGGATCCACAACATTCATGCCAAATTCTATGAGATGACCGACGAGATAAGCGAATGGTCAATTCCCTACGATGAGATCTTCCGCGTGCTGCAGAAGGGCGGCTATGAGGGGTATGTGTGCTCTGAGTATGAAGGCAACCGCTGGGTGGAAGATGCGCAGGAGGTGGACAGCCTGGAGCAGGTCCGCCGCCAGCAGCTGATGTTCTGTCGCCTGTTAGATGAAACCCCACCCCCGGCGCTGCTGGGTCAGTAAGGAGCATTATCATGTTTGATCAGCATATTATCTGCCGCGAAGGTTTCGGCAACGTCACCCGCGACGGGGAAGTTATCGGCGTGCGCTTTTTGGCCCGTCTGCCTTACTACCGCGGTCTGGGTCTGTCGATGGTGGAAGATATCGCCGTGACCCTCAACGGCGAAGCCATCCCGCGGCAGGCGATCCGCCTGGCGCTGCGCGGCCGGGAGTGGACGCTCGACGAGCTGGAGAGCGTCTACGACGACCGGTGGAACTTCGGTGAAAAGGCGACCATCACGGTGCTCAAACCTGGCGGCCTGCCGGCCGGCTGGCATCGCCTGAAGGTGGCCGAGAGGCTGCGGATCTCCTATCTGCCGTTTGTGCCGGTGACCACCTTTGAAACCGAGCTGGAGTTAACGGCGTAACCTCCCCCAGGATCCGCTGCCGTTATGGCAGCGGATTTCTATACCACGGGGCAGCCACCGGGGAGCGCTGAGGAGATTGCCGTCCAGTCAAACCGCTTCGGAAGAGCGCGGTTTCTCAGCCCGCCTGTGCAGACGAAATAGGAAAATTTACTTCGCAGGCTAACCGCAGATTGCTTCAAAAAAATTCCCGTATTTGTTATATTGTTGTTCATTGATTACTCACCTCTGCGGTGCCAAAAAGAACAAGATTCACCGCAACCCAGGACAATACCATGTTAGATTACCGCTTCCCGACAGCTTTGCAGATGGTTCTCAGCGTAGCAATGGCGGAGCAGATGGGTGAACGTTCGACGAGTGCGATTCTGGCCTACGGCCTGGAAGCCAACCCGAGCTTTATCCGCAAATTAATGGTTCCGCTCACCCGTGACGGCATCATTGTCTCCACGCTTGGCCGCAACGGCTCTATTCATCTTGGCCGCCCGGCGGACAAAATCACTCTGCGTGATATCTATCTTTCCGTTATCGAAGATAAAAAACTGTGGGCGTCGCGCCCTGACGTCCCGGCCCGCTGCGTGGTCAGCGCCAACGCCTGCTGGTACTTCAAATCGGTCGCTGACGAAGCGGAGCAGGCTTCGCTGAACGTCCTCGCTCGCCATACCGTGGCCAGCGCGCTGGAGGCGCTTAAAAACGCCGATACCAGCGGCTGCGACCCGGTACCGGAAATGATCGCCCGCTTTAAAAAAGCGCATTAATCCTGGTCCTGACGAAAAAAAACCGCCTTCAGCTGAAGGCGGTTTTTTGTTATTTGCCGCAGGCTAGGCGGGCAGATCCTCCTGGACCTGCTTACTGCGGGTCACCAGTTTCCGTAGCGTCACGTAAAACACCGGCGTCAGGAACAGACCGAACAGCGTCACCCCCAGCATCCCGGAGAACACCGTGATCCCGGTGACGCCGCGGACTTCCGCCCCTGCGCCGTGGCCGAGGATCAGCGGAATGGTCCCGGCGATAAAGGCGATGGAGGTCATGACAATCGGGCGCAGTCGCAGGCGGCACGCCTCCAGCGCGGCTTCCATGATGCCTTTGCCCTGAATCTCCAGCTCGCGGGCAAACTCGACGATCAGAATGGCGTTTTTACAGGCCAGGCCCATCAGGACCACCAGCCCCACCTGCACGAAGACGTTGTTATCGCCCCCGGTCAGCCAGACGCCAAACAGCGCGGAGAGCATCGTCATCGGCACGATAAGGATCACCGCCAGCGGCAGGGTCCAGCTTTCATACAGCGCCGCCAGCACGAGGAACGCCAGCAGCACCGCCACCGGGAAGACGATCAGCGCCGTATTGCCCTGGGTGGCTTGCTGGAAGCTCAGATCCGTCCACTCAATATTCATCCCATTCGGCAACACCTGTTTAGACATGGCATCCAGCAGCGTCATCGCCTGCGAGGAGGAGAGGACGCGCGGATCGGCATCGCCAATCAGGTCCGCCGCCGGATAACCGTTGTAGCGGATCACTGGATCCGGCCCGTAGGTGGTACTGATATTCACCATACTGCCGATCGGCACCATTTCGCCCTGATTATTGCGGGTGCGCAGATTGGCGATATCTTCCACGCTCTCGCGGTACGGCCCGTCAGCCTGGGCCATCACGCGCCAGGTACGCCCGAACTGGTTAAAGTCATTGACATAAGACGAGCCGAGATAGGTCTGCAGCGTGCCGAACAGATCGGTCAGCGATACCCCCTGCGCTTTCGCCTTATCGCGATCGACCTGGACATCCAGCTGCGGCACGTTAGCCTGGTAGGTCGAGATCGGGAAGTGCATCCCCGGCGTCTGCATAATCGTCCCGGACATGGCATTCACCGCGCTTTGCAGCGCGCCATAGCCCAGCCCACCGCGATCCTGGATGTAAAGGGAGTAGCCGGATCCCTGACCCAATCCTAAAATCGGCGGCGGCAGGATGGAGAAGCCAAATCCCTGCTGGATTTGCGCGATTTTGGCGTTAATCTCCGCGTTGATTTCCGCCGCCGAGTGTTTGCGCTGGTCGAACGGCTTCAGGCCAAAAAAGACCGTCCCGGTATTCGGCGTGTTGGTGAACTGCAGCGCGTTAAGACCGGGGAAGGCGACCGCATAATCGACCCCTTCGGTATTCATCCCGATCTCGCTCATTTTGCGGATCACCGCATCGGTGCGCGCCAGCGACGAACCTTCCGGCATCTTCACGCCGCCAATCAGGTACAGTTTGTCCTGGGTGGGAATAAACCCGCCGGGGACGACTTTAAACATCACCCCTGCGGCGCAGAGCAGCAGCAGGTACACCACAAACACCGCGCCACGGCGGCCGAGGGTTTTGCTCACCAGCCCCTGATAGCCGTTCGAGCTGCGCAGGAAAAAGCGGTTAAACGGACGGAAAATCCAGCCGAACAGACGATCGATCAGCCGGGTAGGGAGGTCTTTTTTCGCGCCGTGCGGCTTTAACAGCAGGGCCGCCAGCGCCGGGGAGAGCGTCAGCGAGTTGATGGCCGAGATCACCGTGGAGATGGCGATGGTCACCGCAAACTGCTTGTAGAACTGACCGGTCACGCCCGAGAGAAACGCCATCGGCACGAACACCGCGCACAGCACCAGCGCAATAGCGATAATCGGCCCGGAGACCTCTCGCATCGCCTGATGCGCCGCGGCGAGCGGCGCAAGCCCCTCTTCGATATTGCGCTCGACGTTTTCCACCACCACGATGGCGTCATCCACCACGATACCAATCGCCAGTACCAGCCCGAACAGGCTCAGGGTATTCAGCGAGAAGCCCAGCAGATAGAGAATGCTGAAGGTACCGACCACCGATACCGGCACCGCGATCAGCGGGATAATCGACGCGCGCCAGGTCTGCAGGAACAGGATCACCACCAGCACCACCAGCACCACCGCCTCCAGCAGCGTCTGCACCACCGCGCGGATGGAGTCGCGCACGAACACCGTCGGGTCGTACGGCGCCGCCCACTTCATATCTTCCGGGAAGCGGGTGGCCAGCTCGGCCATTTTGGCGCGCACGGCGTTCGACAAATCGATGGCGTTAGCCCCCGGGGACTGGAAGATACCGATCCCGACCGCGTCCTTGTTGTTGAGCTGGGAGCGCAGCGCATAGCTACCGGAACCCATCTCGATGCGCGCCACGTCGCGCAGGCGGACCAGCGAGCCGTCCTGCGCTGTTTTCAGAATGATATTGCCAAACTCTTCTTCGGTATGCAGACGGCCCTGGGCGTTAATCGAGATCAGGAAGTCGCTCTCCTGCGGCAGCGGCTCGGCGCCAAGCTGCCCGGCGGAGACCTGGACGTTTTGCTCCTGCATCGCCGTGACCACGTCCGAGGCGGTCAGCCCACGCGCCGCCACCTTATTGGGATCCAACCAGACGCGCATCGCATATTCGCCGGAACCAAATATCTGGATCTGGCCGACGCCGGGCAGACGCGCCAGCTCATCCTTCACCTTCAGCGTGGCGTAGTTGCGCATATACAGCGAGTCGTACTTACCGTTTGGCGAAAACAGATGCACCACCAGGGTCAGCGTCGGGGACTGTTTCTGGGTGGTGATCCCCAGACGGCGCACATCCTCCGGCAGACGCGCCTCCGCCTGCGCGACCCGGTTCTGCACCTGAACCTGCGCCTGATCCGGGTCGGTACCCGGGCGGAAGGTCACGGTGGTCACCAGCACGCCGTCGGAGCCGGCGACCGATTTCATGTACATCATGTTTTCAACGCCGTTGATCGCTTCCTCCAGCGGCGTCGCCACGGTCTCGGCAATCACTTTCGGGTTGGCGCCGGGATACTCCGCGCGCACCTGCACGCTGGGGGGCACGACGTCAGGATATTCGCTCACCGGCAGCAGCGGGATGGCGATTAACCCGGTGATAAATATTAAAATCGACAGCACCGCGGCGAAAATTGGCCTGTCGATAAAAAAGCGGGAAAAGTCCATGTCTTGAATTCTCTGATTAGGGATCAGTTGAGGGCGGCGCTGGGGGTCATGGCAACGGTTTTGGCGTTAACCGGCATACCCGGCATAAACACTTTTTGTAAGCCGTCGACGATGACGCTATCCCCAGGCTTCAGACCCTGCTTCACGACGCGTAAACCGTCGGCCAGCCGCCCCGGCGTGATATCACGTCGCTGCGCTTTGCCATCTTTATCAACGATATAGACATATTTACGATCCTGATCGGTGAGCACCGCTTTGTCGTCGATAAGCGTAGCCTGGAACGCCGCGCTGCCCGGCAGACGCACGCGGGCAAACAGACCCGGCGTGAACAGCCGCTGCGAGTTATCCAGCAGGGCGCGCATGCGGATGGTGCCGGTGCTCGGCGTTAACTGATTATCGAGAAAATCCACTTTGCCCTGATGGGGGTAGCCCTCCTCGCCAACCAGGCCAATCTCCACCGGGAGCGCCTGATTATCGCTGGACGCGCCTTGCCCGCGGCGGGCGAGATTTTGGTAGTGGAGGTAGGTTGACTCGTCGACGTCAAAGTAGACGTACACCGTCTTCTGCGAGACCAGGGTGGTGAGCACGCTGGCGGTGTCGCCCGCCGTGACCAGGTTGCCGCTGGTGATCAGCGCGCGGCTGGCGCGGCCGTCGATAGGGGCAGTCACTTTGGTGAAGTCGAGGTTAAGCTGCGCGGCATCCACCGCCGCCTGCGCGGCGCGAATATCGGCCTGCGCCTGTACCGCGGCTGACCGGCGCTGCTCCCACTCTTCACGGGAGACGAGGTTGGTATGAACTAATTTATCGGTGCGGTTCGCCTCGCTTTGCGCCAGGCTGGCCTGCGTTTTGGCTCTCGCCAGCGTCGCCTGCGCCTGCTCCAGCGCGGCGCGATAGGTTCTGTCGTCTATCGTGAACAGCACCTGGCCCTTTTTCACCTCCTGGCCGTCGGTGTAATTCACTTTATCAATATATCCCGAGACGCGGGGGCGGAGCTGAACGCTCTCCACCGCTTCAATGCGACCGTTGAAACTATCCCACTGACTGATCGACTTCACCAACACCTTAGCGGCGCTGACGGCAGGCGCGGGCGGCGCGGCGTTTTGCGCGACGCTGTCGTCGCAGCCGACGAGCAGAAAGGAGAGCATCATCGCGCCGAGCGCGGTCAGGTGAATGTTTCCCCAGTTTTTTTGCAGGCTCATTATTTTTATTCCAGTCATTGTAGCCGCCGGGCAAGACGCAGCCTGAGAGGCTGCGCCACTTCCTTTGTCCGGGCTGGCTTAAGGCCATTTGTGTCGATCATCGCCACAAAATTGTAACAATTTCGAATACACTATCGCGGCGATTGTAGGAAGGCGCTTAACTAAGTGCAAGAATAATTGTTGCACTTTATGTGCGATCCTCACCGGAGAAAAAAGGCGCGATCCTGGCAGGGTTTTAAATGCAACAATAAAACTTGCATTTTGTGTAAAACCAGGCCACCTTTTAATGCAACTGCTAAAGATGCTTTTAACCGGCCGCGAGGGGGAAATATGATGAACACTGGCGCCATCATTCAGGATCTGATCGACTGGATCGACAACCATCTTGATAGCCGTCTGGATATTGATACCGTTGCCCGGCGAGCCGGCTATTCGAAGTGGCACCTGCAGCGGATCTTCAAAGAACATACCGGGCACCCCCTCGGGGAGTATATCCGGGCGCAAAAGCTGCAAAAATCGGTCGAACGCTTAGCCCACAGCAACGAGCCGATCCTCAATGTGGCGATCGCCCTCGGCTTTGACTCCCAGCAGTCCTTCAACCGCAGCTTCAAGCGCCAGTTTGGCCAGGCGCCCGGCGTCTGGCGCCGGAGTATCAGCCGCTCTGCCGCGCAGACATCTCGTCAGTGATGCTCATGACCGGGGAGGGTCAGTCCTTACCCGGTCCATGATCGAATTTGCTGCCTTTGCCGATGGCATAGAACTGCCCGCCTGCGACATAGTGAACGGTCCGCAGCTCGTCCGGCGCATCATCAAAGATCCAGTGTCCGTTGCGGAATACCCGGTCATCGCTCCAGGCGGCGACGATGTCACCCATAAACAGATTGTGCTGTTGCTGGATGTCCGGGTAAGGCATCACTTTGCACACCAGCCAGCCCGCGCAGCCGGCGACAAGGGGGAGATCGAACCCCGGCTGATAAAAGAAGGGGATGGTGTCGTTTTTATCCGGCGCGTCGGCATAGCTGCGCCCGCCAGCGTAGAGGACGGTTGCCATCTGGCTGACTACGGGGATCTGCACGACGAAATAGCCGCTCTTTTCCACCAGCTGACGAGTGAAGGCCTGGGGGCCGATATAGGCCACCACTTTTCGCTCGCCTGCCAACCCAACCCAGGCGGCTGACATGACATTTTCGACGCCATCATATTTTGCGGAAATCATGGTGGTGGACCCGACCTGCAATAAACGATACGCCTTACTTAATTCGACAGGCTGAACGGACATTATTTTTCCTTTATGCGTGTTATTTAATATGTTGATTCTCTGGATATTTATTGAGGGCATGGTCATTTTTGGCCCCTCACGCGATATCCACAGCGCAACGATACGCCAGGCGATTAAGCGCAAAAAGATGCGTAAATTGTTTTCATTATTCATAATCAACGAATAATCATGCCGCCTGTCGGTAGGCTGCTCGCTACAGGGGAGAAAGAAGGTGGATCGTATCCAGGCTATGCAGATGTTTATGCGCGTCGCGGAGGCAGGAAGCTTCGTACGTGCCGCGGAAACCCTTTCCCTGCCGGCCTCCACTGTCACCAGTACCATTAAAAACCTTGAGAAATACCTGAAGGTGCGGCTGCTGAACCGGACCACAAGGCGGGTGAGCCTGACTCCGGAAGGGATGCAGTATCTGGCGCAGTGCCGGGAAATTCTCGCCCTCATCGAACATAGCGAATCCAGCCTGAGCGAGTCTGTCGCGCGGCCTCAGGGGCGCCTGCGGGTTGATATGCCCGCGGGCATCGCGCATTTCATCGTCATGCCCCATCTGCAAGACTTTTACCGACGTTACCCTGATATCTACCTGATGATCGGGGTCAGCGATCGGCAGGTCGATCTCATTCAGGAAGGCGTCGACTGCGTGATACGCACGGGAGAGCTGAACAACTCCAGCCTGGTGGCCCGGCCTCTGGGCCGCTTTCGCTGGGTCACCTGCGGGTCACCGGACTATCTCAGGGAATATGGCGTGCCGCCATCACCGGAGGCGCTCTCTCAGCACAGGGCCGTGCATTATTTCTCCGGCCAGGCGAGGCGGGCCGATGAGTTCCGCTTCCTTCGCCACGGCGAGACTTTTTCTGTACCCGTCAGCGGCACCGCCGCGGTGAATGAAACGGGGCTTTATATAAAAATGTGCCTGGCAGGATTTGGGCTGGCGCAGCTGGCGGAGAATATCGTGGCTGACCACCTGCGGGAGGGGAGGCTGGTGGAAGTGCTGGCGGACTGGCAGCCGCCCCCGGTACCTGTCACGTTGCTCTATCCGCACCAGCGCTTTCTCTCTCCTGCCGTGCGGGCGTTTGCTGAGTGGATGAGCGAGGTGGTTTGAGGAGATTATCGTTTCGGGAGCCCCTCATGGGAGCGCAGGGCTCCTGCAGAAATATCTGGTCTGCCGATCAATCACTCGATATTCTGTAATGCTTTGTCTTTTTTGTGAACAGGAAAAAGTATGTTTAATACGCTCCCCGATTTACACAGAAGTTTTGCAGAGCAACTGAAGCTTAAATTACAGTCTGACCCGCGGATCCTCGCCCTTCTCGCCGGCGGCTCGTTTATCCATGGCGGGTTTGATCAATACTCCGATCTCGATTTCGTGGTGGTGGTCGACCCTCTCTATTATGACGAAATCATGGCTCAGCGTATGGCGTTCGCCGGAACCCTCGGCCATCTGCTACATGCTTTCACCGGGGAACACGTCGGCGAGCCTCGCCTGCTGATCTGTCTGTTTGGCCCGCAACTTCTGCATGTCGATCTCAAATTTATCACCCTGGACATGCTCACTCAGCGCGTTGAGGAGCCTGCCGTGCTATTTACCCGTGATAGCGATGCTCTCAAGCGCCAGCTGGCAAAATTTAGCGCTTACTGGCCGAACATGACGCCGGAGTGGTTTGAGTCCCGAGCCTGGATCTGGCTGCATTATGCCGGGGTTAAACTGGGCCGGGGCGAACTCTTCGAAGCGCTGGGGATGCTGTCCTTCTTCCGCGAACAAGTGCTGGGACCGATGCTGTTCCGTCGCGCCAATCTACCGCAACGCGGGGTTCGCCGAATAGAAGCCCTCGGCATTGATCCCGATGGCCTGCTGACTTCCACTCTGGCAACGCACGATCGTCACTCTGTCGGGATTGCCATCCGAAGGGCTGCCGACGCTTATGTCAATCTGCGGGCTGATGCGCTGCCTGACAATATTGCAGACGATGCGGCGCGGTGGGCGGTCTTTGCCATGCTGGACGCCTATTCTGACAGGGAGTAAATCTATCCCTCCGGCCGCTGACGCGGCCGGAGTGTGTAAGGGGGCGCGAGATGTTATGGGTGGTTTTATCCTGAGAGGGGGGCCGGGTAACCGGTAACGCTAAAACTTCCCGTGGCCCGGTTTGTTCCGCACCGCCAGACGATTAGAGTTTATCCAGTTCATGCACCGTACGTTCATTGACGATATTACCCGTATTCAGGGTCGATTTTGGCTCCAGTAAAACGACGCAGCACTCTTCGGTTAACGCTTCAGGACAATGCTCAGTTCCTTTCGGCACAATAATAAACTCACCGGCATCAAGAATAATATCGCCTGTTCTTAAGCCCATTCGCAAGCGGCCGCTGACCACAAGAAAAAGCTCGTCCTCCTGTTCATGATGATGCCAGTCAAATTTTCCGGATAATTTAGCCAGTTTGACATATTCGTTATTCATTTCGCCGACAATTTTTGGGCTCCAGTAATCGCTGAACAGAGCAAAACTTTCTTTTAAATTAACTTTACGCATTCATCTTCTCCGTCACATATATTTAATGCGGGTGGGTTGATTTCGTCATAAAAAAAGAGCAGGCATTGGGCCGCACGGCGCACAGCCGGGTTAGGCGATATTGAGCGCTAATAAAAAGACGCCAGGATCATCAGGAAAGTGACCGTATTATGGCCTGATTCCCGACTATTACGCCTGCTTTGCTTTGTGGGGAAATACAGCGCAAGCAGGCCGGCTCTGCTGTTCGAAATAACAATACAGTTAACCCGCAAACTGAACAACGGGTTTCCCGATGACGGGGGAAGATATTTATCAGTTCGCAATCAATCGACTGAATTTAATTAATTTTATTTTTAAAATAATTTTCCCTCAGGCATTCAGCGGACCGTTTTTGTTTCTTTAAGTGAACAGATGCCCGAAACGCCGGCGCCATATCTCAGGTCTCCAGGTCCGATAATGGCGCGGCGGAGTTAACCGGGCTCGAGGTGAGTCATCACCACCGTCGCGCTAACCGCCGTTTCCGTTGCGCTGTACGTGTGCGCAATCTCCGCAGAGAAGGCATAAAAATCCCCGGGCTCCAGGGTGATGACTTCATACTGGCTCAAGCGCAGGCGCAGAGTTCCGCTGTGTACCAGAATATGTTCATGCGCCCCCTCTGAATGTCCGGGGCTGTGGATGGTGACCCGCGGTTCCATTTGCAGCAACCATATCTCGGAGGTATTGCCGGGGCCGATGCGGAATTTCATCATTTGCGAATACTCGCCCGGCACAGGGCGATATTTTTCAAAGCGGGGATACATCCTGCTGCCGCTTAGCAAATCGCCGACCGGTAAACGTAACGCGGTGGCGATAGCGTCCAGCGTATCAACTCGGGGACTGGAAGATCCTGATTCCAGCTTGGATAACGCTCCCTTTGAAACCCCTGACAATTTAGACAGATCGTTTAACGAAATCCCCCGGGACTGCCGTAGTCGTCTTATTTTACTGCCGATATTTAATGACAACGCAGCTGGTTTATCGCGTTCTGAATCTGCCATTATTGCCTCCCTCCCCGAGTGAGTCCTTCTTATCCGAATAAACGCCCCGCCCAGTCGAGATAGCGGTAGGGACATAACACTGCTGTCGCTGGCCTGATATGTCATCGCTGCATCAACAGTCTGTGATTCTTCACGCGCCCGCCATGCCTGAATACCACGTTTATCCTTTCAAATGAATCATTTTGGTGTTTCCCGGTTTGATGGGCTGTCTGGGTAACGGGAGATATTGCACATTGAATCTGTTCGTTGCGTTCGGATGTTGCCGGGCTGTTTTAAGCGAAAAATGGACGATTCTGGAGTAACGGATTGTTTATTGATGTAAGCAGGGGCCGTTATTTTCCCCACTTCTACAGTGGGGGTTTGAGGATCTGTATCAGGAAATGATGCCGGTGTTGCCATATCTAGTAATGCACCAGCCCTCCATCTACCGCGTACTGACTGCCGGTGACATAGGATGCATCATCAGAAAGCAGGAAAAGTGCGACAGCAGAGGCTTCTTCCGCGGTTCCTGCCCGGCCGAGGGGGACCTGGCTGACAACAAAATCTTCAAACTGCTGACGCGACTCTTCCGGCATGAAATGTCTAAAGTTCGTTTCGATCGGACCCGGTACCAGCGTATTGGCGCGAATACCCCGCACAGCCAGCGCAGAGGCCCAGCTTTTAACCATTGCGACAACTGCGCCTTTCGTTGCTGCATAGAGGCTGGTCATTGCCGCACCTTCATATACAGATGAAGATGAGGTGACAAGAACAGATGCGCCTGAATTGAGGGATCCAGAAAGAGCGGCAAGCTGCAGCATCGGGCCGCGGACGTTAGCATTCATCATGCGGTTAAAAGCATCCGCTGTCACCGATTCCGGAGCACCTACTTCTGCGAAGCCAGCATTAAGCCATAGTCCGTCGAGTGAACCCCAGTCGCTTATCGCTGCCTGAAGAACGCTTATATCTGCTTCGCTGGCTGCATCGTTTTTCAGAATGAGAGATGATTCAGGCAGTAGACTACGGGCGCGCTTCAGCCTTTCATCATTGAGGCCCGTAATGGCAACATTGCCGCCCTCACTAACAATGCGCAGTGCGCCTGCAAACCCCATACCGCTGGTACCGCCAGTGATAAGGATGCGTTTACCTTGAAATCTGCCCATGATTCGCCTTTCTTTGTCTTTAGAAACATCACGTACCTGACGAAGATAACCATCAGTCGTCATCTGTTACATCACGCCATGGTGAGATTATGGCTGCAGCATTGGCATTTGGCACCAAGCGGGGTGGGGTCCAATGCTGATGGTGGCCCTTTTTTTCAGCGCCGGGGGAGTGTATTTGAAGAACCAGATCTTTCTGCCGAATGGCTTAATCAACAACGCCAGCCCGTCGCCATCGCGTAGTTGCTACTCGGTATTAGTTTGGTATTTCAATTGGTTAGGTATCTTTTTGCACCATGGTTTTTTACGATATGGCATCGTGGTGCAAAACAAGCATAGATGATGCTCGAGATTTATACAGAGAATATGACCGCACAGGTAACTTCAAAAAGAAGGGAATAAAAGGCCTAGCAAGACTGCGACAACCAAAAATGAAATTGTTGAAGAAATGCGAGAATTTATGAAAGATAAAACGGGCTCAGTAAAGATTCACAAAGAGGATGGACGGATTCAGGAAGAACGGACTTACCAACGAAAAGATGATCCGAAAAAATCTAAGGGCTAATTGAATCAAAGCCGCCTTGTTGGCGGCTTTCTAGATATGATTTTATCTTTCATTTCAAGGATTGAAAGTGTTGAGTAAATCAACTATCTGATTAATTCCCTGTGCACTATTCAATGCTTCTATCTCTACTTCATTAAGTTTGAAGTAATTATAAGTATTCTCGGCCTTTACACTTTTTGTTTGATATTTAATTATATGGCACCCGTTAAAGTGAACATCTAAAAGATATAGGTTGTTTTTTCTGTCGATTACAGGGTGGGTTATTGCATAATATTTTGAATTGAATGGTTTTTTTCTATTGAAATTATCATTCAAAAAAGAAACGTCATTCCTTTTTATTAATAGATTGCATCTTTTACAGGCAACAGCTAAATTTTTAAGGGTGAAAGTATATTCTGGGTATTGCGATTTAGGAAGAATATGTTCAACATCAATATTCATACTGTGTTCATTGTAAAAATTCTTTAAGCAGTATGCACATTTTATACCGTCAGTACGATTAGAAAGGATATAATGCTTGAGTTCTCTTCTCAAAGGGCTCAGTAAAGAGTTCTCCCACACTTTCACTTTATCATCAGCATTCTTTTCAGCAATAACGGTTCGTATGTGTGAAATGTGTTCAGGTTTAAATATAAAGTTAGGCATTTTTACTCATCTCATCAAGGATTTTATAAGCTGCTTTTATTATATTCTCTTGGTTTTCATCAGGGCCTAGTGATAAAGTTTTATCCAGTTTTTGTTGAGCGGTAGCTAAATTAATTGTTTTATTATTAAATTCATTTAAGATTTCATTGATTTTATAACTAAAATATCTGCTTCTAGACGTTAGTACTCCGAAAACATCTACCATAACTTCATCTATATTTGTTTCATTTCCCTCAAGTGGGTAGAGGATGCTATTTTCGGATTTAAATACTCTAAGACTGCTATTGTCCTCTACTGCCCCAATAACAATCATCGGTGAGTGTGTGGCTAATATTATCCTCACGTTAAAATAATATAGAAGGTCTAATAAGTTGGAAGTGTATTTTTTTTGCCAGCGAGGATGCAAACTATTTTCTGGTTCATCTATTATTATTGTGTTGCTATCTGATACATGCGTAAGAATAAATGCAAGTGTTGCAATATAACCCGCTTCGCCGGAGCTTAAATGTGAGGATGGTATAATGTTATGTCCGCGATGAAAATTTATCTCAATATCTGATATCAAATGATGTTTTTTTAATAATCTCTCATGTTTTAATATCAACTCAATAAGTATGTTGTGTATTGTGTTGATTCTTTTATCTGCTTCATATGTGAATGAGTATTCCAAATAAAGTATGTGAGAGCTTTTTATTTCTCTGTCTGATTGGTAATTGATGTCATCATTAATTTTAATTAATTTATTTAGGTTGTTTGTTATCTCTTCGATATCATTTCTAATCCATTCGTTATTATATGTTTCGGATTGAAACTTCCTGATAAAGCTTTCATATGGGAATACTGTGAATTTAAAAGTCAATTGTTCCTCAAATTCTAAATATTGCAAAACTCTTGGGAAAGTATGTGCGTGAGACGTTCTAATTTTATCATGGCCATTACTTATTACTACCTTTTTGATTGCTTTATTTAGTGTGTTGGATGATTGATTTAGGACATGGAAACGCTGACTCCTCCTTTTTGGGAATTTATTGGTTGATGTGTTTGATAAGCATATGACGTTTTGACCTACTGCGAACTCTTCATTTGAAATTTCTGCTAATATTGAACTTTTTCCAGAGCCATTATTCCCTGTAATGATATTGATGGATGAATTTTGATCTATTATCATTATTTTTTCTCACTCATAATTTTTAAACCCCAGAAATTCATTAGCTCAATTCTCTGAGCCAAATATGTTGAACGATTATAAGCTCTTCTCACTTCATTTTTATCTACATGAGCTAAGGCTGCCTCAATAATATCTGAATTAAATTCTGATTCATTCAAATAAGTACTGGCGATTGAACGCATTCCGTGAGCCACTAACTTACCTCCATAACCTATCCTCTTCAAGGCGGCATTTGCAGTCTGACTGTTCATTGGTTGTTTTGGATCATTCCTGCTCGGGAAAACATGTTCTCGATGAGAACTAATAGACTTCATTACTTCTAGAATATCTAATGCCTGTGGAGATAACGGAACAATATGCTCGCGCTTAGCTTTCATCCGCTCTGCTGGAATTGTCCATAACTTTGCATCGAGATCTATCTCTGCCCATCGAGCACCAGAAGCTTCTGAAGGGCGAACAAGAGTCAGGAGTTGCCACTCAATAAGGCAGCGAGTCGGAACAGACAGATTTGACATGACCAGAGAACGCATCAGCTTAGGTAATTCTTCTGGTCGTAGCGTGGGCATATTTTGCTTTTTGGGTTTTTCAAAAGCCATACCTACGCCTGATGCAGGATTGGCGTCAATGAGACCCGTATTAATTGCATAAATCATTATCTCGTTTACGCGCTGCACTAATCGGCGAACAGTCTCCAATGCACCACGCGCTTTGATTGGTTCTAATGCTTCAACAATCGTTCTGGCCTTTATCTCCTGAACGGGTATCGCGCCTATAGTAGGGAACACATCTTTATCTAATGAACGCCAGATGTCCTTAGCATAATCTTCTGTGACGCTTCTGCTTTTAATCTGGAACCAGTTGGCGGCCACAGTTGAGAAAATACTATCCAGCTCAATCTGACGTTGTTCTGATGCCTGCTCATGTTGCTGCTGCGGATCCATACCTTGTGCGAGTGTGGTTAAGTGCTGGTCGCGTATCTGACGAGCTGCTGCGAGAGTAAGGGCAGGGTATGAGCCGAGACTCAAATTGGTTCGGCTACCACTGACCGGACGTTGATAGCGGAAACGCCAGAGTTTTTTACCGGTGGTTTTGACGAGCAAGAAAAGGCCGTCACCATCATGAAGGGTGAAGTCTTTTTCCCGAGGTTTGGCTTTAAGGATTTCGTTGTTAGTGAGGGGGCGTGTGATGCGTGCCATGTCTGGAACCCTTCCATAATTGGTACACGTTTAATAAACCCCAGTATAGCGTGTACCTAAGCGTGTACCAATTTTCTCTGGATTTAGCCGGATGTTCTCGGACAATGACAGACACAAAAAAGCCCGCAGCGCTTGTGCCATGCGGGCTTTCTGTACTTCACCGGACGTATCCGGATCATTATTTGGTGGAGCTGGCGGGAGTTGAACCCGCGTCCGAAATTCCTACATCCTCGGCACTACATGCTTAGTCAGTCTTTACATTCGCTTGCCAGCTGCGGACAGACACGCCACTAACAAACTAGCCTGATTAGATTTAACGCTTCAACCCCAGGCAGGGCATCCACGCGATCTCTTTTGGGTTTGACCTCTCTTTGATCCCCGTCTTAAGAGCGGAAGCTAGGGAGAGAGGGCTCAGAGCAGGTTATTAAGCTGCTAAAGCGTAGTTTTCGTCGTTTGCGACTATTTTTTGCGGCTTTTTACGAGGCCAACCGCCCCTCGGCATGCACCTTGGGTTTCGCAAATCCCGTCGAATCCAGAATCAGCCCCAATGTGTAGGTCAAGTATAACAGATTTGTGAATGTCGTTACCAGCCCCATAACGCAGGATTCTTTCAGCAGGGGTGGACGAAAAAGCAGCATCAACAAGGATATAGCGTAAGGGCCAGCGAGAGCTGGCCCTCAGGGGAGGGGGTTAGCGTCCGGCGTGCTTCATAATACGCGCCTTATCCAGCGCCCATTCACGATCTTTCAGATCGGTACGCTTGTCATGCTGTTTCTTACCTTTGGCGACGCCGATTTTCACTTTACACCAGGCATTCTTCCAGTACAGCGACAGGGCGACAACGGTGTAACCTTCGCGGTTAATGCGGCCGTACAGCGTATCGAGTTCGCGCTGGTTGAGCAGCAGCTTACGGGTACGCGTCGGGTCGCAGACATAGTGGGTGGAAGCCACGGCCATGGGCGTAAAGTTGGCGCCGAACAGGAAGGCTTCGCCATCCTTCAGGATGACATAGCTATCGCCGATGTTGGCTTTGCCTGCACGCAGGGATTTGACTTCCCAGCCCTGCAGGGCGAGACCAGCCTCGTATTCATCTTCGATAAAGTATTCGTGACGGGCGCGTTTATTCAGCGCAATGGTGGCTGATCCAGGTTTGTGGGCTTTTTTCTTAGTCATAATGTCCTGAAGTCATCGTCTTATACACAGTTACCTCGATCGCATCCTGCGAGGTGTACTGCGCATCTTAGCACGAGTTGCGGCACAGCGTTTTTTTTAGCAGCAGATAAATGATATTATTTGCACTGTGTTTAAATGTGGAACCTGCTATGCCTCAGATTAGCCGTACTGCGCTGGTGCCTTTCAGCGCGGAACAGATGTATCAACTGGTAAACGATGTGAAGTCTTATCCTGATTTTCTGCCAGGCTGCACCGGTAGCCGCGTGCTGGAATTCGGGCCGACGCAAATGACGGCGGCGGTTGATGTGTCCAAAGCCGGCATCAGTAAGACCTTCACGACCCGGAATACACTGACCAGCAACCAGAGTATTTTGATGAGCCTGGTGGATGGCCCGTTCAAGAAGCTGATTGGCGGCTGGAAGTTTATTCCGCTGAGCCCCGAGGCGTGCAAAATCGAGTTCCATCTCGATTTTGAGTTTACCAATAAGCTGATTGAGATGGCCTTTGGCCGGGTCTTTAAGGAACTGGCCGCCAACATGGTGCAGGCGTTCACCTCGCGCGCCAAAGAGGTCTACAGTGCCAGCTAATATTCGTGTTGAGGTCGCTTACGCGCTGCCTGAAAAGCAGTACCTGCAGCGGGTCACCCTGGACGAGGGGGCGACGGTCGAGCAGGCGATTATCGCCAGCGGCCTGCTGGCGCTGCGTGATGACATCGATCTGGCGAAAAACAAGCTGGGTATTTACAGTCGTCCGGTTAAGCTGCACGACGAAGTCCATGACGGCGACCGGGTGGAAATCTATCGCCCGCTGATCGCAGATCCGAAAGAGCTGCGTCGCCAGCGGGCGGAGAAAAACGCCGCGAAGTAAACCGCAGCAGCAGACCCGCTATCGGTCATAAAAAAAGCGCTCATTGAGCGCTTTTTGCTTTTCCGGGCCTTACTGACTGGTCAGCGCGGGCTTGTTATCAATGTTGGTTAACACGCCGCCATTGTTGAAGGTCAGGGTCAGGGTCTGCTGAGTCACTTTCTCGTGGCCCGGCTCCTGACGGAATACATAGAACCAGGTGTTGGTGCCGAACGGATCCGACATCATTGGCGTTCCGAGAGCATAAGCAACCTGCTGTTGCGTCATACCGACACGAATTTTTGCTACATCGTTAGGTGCCAGATAGTTACCCTGGTTGATGTCAGGACGGTAAACCACTCGTTCCAGAGTGGAACAGCCTGCGGTCAACATAAGAAGAACCGCTGCGGCAGCAGTCAGCGTTTTACAGCGCATAGTGATTTGATTCCTTTTTGGGCCCGAGCAGTACGTGGCTCATCTGTAATATGCCGATAATAATAGACCTTCGCGCCGATGGAAACCTCCGGCTGCGGTCAGCAGGCAATTTGCTGTTCACTATGACCCTGTGAAAATCAAAAAGTTTACGCCGCAAGCAACTCTTTCGCATTCGCCAGGGTGTTGCGCGTGACTTCGCTGCCGCCCAGCAGGCGAGCCAGCTCCTGCAGACGAGCACGCTTATCCAGCGGCTGCATATGGGTTTCGGTCATCTCGCCATCGGTCTCTTTGCAGACAAAGAAATGATGGTGGCCGCAGCCTGCGACCTGCGGCAGGTGGGTAACGCACATCACCTGCGTGGACTCGCCCAGCTGGCGCAGCAGCTTGCCGACCACCGCCGCGGTAGGGCCGCTGATGCCGACGTCCACTTCGTCGAAGATCAGCGCCGGGGTTTCCATTTTACGCGCGGTGATCACCTGAATCGCCAGCGCAATACGCGACAATTCACCGCCAGAGGCCACTTTCGCGATCGGCTGCAGCGGCTGACCCGGGTTAGTGGTGACGCGGAACTCAATATGATCGGCGCCGTCGGCGGTGAGATGGCGTTCATCAAAAGCGACCTCAATCGCGAAGACCCCGTGCGGCATCGAAAGTGAGTGCATACTCTCGGTGATAAGCTGGGTTAGCTCGTCGGCGCTGGCCTGGCGCAGGGCGTGCAGTTGGCGCGCGGTCTCCAGCGCCAGCTGATGATGTTCGACCACCTGCTGGCTGAGGGATTCCAGCGAGCCGGCGCTGTCGTCCAGCAGGCGCTGCTCTTCGAGCATCGCCTGATAAACCGCCGGCAGCTCTTCCGGCATCACCTGGTGTTTACGCGCCAGCGCGATTTGCCGGGAAATCCGCTGCTCAAGTTCGAACAGACGATTAGGATCGAGGTCCAGACGGTCGTGATAGTGGCACAGCTCATCGCTGGCCTCGCTGAGCTGAATGGCCGCCTCTTCCAGCATATCCAGCACGCCGGAAAGCTTGCTGTCCATACCCACCAGCTCGCTGACCAGCTGCTTCGCGGTATAAAGCTGGCTCTGCAGGTTGGCCTCTTCGCCGTCCGCCAGTACCGTCAGGGCGTGCTGACAGGTGCTGAGCAGCTGACCGCTGTTGGCCAGGCGTTTGTACTCTTCGTCAATCTGCTCAAACTCTCCCGCCAGCGGGTTAAATTCGTTCAGCTCTTTAAGCTGGTACTGCAGCAGATCGGCGCGGGCGGCGCGCTCCTGGCTCTGCTGCTGATGCTGGGCCAGCTCGCGGCAGCTCTGGTGCCACTGGCGATAGTGCTCTGCCATGCGCTGAGTGAGCGCATACTCACCGGTATAGCCGTCGAGCAGCGTTTTCTGGTGTTCGGGTTTGGTCAACAGCTGGTGCGCATGCTGGCCGTGGATCTGGATCAGCAGCTGGCCCAGCTCGCGCAGCTGCGAGAGCGGGACGGCGGTGCCGTTGATGAAGCCGCGCGAGCGGCCGTCGGCGCTGATCACCCGGCGAAGTAAACACTCACGCCCGCTCTCCAGCTGGTTCTCTTCCAGCCAGCGCTGGGCGGCCGGGGTATCTTTCAGCGCGAAGCGTGCGCACAGGTCGGCACGGGTGGCGCCGCGACGCACCATGTCGGCTTCCGCTCTGCCGCCGAGGCACAGCCCCAGCGCGTCGATGGCAATGGATTTCCCGGCGCCGGTTTCCCCGGTGATGGCGGTCATGCCGCTGTGGAAATCAATTTCCAGTTCACGAACGATAGCAAAATTACTGATGGTGAGTTGCGCCAACATAGCTGCCTTCCTGTATGAAAAACCAATACTGTGTTTTCGTACAGTATAGACTGGTTTTTTATCCAGTAAAGAGGCAGCGATGTAAATCAGAACAATTTTTTCGACCAGCCGAGCTTGGTGCTTAATGTATTGAAATAGCTGTAATCTTTAGGGTGAATCAGATTGAGGTGATAATCACAGCGGCGAATGAGAACGTCTTCGCCATCCTGGATCGGCAGGGCAATCTGGCTGTCGCAGCTGATCTCCAGATCGCTGCAGCGGTGAGAGAAGCGCAGGCGGATGGTGCTGTCGCCGTTGATCACCAGCGGTCGCGCCGAGAGGGTGTGCGGGAACATCGGCACCAGGGTGATGGCGTCCAGCGACGGGGTGAGGATCGGGCCGCCGGCCGACAGCGAATAGGCCGTGGAGCCGGTCGGAGTGGAGATAATCAGGCCGTCCGAGCGCTGGGAGAAGGCAAAGACTTCATCGATATAGACTTCGAACTCAATCATATGCGCCACTTTGCCGGGGTGCAGCACCACTTCGTTGATGGCGGTGCTGATGCGTTTCTGGCAA
>ENA-UPSY01001076-UPSY01001076.1-human-gut-metagenome-genome-assembly--contig:-NODE-1076-length-30071-cov-12.736014_pt1 | contig 30071 bp, 24 predicted proteins | sample MGYA00250044_ERZ773365 | MGnify/ENA primary metagenome ERZ773365 (study PRJEB29103, sample SAMN06111932) | human gut metagenome | biome: human gut; feature: ankylosing spondylitis patient; material... | reverse complement strand
TATTACCGAACACATCATCGAACTCTGCGATGCCAAGTCCCGTAATATACTGGGTCGTTTCGATTGCCACAGACATCACGAAGGGAATCACCAGCACCCACTTTTTCTGAAACCACCTATACAACCCCGTTCCAAGCGGAATGAACAGCCAGATGTTATTGATGACCCCAACTCTCACAGATTGCTCTTTCAAGAACTTCCCTGCATAGGAAAAGAGGACAAAGTTCATTCTTGCATTTCCTGACTCACGAAACATCAGTGTTTCATAAAGGATGAAAGCCACATAAACAATCGTCAGTACTACGCTTAAACTCTTCGGAAGAACAATCATCAGCAAACAGACAACGCAGCCAAAAACAATCACCATGCATGGGAAGCCATTCAGAAGGTTGTCCACACACAGCATAATGTTGCCGTTTCTGTCAAGCAGAAGGTTCACCTTGCCGCTATGCTTGACGCCATACTGCCCTTTGGATAGTGCTACTGGATTGCCATCTGCATCGCAATACATGTCGGTGTCCGCAGTACCATTCCGGTGGTAGGTACACTTGAGAATCGTGTAGTCAGCAGTCGCTGGTGCGGGGTTGCCGTCTGCACCGAGATAGGTTATCTGACTGATATGACCTTGCGCATCTCGCTGATACAGCTCACCATACTGACCAAGAGAAGATTTCACAGGTTTTTCTTCTGTGTCGAAGTACCGTTCACCAATGATAGTTCCATCTAAATCACGCTGGTATGTCTTGATAGCATAGCCAGATGTGCAGATGACTGGCTGTCCATTTTCATCAAGATAAGTAATAGCATTATTTAGTCCTTGCTCATCATACTCTCGGTGCAACCTGTAATAGCCGCCTGCACATTGGATCGGCTGCATATTAAGGTTGTAGTAGAAATCGTCCGTTGCTTTTCCATTCACCAGAGTTCTCACAATGGCGGAATAGCCCGCACCTAACATCATTGGTTGCTTATCTGCATCAAGATACCTAATCACAACGCTATCGTCGTTATATTCATACGAAATTCCATAGTAATCGCCATATTGTTCTACTGGATTTCCAGCAGCATCGAGGTAAACCTCTTCTGTGACTTGCCCAGCCAAATTCCGCGTTCTCTGTATTGTCGCATAGCCCATGTCAAAGGCATCTGTGATAATCCCGTCAGAGTTCACGTAACTCGTGTTTGTTACGTTTTCCTCTACGGTCTCCTTCACTTCAAGCTCCGAAGACGTGAACCCAGAATCATAATAAAGGGCAGCATTTGGCAGTAAAAACAGGATTGAGGCAACGACAAAGGCAATGAGCAAAGCATGTATACTTCTTTGTTTCAGCTTAGCGAACCAGGAGTAGTGATTTATCACACAAACCACTTCTCAGCATCCTTTACAATCTTTGTCTCAGTTTTCTCTGCGGTTTCTTTATTCTCTGCACTGACAGAGATATAGGTTTTCAGCTTCGGTTCGGTGCCGGAGGGGCGCACCACAATGGAGCAGTTATCTTCCAGCAAGAACTTGAGTACATCGGACTTGGGCAGACCGTCCAGACCCGGCGCATAGTCCAGCAGCTTGACGACCTTCTTGCCGCCAAACTCCTTGATGTCACCCCGGAATGCCTGCATAATGCTCTGCATCTTGGCAAAACCGGCGCTGCCATCGAACTCATAGCTGTGCAGGGTGTTCAGGCAGTAGCCGTAGGTCTTGTACAGCTCGTCCAGCTTATCCAGTAGGCTGATGCCCTGAGTAGCATAGTAGCTGAACATCTCGCAGATCATGTACGCACCGTCTACACCGTCCTTGTCGCGGACGTAGGAGCCGGTCAGGTAGCCGTAGCTTTCCTCAAAGCCGAACACATAGCTGTCTGCCTTGCCCTGCTTTTCCAGCTTGCCGATCTGCTCACCGATGAACTTGAAGCCGGTCAGCACATTGATGGTACGCAGTCCATAATGGGTAGCGATCTGCTCGCCCATATCCATAGTAACGATTGTCTTGACCATGACAGGGTCGGCGGGCATCTTACCATGCTTCACGCGCTGACTGCAGATATAGTCCAGCAGCAGCATACCCGTCTGGTTGCCAGTCAGCAGCTCGTACTCCCCTGCCTTGTTCTTGACGGCAATACCCACACGGTCACAGTCGGGGTCGGTCGCCAGCAGCAGGTCGGCGTTGCACTTCTTGGCATACTCCATGCCCAGTGCCATGGCTTCCTTGATCTCCGGGTTGGGATACGGGCAGGTCGGGAAGTTGCCGTCCGGCTGCTCCTGCTCTTTGACCACGGTGATGTTGGTGTAACCCATCTCCTTCAGGGTGCGGGTCACGGGCTTCAGGCCGGTGCCGTTCAATGGGCTGTACACGATGGCTACATCCTTATTGACTTCTTCGCCAAACAGAACAGACTGGCTCTTGACCTGCTCCACGAATGCGGTGTAGACCTCGTCTGGGATATACTGGATACTGCCGTTTGCCACACCTGCTTCAAAATCGCTGGTCTTGACGTCCGCAAAAATGTCCAGCTTCTCTATTTCAGCCAGAATTTCCGCAGCAACCTCGGTGGTGATCTGGCAGCCGTCAGCACCGTAGACCTTATAGCCGTTATACTTGCTAGGATTGTGGGAGGCCGTCACCATAACACCGGCAGAGGTGTGCAGATAGCGAGTTGCAAAGGACACGGTAGGAACCGGCATCAGAACAGGCCAGATATTCACCTTGACGCCATTAGCAGCAAACACCCCGGCGGCAACTTTTGCAAACACATCGCTCTTGATACGGCTGTCGTAACCGATCACCACAGAAGGCTTTTCATAGTTCTTCTTTAAATAGTCCGCCAACCCCTGAGAAGCCTTAGCCACGGTATAAATGTTCATGCGGTTGGTACCCGCACCGATCACACCACGCAGACCGCCCGTGCCAAATGCAAGATTACGATAGAATGCGTCCTCGATTTTTGCATCATCCAGCGTTTTCAGTTCTGCCAGTACATCTCCATCGGCGGTGGCATTTGCCAACCAGCGTTCATATTCTTTCTTGATATCCATTTCCGGTCACCTTTCATTACACTCCGAGCTTTCTTGCAGCCCAAAGGATTCCATGTGCAGAGCTATTGCAGCATATTTCGTTTTTCATCACCATCTCAACCGCCTGTTTTAACGGAACAACGAGAACATCCAGTTCTTCCGTAGGGTCAAGATTCTGTTCGCTAACCTTTCGGCAATGATTGGCAAAAAATAGATGCATATAGTTCGTTAGCTTTGCCGAGCTTTCTACCGTTGCTCCGATATATTGCCAGTCGTCCGAAACATAGCCAGTTTCCTCCAGAAGTTCCCGTTTGGCAACTGTCAAGCCATCTTCGCCTCTCTCAAAGCCTCCTGCAGGAACTTCAATAAGGCCACGGTCAAGGCAATACCGATATTTCTTTTTCAGAACTATATTTCCGGCATCATCCAGTGCCACAATGGCCGCCGCATCGTTGAGTGAAATGGCATAGAAATCATCAATGTGCTGACCATTCGGCAAGTCCACTGAATCTTTTCGCACCTTGACCCATCGGCTGTCTACAAGTGGTTCTGATTTTATCATCTTCCACTTTTTCATACATCAGCCTCTTACATCCAAAAATTGTGCCTGCCCCTGAATGGTTAGAGTTACGGAATCTGCCGGGACAAAGATGCAGTCTCCCTTATAGAACGGAATGGTTCCGTTCTCGTGGGAAATCGTACCGCAGCCGTTTACGCAGAGCAGCACACGGAAAGCCAATTCATCCGCCCGGTAATGCACAGTTTGGCGTCGTTCGGTGTTGACGATCATCCGATACACCTCAAAATACTTGCATCGGGTCAGCAACTCAGATGCCACGCCCTGCCGATATTTCAGGACACGCAGCGGCTGTTTCGGCTCCGCGCTGCTGCAAAGATTTGCAACATCCAGTACCTTGTCGATATGCAGCTCACGCTTTTTACCGTCTTTGTCGATGCGGTCATAATCGTACAGGCGATAGGTCAGGTTGGAGCTTTCCTGAATTTCTGCCACCAGCGCCCCTGCCCCGATGGCATGAACCGTCCCCGCAGGAATGAAAAATAGGTCATCCTTATGGATGGGCACCTTTTGCAGGTATTTCATCACCGTGCCGTCCGCAATCGCCCTGCGTATTTCTTCCTTTGTGCAGGCCTTTTTTAGCCCATAGACCAGCTTTGCGTCCCGTCCAGCATCCAGCACATACCACATTTCCGTCTTGCCAAGCTGCCCGCCTTCATGCTCCTGCGCATAGGCATCGGTGGGATGCACCTGTACCGACAGGTCCTTCTTGGCGTCAATAAACTTGATGAGGATTGGCAGCGTGTTTTCGCCCTTATGGCGCTCGCCCAGATACTCCGGATGCGTTTTCAGCACCGCTGCCAGTTCCTGCCCATCGAATGCACCGCCCACCACATAGCTGGGTCCATCGGGGTGCGTGGAGCATTCCCACGTTTCTGCCAGCGGAGTCAGGTCGATATTTTTTTCAAAGTCATCATTTAAACGGCTGCCGCCCCAAAGATAATCTTTACCGGACGGTCGGAGCAAAAGAGGCTTATTCTCGTTTGGCATATATGCCTCCTGCGCTGTATCAGTATTCCAGCTCAAACTTCTGCTTGTCGTGAACATTGATTTCCTCGCCCAGCTGCACCTCGATCAGCTTCAGCTCGGTATCTGCCATAACCGTATGGCGGCAGCCGGCGGACATGGTGATCACGTCGCCTGCCTTGACCTTCTGCTCCATACCGTCCACAACAGTCTTGCCCTCGCCGGAAATAACGACCCACACCTCATCACGGTTCTTGTGGCTGTGGTAGTTCATGCTGTGACCGGGGTTCAGCGTTACCTTGATGGTCAGAGAGGTGGTTTCCACGTCCACGACCTTAAAGCTGCCCCAAGACTTTTCAGCGAACATGATCTGCTGCTCAAACTTATCCACGAAGGGCTTAATGTAGGAGCTTTGCTCCTTATCCGAAACCAAAATTCCCTCCGGCGATGCGGAGATAACGACATCATGCAACCCCATGGCCAGCACGGGAACATCCATCTCATTGATGATGTGGACACCGGAACACTTGTCGTTCAGTTCGCCCTTACCGATAACGTTTTCTTCCATTGCTTCGGTCAGTGTGTTCCATGTGCCGAGATCCTTCCACATACCGGCAAAACGAATGACTTGGATCTTCGGCTCATGCTCCACCACCGCATAGTCAAAGGAGATTTTTTTCAATGTATCGTACTTATCGAACAAGTCCTGATAGTCGGTAAAATCCATCAGCTCATGCGCCTTGTTCATCACATAGCCCAGCTTATAGGCAAAGACACCGCCATTCCAGAGTGCTCCCTGAGCAATATACTGCTCGGCCACATCCACTGTCGGCTTTTCCTTGAACGTTTTAACCGTAGCTACATGGTCGGCACTCTCAGGAATAATATAACCGTACTTTTCACTGGGATAGGTCGGTTCGATGCCCATCAGCACAAGATTGGCTTCGCATTTATCAGCCTGCTCTGACAGTTCTTTCAGGGCTTCAAAGTAATTATCCTCTACATAGGGGTCAACTGGGCACACAACCACCGATTCAGAAGGGTCAACGTGCATCACATCCACCAAATAGGCAGTTGCTAGCGCAATTGCCGGGAAGGTATCCCGACGGCACGGCTCCACACTGATGCCCACATCCTCGCCCAACTGGTTGTGAATGGCAGAAACCTGCGTCTTGCTGGTAGCAATCGTCACGGTTGCATCCGTGTCTACCTTCTTGATCTGGCGATAGACACGCTGCACCATCGACTCATAGGTGCCATCTTCCTTCTTGAAGATTTTGATGAACTGCTTGGAACGGATGTCATTGGACAAAGGCCACAGACGCTTACCGGAGCCACCGGACAACAAAATGATATTCATAAACTTCTCCCCTTATCGGAAATAGCCGCACCCCGGTTCAGGATGCGGCTCCATGATTCTTTAGCGTTCGGCACGCATCGGATTGCTCAGGAAATCCTCATAGGACAGGCGCAGACCGTCTTCCAGCTCAGTCTTGTAGGTCCAGCCCAGATTGGTTGCCTTAGACACGTCCAGCAGCTTGCGGGGCGTACCGTTAGGCTTGGTAGTATCCCACTTGATCTCACCGGTGTAGCCCACAACTTTGGCAACCAGCTCAGTCAGTTCCTTGATGGTCAGTTCCTTGCCGGTACCCGCGTTGACCGTTTCGTTGCCGGAGTAGTTGTTCATCAGGAAGACGCACAGGTTTGCCAAGTCATCCACATACAGGAACTCACGCAGCGGAGAACCATCACCCCAGCAGGTAACACTAGGCAGATTCCGCTCCTTGGCCTCATGGAAACGACGGATCAGTGCCGGGACCACATGGCTGTGGGTCGGGTGATAGTTGTCGTTGGGACCATAGAGGTTGGTGGGCATAACGCTGATGTAGTCGGTGCCGTACTGACGGTTCAGAAACTCGCAGTACTTCAGACCGCTGATCTTAGCCAGTGCATAGGCCTCGTTGGTCTTTTCCAGTTCGCTGGTCAGCAGACAGTTTTCCTTCATAGGCTGAGGAGCCATGCGGGGGTAGATGCAGGAGGAGCCGAGGAACTCCAGCTTCTTGCAGCCGTTCTTCCATGCAGAGTGGATAGCGTTCATCTCCAGCGTCATATTGTCATACATGAAGTCAGCCAGCGCTTCCTGATTGGCCACGATGCCGCCGACCTTGGCAGCAGCAAGGAACACATACTCCGGCTTCTCCTGTGCGAAGAACTCTTCCACAGCATCCTGACGGGTCAGATCCAGCTCCTTGTGGGTGCGGGTGATGATATTGGTGTAGCCCTGACGCTGCAATTCGCGGACGATTGCAGAGCCAACCATGCCGCGATGACCTGCGACATAAATTTTAGCATTCTTTTCCATCATGATTGTTACCTTCTTTTGATGCTTTTGATGAAATTATTTGATAACGCCCTTTTCGAGAAATTCAGCCAGATTGGTCTTGATATGCTCCTCGGCGCGCTCTACGGCGACTTTCTTCATGTCATGATCGACCATGATCCTGACAAGCTCTGCAAAGGTGGTCTTTGTGGGGTTCCAACCCAGCTCACGCTTGGCCTTGCTGGGGTCGCCCCACAGGTTGACAACATCGGTGGGACGGTAGAAATCAGGGCTGACCTCGATAACGACCTTGCCCGTAGCCTTGTCGATGCCCTTCTCGTTCATGCCCTCGCCGACAAATTCCAGCTCGATGCCCACATCGTGGAAGGCCAGCTGGCAGAACTCGCGGACGGAGTGCTGCTCACCGGTGGCGATGACGAAGTCCTCGGGCTTGTCGTTCTGCAAAATCAGCCACATGCACTCGACATAGTCCCTGGCATAGCCCCAGTCGCGCAGACTGGACAGGTTGCCCAAGTACAGCTTATCCTGCTTGCCCTGTGCAATGCGGGCAGCAGCCAGCGTGATCTTGCGGGTGACGAAGGTCTCACCGCGGCGCTCGGACTCGTGGTTGAAGAGAATGCCGGAGCAGCAGAACATATTGTAGGCTTCGCGGTATTCCTTTACAATCCAGAAGCCGTACTGCTTGGCAACGGCGTAGGGGCTGTAGGGGTGGAACGGTGTGTTCTCGTTCTGGGGAACCTCCTCGACCTTGCCGTACAGCTCGGACGTAGATGCCTGATAAATGCGGCAGGTGTCCTTGAGGCCGGACAGGCGCACAGCCTCCAGCACGCGCAACACGCCGGTGGCATCAACGTCGGCGGTAAACTCCGGCACATCAAAACTGACCTGCACATGGCTCTGGGCGGCGAGGTTGTAGATTTCATCGGGCCGCACGGTGCTGACGACTGAGAGAATGCTCATGGAATCACTTAAATCGCCGTAGTGAAGGTGGAAGTGCTCATGGCCTTCCAGGTGGGCGATGCGCTCGCGGTAATCAACAGATGAGCGGCGTATGACACCATGGACCTCGTAGCCCTTCTCCAGAAGGAACTCTGCCAGGTAAGAGCCATCCTGACCGGTAATACCGGTGATCAGCGCAACTTTAGACATATATTGACCTCAACTTTCCTGTTGTTCTTTGCAGTTCTCTGCTTACTTTTCTTGTAATACCGTATATTATTTTAGCGAATTCCGAATCAAAACTGAATTCACTATCTTGCCTTTCGAGGCAAATCGCTTACACAATATTGCCCTCTTTTGAAGAAAGCCGTTACATTCACACGACCGCATTAGAGTCAATGCAGCGTCTACCACTTTTCACGGAACTCTGATGGTGTAATTCCCTCGACCTGTTTAAAGATACGGCTGAAATAATGCGGTGCACCCAAACCACACTGGTAACCGATATCCTCCAATTTCTTATCCGTAAAGCGTAGCATCTGCTTTGCTTTTGTAATGCGGAGATTCAGAACATAAGTATTGATACTCACACCGTACTGTTCCTTAAACACACGGGTCAGATAGAACTTGCTGATGAAAAACTGTTCCGCCAAAGCATCCAAGGATATTTTTTTTGTGTAATGCATATCCAAATATTCTCGAATCGGATCTATGTTCTGCTTTTTAAGTACAGAATCCAAATGCTCTGCTGGATGCCATGATTCATTCATAAGAAGCACCAGAAGCTCATTTAGGCTGCTATTGATTCGCATATCCCGGATATAGTCATCTGACGAAGCGAGAGTGAAAAGAGACTCATGCAGCTCTATAAATGCGGTAATGTTCTCCGAATGAAATACTGGGCGACCCCCACGTTCTTGGTATTTCTGATAGATGTCCTGCATCGTTACACCGGAAAAGTGAATCCATGACAGCGACCAGAGATCTGTATCTGTACTATGGGAATACGGCTGCTGGCAATCGATGAACACGCAGTCCCCAGCTGTCAGCTTGTGCCTCTTGCCTTGGTATTCCAGTTCGCCAGAGCCAGAATTGACGCAGAAAAACAGGTAAGAGGGCAAATGGGTGCGTGAGGAAGTATGAGGCTGCACTGCTTGCAGACTGCCAATCTCCTGAAGAGATAGAAGTGCAGATCTGGCAAAAGCAGTCGGTGTATAGAGCACACGGTTGGAAGAAACAATTGGGAAGGTGTCCTGTGAATCATGTAAAAACAAGTCATTCATCTTGGACACCTCCTCCTTCTTTTATGCTATCAATTGCGCTTCATTTTCCCATAGAGCAGAAAATTGGTAAATGGTATGCTTTTAATAATCATCGTTAGTATCACTGTAAAGGTGATTGTCAGAATAAGCGAAACAATAAAATTGGCAAATCCTGTCGCCGTAAAGAATCCGCTCGTATTTCCAGTACTCATCAGTCCATTAACATACATGTGTGTAGTGTATATTTCCAGCGTACACAAGCCAATATAATCCAAACGGAGTCTTTCAAAATTATTCTTATATTTGTTTGCACTCCATAGCAATACGATATTCCCGGAAAATCCTGCAATACATCTTAATGCGATTGAAATCAAATTATCCTCGCAGTGATACAGATCATAATTGAAAACAATCGCTGAAAAGCAGACTATTGCAACAAACGCAATCAAACTCGAATACTTGTCAATAAACCGCTTCCATGTATCCTGTGTTTTTCGTATAACCCAACCAGAGCCATAGAATACAGAATAGTACAAAATGAACTTTATCCCTATAAAGCGGATACCAACTAAGATGCCTAAGACCCCCAGCATTCCTAGCATGACAAGCGCGGCAGCAGCTGTCTTCACCGCATAATATGCAGTGTTCCGTGAACTTATATAATTACAGATGTTTGCTATTATTGAAAGTATAAAAACAACCCATAAAAACCACATTCCGGAGTCAACATGAAATGCGATATGATTTGCTGCCGTTAGTACATTTCTGTCAAAGCTACCTAGAAGCAGCACGCTAACCAAGAACCACCAAGAAAGGAACGGAAGCGCATAATGTTGCATTGAGCCAACAATCCTCTTTGATAATTCATGAGTGTTCTCAACGTTTCTGGCCGAAAAATATCCTGAAACCAGCATAAATCCAGGCATTTGAATCGCCCAAATTATATTAGTCAGGATTCCTCCCTCATCTGTCACACTGTACTGCAGTACATGACGAATGACAACCAAGATTATTAATAGACCCTTGTATATATCCAGTGTCCTATTCCTTCCTTGCTTGCTTGCTTGCTTGCTTGCTTGCTTGCTTGCTTGCAGATTATCGTCCATAGTTTTCCTCCTGTCAAGAATAATCATAACAACTCTATCCGTCTGACATATGCAAAAGGTCTACTTTTTAAGGATCTTCTTCAATTTATAAAGCAACCCTATTTTTCTTAAAACATACACCATACGCTTTTTCATTGTAGGTTTCGCATTTTTTAATCGAGCAATTATCAATTTCTGAATACAGTCGGTTTCTATTTTTATGCTTCGGAGCATTGTCCTGTAATTGGGAATAAAATCCGATGAAGTCCCCATCTATACATTGATTCACGGACAAAGTTTGTAAATCGTTAAAAAGTTACTTGTCAGCTTTAGTGTTCACGTAAATCAGTGATAGATCCTCGTCATCTGAGAGATTTAATCGATACGATTTAATCCCCTAAGCATCAGCAATAGTCAAATCACTAATTCGGCCTTTCTTTTCGAAATCACATTCATAGCAGCAGTTTCTTAAATCCGCATTTCTAATAAATGATCCATCGTATAAATTATGTCCTTCGTTTTATGTAATCCAATGCCTCTCCAATGCTTTTCGATTTCAAGCAAAATAGTATTGTGCCATAAACTGTAACAACAACAACACCTTCTATAATAAGACAAATCAATGTGCTCAAATTCACAACTTCTTTAACTAATAAAAGTACTACAACCGATAAAATCAAGGCTGTAATTCCCTTTCTTATTTCCGAGAAGCAGCTTTTGACTGAAAAACCAGGCAAATAATTTTTAACATCTCTTAACAGAAGTATTGTTGCAATCATCATCGCAATACTCGTCGCAAGCGATACGCCAGAAATGCCGATAAACTTAGAAAGCAAAAAACTCAACGTAATATTGCATACAATTGATATCATTCCATTAATCATTGGTGTTTTTGAGTCTTGGAAAGCATAAAAAACCTTAACCAAATTAGCTCTCGCTGCTTGAAAGACAAATCCCAACGAATATCCAATAACGACACTATACGTCAGTGTAATTTCATTTGTTCCAAAATTGCCACGTCCGTAGAACAGTTCAACAATTTGATCTCCCGCAATTACGCACATTCCCGTGATAGGCAACAGAATCAACGTAAGATAAACAAGTATTTTTTCAAGACTCTTTCCCACTTTACCAGTCTGTCCCTGCGCAACCCATGTACTGCAGTGAGAAAATAAGACCACTGAAATTGATGTAACAATAACTCCAACTACCATATCATGAACCGATGCACCATAGTTTAAAACAGAGGCACTTCCATTTCCCAGGCCTGTCGAAATTTGGTTGTCTACAATCTGATTTACTTCATACATAGCATTACCTAACAGTAATGGAATAGTAAGCTCAAGTAATTTTTTTACTTCGACCTTATAGTCAATCTTTCCAATAACAAATTTAATTTTTTTTCTTGTGGCTGCAGTTACCAAGATACACTCTGCAATTCCAGAAAGAATAAAAGCATAGAGCATACCGTTCATACCAAATCGAGAATAAAAAAAGACTGCTGCTAAGATTAAAAATACGTTTTGAAAAAAAGCTATTGCTTTTCCTGGCAAAAATATTTTATCTGATTCGAGAACTGTATTGACAATCAAATAATAACAATACAAGATAAGTTCGGCAGACATAATTCTAATGTCGTAAGCCAAATCGCTAATCTGCGCTCCCTGATACGATGGCGCAAGAAATCTCGCCACAAATGGCGCAAACACCGAAAACAAAAGTGCTAATACAGCCGAAATTGGAAGAAAAGTTCTTAGAACCGCATTAATCAGGCCATTCGCCTTCTCCCGTCCCTCATTAACTAAGAGTTGGGTGTGAATAGTCAAAAGTGAAATAGACAGTGCAGAGAATATCGTTCCACACAATGAAGTCATCGTCCCAGTTGCGACAAAAAAAGCATCTGTTTCTATTGTCGCGCCACAGTATGCCGCAAGAACTGACTGTTTGATCAAACCAAGAAACTTGATTAAAACAGTAAATAATGAAACCATCACTGTTGAAACCAGTATACTTTTCTTGTTTTTCATAAATTTGCTCCATTAAGCTTTCTGTTCTTCTTGATAAATATGGCAATCGGCCATAAATAGGATAAATATTAGAAAACGCATATACGTCGATGATAATGTAAAAATAAGCACTCCCGTTGCAACAAGTGCAATGCCCATGGCAATATCTTTTTTAAAGGCTCTTTTTAACGCTACGATAAAAAAATACAAATAGAACAACAAACCAATCATACCATTTTCAAAGAGAATGTCCATGAAAGTGTTATGTGCCACTCTATCAAACCCTGAATAAGAAGGTGCTGCCCCCTGTCCCATACCACATATAAGCCCTAATGGGTGACTGAATAATGCGTTCATAAGATTTCCCCAAATTCTTGTTCTCCCTCCAAGACTTCCTGCGTCTGAGGCACCGGTAAAACGATATAGAGTATTAGCTGGAATCATTTTTACCGCAACTGATAGCAAAAACACGAACCCAACTATGCCAACAATTCCATAGAGTGGTTTTCTTCGTATTTCAGATCTCAGCATCCATGTTGTGTACACCAGTACGACAAATGCAATACACAGCAACCCACTACGCGATCCAGACTGAGCCACAAAATAAAATGAAAGAACCATCTCGACTAGGAGAAGTGCTTTTATAAATATATTGTTTTTCCTTAAAAGGAACTCACTCACCATCGCAACAGGAAGGATAAACCATCCCGATAGATAGTTTGGATCTGCACCCGTTGTACTAGAAATTATCCAAAACCTATTATCTTGATATGTACCAAACGTGAAGCATAAAATCAAAAGAACGACTCCCTGAATTACAAATGCTTTCTTTAGCCGTTCATAGTCCTGTTCTGAGTACGAAAACTGAAGAACCAAGAACAAAAAAATATACATTACAGCCGTATTAAATAGATTTAGAAATGGTGCAGCATTTACGCTCCAATAGCAAGTTAGAAATGCATAACCCAAAAACAGAAGCAACGCGCTGGTTTCATCAATTACTATTTTTTTTCTATATAGAACACACAATCCTGCAACAAGAAGTCCAACAGTGTATAGCAACTTTTCAACACCAATAACATGTTCTAAAGGAGACAGAACAATAAGCAGTATCAACATAGTTGATACAAGCGGATTGTTTTTCCTTGCTTCATCCCTCAAGTTAATTTAACCTCCAATGACATCATGAAAAGCATCGAGATATCTGCTCACTGTTACACCTATGTCATATTCATTTGAAATTTCCGTTACCACATCATGCATTTCATTTTTCAGACACAAATTTGTGGCATAGTGGCTAAAGGCATGTTTCCATGCATCCGCATTATTTGTTTGAACCAAGTAGCCCCATTTGCACACTCTAAAAAGTTCCCCAGAATTCAGCTGATTTTCATTAAGTACCTGTCTAAATGCACTAATATCAGACAGCATCATTGGACATCCAAGCGCTAATGCCTCTAATTGGAAAATCGACAATCCCTCCCAAAGTGAAGGCATTACGACCATGTCCGCCTTAGCAATTCGACGCAAAACTTCCACTCTTTCTAAGTTGCCCAGCAATTGAATACTTTTGTTACTTCCAATGATATGCTCCAGTTCTTCTTTATCCTCGCCATCACCCACAATATAGTACTTTGCTTTTAAACCACTACATCTTAGGAAGCCTGTAATTGAAACGGGCAGATTTTTTTGCCTTGACAAACGTCCTACAGAATAAAAAGTAGTTTCAGAATCTCGCTCTTGCTGATTTGCATTTGTAGCAAAGCGTCGAATTACTTCCATATCAATCCCATTGGGAATAGAATAGACATCATTTTTTCTACCAAATCGATGAATATACTCATCGTATGCTGAATCAGAGCAACAAATAACTTTTTTTATCAGAGGACTCGTTATCTTGGCTTGTAGGTAATAGCGGCTATACTGAGAATGATATGTTTCTATAACACTTATTCTTTTGCTATTTATGGAAGCAAAGGCCCCCACCAATGCTGCAAGCTTAAGATGGACATTACATATAATTTTCTCTCCATCAGCATACGAGTTCAATATACTTCTTAATTTTTCTGCTAGCAGTAGAAAATGCAAAAGAGCATCCTTTTGATTTCTCGTATTCAAGCATTTTGCACTTGCACCCATAGTAATCAACTCTTTTGTCATTTCATCGTTGTCGTTCTCTCCCTTATTTATGATTCCAATAAGCATCAATCTTTGATTGGCTTTAAGAAACGCTTTGCACAACTCATATACAAAGCTTCCAACACCTCCCGCCTTGCTCAATTCCAAATCATTTACTACAACAGCAATTTTCACATTATCACCCCTGTATCCGATTGCTTTATAACTGTATCCAATCGTCAGGTAAAAACCCCTTTGAATCATAAAACGTTGGAGAGATAACCATTTTATCCTTATTAGGATTAAGCATAGCCGCCCACCAACTATATGTACTGTATGCAATAATATTATTTTTGCAGTGCATCATGCTCGTAAAGTCACCGATTGCATCGTTCTTATCGGAGTTGTCAACAAACTTCATTCTGTCCAAACCCGCGAATTGTACTTTGCACCAGTCTATGTCATCACTAAACACATAAAAATTTGTATTGGTTTTTTTTCTAGACACTTCTTCAATCGCTTTTTTATAATAAGCTAAATCAGCCAAGTGCCCCTTCGAATGCAACTGATCTGAACGTCTGACATGGATAGCCGTGCTATCAGTCGATGAAACTTCATTAACTAACAGCTGCGTCTTTTCGCTAATCTTTTGAGGGATAAATTCTTTTCGCAAATCATCAATGCTCTCTTTCAGATAGATAGCCGCATAGTTATCATAGTAGCCATTTAGATAGATATTGGGACGCTGCATAAGGTTTAGATAGTCATATTTACTATCTGAGCCTACCACTGCCCATTCACCAAGGTAGAAGCGTGACACATTTAAATACTCAAATGGCTTTCTAACAAAACGGTGCCCAAAGAAGCGAACTTTCAACGGCAACTTCTTGTGTTCAATTATCGAGGCTGATGGAATTGTAAACTTATCAAGTTCATACTTACGATGAGTCAACCACGGTACATTGCCTTCTCCATCAAACCACTCAATATCAAGTTTCAGTTCATCTCCATAACGTTTAGCTAATGTATAGCCAAACGCATATTGAAATAATTGGTTACCAAGACCACCTTTCAAACGCGCGACAATCATTTCATTTCCTCTTTCTCTACTTTTTCGACGATTTTCTTGAACGCATCTAACTGGTTTCGATAGTAGAAATGCGTAAGGAAAAAGCTCCGACATTTTTCATTCATTACTTTGCCTGTTGCCTCTATATTCTTGATAGCATTTGTGATTGTGTTGCACCCGAAATCATCAATAAATACACCTGTATTCCCCGGTTCCACAAATTCTTCAAAGCTCCCCAATCTTGTTGCAATAACTGGTGTTCCCTGCATGAATGCATTCGGCAGCACACCGCTTTGTGTTGAGCGACGATAGCCATTCCACGTTGCAAGACTTCGACGATAAGCAGCACTCATCTCTTCTTCTGTTAAAGGTCGTCCTTGTTGAACTAATAATTGCCCTTCATCCTGCATTTTTTTGTAAATCTGATCTGCAATCATATCTGAAATATTACTTCGTGTCGCGATTTGGAATTTTTGCTTCGAGCCACTTTCATACGCTTCTCTAATATATTTGATAAATATATCTGAGCCGTGGGGCTCTGCATAAGTTCCAATCATGGAAAAATACTCTCTGTAAGTGCACACTTTTTCATCGTAATCGTCCAGAAAAATCAATGGCAGAAAAACCGCTTTCCGATACGCCCCCTTCATATATCTCTTGCAGTTTTCCTCCGCATACTTTGAACATAAGACAACTCTTGTTGCTTTAGCACAAAGCCATACATTTAAAACGCAAGCAACAGCTTGTTTTATAAAGTAGTTACCATCTTTCATCAATTCCTTTATCCCCATATAAGGTTCATGCAGAATATAGAAAATTTTGCAATTATGTTTTTCGCACCACTTAAATAGTTCGACATTCTCAAACCCAGTATTTTGTACTACAGCAATGTCAGGATGATAATTTTCTACATTTACCATATCTGTTGTGTAATTATATTCATTCCTATCAAAGAATTTTTCATACTGGGAATCAAAATAAAGCTCAGTTTGATATCCACATTCTTCGCACATTTTATACCAAGCTTTCATATGACCAATAAAACCAGGACTAAAATGTTTAGAAACTATTAGAATATTCATCTCTTTACCTCCACATTTAACCATTTACTATCACCTCGGTATAGCCTTCTTGTTTGCTGTGATTGTAAATTCTATTTTCTCAACACTTTCTCAAACATAAATTTTCTCAGCCAGTTCGGAGCAAGTGACGATCCACTACGAATCACGCAGCTCTTTATGTACTGACCCTTACCAATGAAGCCTTTCTGCTTCATAAACTTGAACAGCTTTGCCTGCGTCTTGGCATATTTCCAACCAGCACGCCGCAAGTACATATCCGCGCCAGCTCTCATGTGGAGCAGCGGCTCTTGAATATTGTACCCCTGATATCCTGCCATCAGCATTCGAAGCCAAAGGTAATAATCCTCCAGCAGGTAGAAGTCCTGGTAAGAACCAACCGCCTCGACTACGGATTTTTTATACATCACACAGGGGTGATTGAACGGATTCCGCTTCTTTGCAAACTCCACAATTTCCGCATTCGTCTCTGGCGGCACACGCTTCGCATCGATGGTGTTCGGATCAGTAGTAAACTCCTCCACGATACCAGAGCAAATACTCACTTCGGGATGTGCATTGAATACCGCCATCTGTTTTTCACAGCGATTGGGATATGCAATGTCATCACTGTCCATCCTGGCAACCAACTCATTTTTACAATGCTTGATTCCCTCGTTCAGTGCATTGCCAAGTCCACCGTTCTTTGCGAGTCGAACAACATTCAGAGATTCACCCATCTCCTGTTGCTTCGCTGCGATTACGCTATCCAGTAGTTCGTTCAACGGTCCATCACATACCAATACAAAATCATTTGTGGAGAGCGTCTGCGCTTGTATGCTCTCTATTGCCTGCTTCAGATACTCCGGCTTCTCTTTGTGATAAACCGACATAAGAACGGAGTATCCTCTGTATCCCACAACACTCATAGTCCCTCTCTGCATATCAAAGATTACAGCCCAGACTCATCTCAAAGAGTCTGAGCCATCCTTTATTATTCTCGAATAACGATTAGCTTTCTTAGTTTTTCAGCAGCACAAAATATACCTTCCCTTAACGTATCTATAATTATTCCAAGTAGAAAAATGACCATTGTCCCATACATTAAATATAAGATGCAGTAGTTTTTATCGATATATTTGCTCAAATCAAAAACATCTGAGAACAGATATTTCATTACTGTCGGATACATATGAATCAAGTACACTCCGAATGTTGCATTCGCAATATAATTAATCCACCTATCATACTTAATCTTCCAACTCACTCCCCAAATAAAAAGCCCGATGGAGACCAACATAGAAACCGGTCTAAAGTTTCCTCGAAGGTAGTAGCAAGAATATGTTGCGGCAATGTTCAATCTTATTCCCAGAACGTCTAATACAATAATGCTCAAAACCGCAAGCAAGTATGGGATAATGATTACGCCAACACATTGCTTTTTATAATTCGAATATGTAATTCTCTTTCTTTTTATATAAACTACAGCTGCATATAGCATCAAAAATGCACAGAAGTTATTTGATCCTAAGTCAACATACGGAATTAATGTTGATACGCTCCAGACACCAAACATTACTACAATACATTTTTTTAAGTTGTCATCATCTAATGTTTTCAGACCTTTATGATAAAAGGGCCACATTAAAAGAAAAACTATGTATGTTGTTGGATACCACCACAAACCAAATAAAGTTGGAAATATAGACTTCAGCACTAATGTTAAGCTTACCCCCCCCCTATTGAAAATTAAAGAAAGGCAAAGGAGACTTATACTATAAAACAAAACTATTCGCTCCAATCTAACACAGGAAGAGAATGAATATTTTATATTGATAGAATCTTCTGCCTTTGAACTTAAAAACCACGCTGAAATCAAGAAGAATAAATTGTTTCCAATAAACGCATTATTCCCCAATATCTGCAAAAGTAGCTTGTTGGCCGTCAGTCCAACTATCTCTGTGTCAACGTTGAATGCATTTTTTGATACTAAATGATGAGCCACTATCATCAGCATCGCCACAATCTTTAATAGTTGAAAATTACTTTGTTTCTTTACCATAATGTCTCCCTGCCCTTTGCTCATGTTATGGCACCATTTTAGTTACGGTAAGTCATGTGCTTATTCCAGGTTCCACTCATTCACGCTACGGTAGCTCCCTTGCTTATGCCGGATTACCTCACACGAATGAGCTTCTCTGCGACCATGTGGTTATCACCATCTTGCTCACATCCGCCTTGTTATCTCCAAGACCGGGATGAAATCGCAGATGATGTTATCATCGCCAAGCCCTGAAACCGCTATGTGAAAGTCACCACAGTATCGTTAGTACCCTCACGGTGCCATCTGGCATAAATCCACGAGCTACAGTCGCATCCATAAAAGTGTTTTTTCGGGTCATAGAAGCCTCAATTCAACCTCATTTCGACCTCTTTCACGCCCGGGTTTCCGGCATTTTGCACTATGATGAGTGCTATATCGCCCCTATGCAGGGAAATTTTATGCCGACTTGACGCTACTGTAAGAGCTGCATTTATACCCGACTCCGCTCTGGATTTTCCTCCAATTTATAGCAGTTGAAAGTGTGTAAAATCATCGATATTTAGTGGTTTTCTCCACTCATTGCGGTGGTCTGACCCTCGGAAATCCCCTCGGTACTTTCAGGCATAAACAGGATTTTCACTGTTGCAAACATGATTTTCAAATCTTCGACAATGCTCGGATGAGCTATGTACATTAAATCCATAGTCAGTTTGTCGTAAGGAGTAGTATTGTACTTGCCATAAACCTGTGCATAACCAGTCAGGCCAGCCTTAGCCTGCAGGCGCAGTGCGAACTCTGGCATTTCTTCGCAATACTGAGCAGCAATCTCAGGGCGCTCCGGACGGGGGCCAACGATGCTCAAGTCACCCTTCAAGATATTTATAAGCTGTGGCAATTCATCAACGCGGCAAGCACGAATGATTTTGCCAACGGGCGTGATGCGATCATCGTTTTCGCCGCTGGAAAGACGGGCGACACCGTACTTTTCAGCATCGACCCGCATGCTTCTGAATTTTAGAATACCGAATTCTTTGCCATCCTTCGTTAAACGAATTTGCTTGTAAAAGACTGGGCCGTGATCCGTTGCTTTGATGGCAATAGCCGTCACAAGGAAGATTGGACTCAGAATCACAAGCGCAATAGCAGAAATGACAATATCCAGCAGTCGTTTTACAAACAGATACTCCGGCTGAGGATTATACCGGCCAACACGAAGCATCGGCAAGTGGAACATATGCATGTGATGTGCACCTGACATAATGGTGTCACCGATGCGCGGGACAACAAATACAGTAATGTTGTTTTCTACACAGTATTTCAGAATAATATTCCGATCATGGCTGTGGATGCCGCTCAAAAACACTGTGTTGATGCCGTCCAGCATGGAAAGATTTTCGATGCACTCCCCCGCCGTAGCTGTGGAGACCACTTTGTACTTGGCATCTAGACCGTACTTACCAATCAGCTGCTCCATGCCACGTCTGGTATCATAAATAACAGCTGTGGCCTGCGGCGGGAAGGTTTTAAAGTAGGCGTGGTGAGCGTTATAAGCCCAAATTGAGGCCATAATAACCTGCCCCACAAGAGCTGCCACGCCAGGAAGAATGTTGGGCAGGTGCTTGGACAAAAGCCAGATCACGACATACATGATAAAGTCGCTGACCGCAGCCGCCAGAAATTGCTCGTAGATAATTTCGGAGATACGCTGCATCGACATCAGAAAGGCGTCATATACGCGTCCAAAGATGATGAACAGCACAAAGAACAGTGCCACGACCAGGTAATCGCCCTTTGCATAGTACGGCGATGCAACGCGCTTAGCATAGTATAGATACCAACACATTGCAAATGGTATCGTCACAAGCACAGCATCTAACAGCTTTATCATCCGCAAAATCAAGTCATGCCTAAACCTTGTCATGTTCTTACTCCTCATTCTTCTTTGCACACATATTATTTTCAATACTGCAATTGAAATCAGGGAAAGCAGTTTTGAGCAGCAAAAGGCATTCCCACAAATTACTCATGGAAAATCCTTAGCACAATTCAGCAGTCTACCAACGCAATATTTTGCCAATATATGTATTGATATAATAGCACACAATTCGACATTTATCAACAAATCGGATTCACTTTAATTATACAAGTACACAAATTCAGCACATTTTACAAATACACCCTTGTTCATAAGGTGAATGAGGCTAAAATTCGATAGATTGTTATATGTAACAGTCAATTGATACACGATTCATATTTTGCTTAAAACGCTACCGATTCAAATAAAAACAGATTGCTACGCTTGTAGCAATCTGTTTTCATTTGAATCAATATTAACTACTAACGCTCAGATCATCACCTGCGTCCGAACTTCTTCCGCTTCTTTGACGGGTGTTTTTCCTTGTTCAATTCACGCTGATACGCATCTTCGGAACTGAAACCAAAGATTCCTTCTGAGACCCGTTCAACCAGTGCCGTAAACATCTCGTAATCGCGCAAGTAGTTATTCCTTGCCTTGTCATCCATTACTTTAAAAAACCTCGCCATCAAACTCATGTATGCGTTATAGTCGCCATTCTGCGCAGCCTTGAGCAGGCATTCAAACCGCCTTGCAGATGGAGTCCACAGTTCTTCCCTTTTCATCTCAAACCAGCTTCTTTCTCAATTCTCTTGCAATTTTTCTTCGTGCCTTAGAAATCGTGTTGGGTCTAACATTAAGCTTCCTCGCCACAACCTCTATAGGATAATCCAAATAAGTACGAATAATCATTAGCTCTCTGGGTGAGAGCCTTTCCAATTCCTGCTTCAATGATACCAGAAGCTCTACTCGAGCGAATTCATCTTCCGCACGAACATCAATGACATCAGCCGCATCATCAATATTGATAATAATTGGCTGATTTGCATTACCAGCAAGTCGCCTTTTCCCCTTGTTCCTATATCCAAGGAGACGTTTCTCCGACCTGTATTTAATTTCCTCTTTGTCTAACAAATCAAGGATATGGCTGTTGAACGAATTACTAAGCCAGTTTTTTTCTATCGTCTGGTTAAGCTGATTATAATTGGCCCATAAACGAAGTGTGCGCCAAAGTTCATGCATTTCTAATTCAGTCATTTTGACCTCCTATAGCGATTTGAATTGTTTCGGTCAAATCACATCTAGGAGGTCCCCTGCTCCGAGCGCAACTAAGCAGTTTCACCACAAAATCACCTATCCCCTCAGTTACAATGGATTGCGTCGCTTAGGTGATTTGGGAATCGTAAATATAAATTTCACAATTCCCGCATGTGGTTTATAAAGAAGGCCACCAGAGAAGCCCAAAAAAGACTTCTTAGGTGGCCATCATATTGACTGTATTTAATTTACTATCCGCATCCAGTTGAATGATTCGTATCATACTACATTTATCCGTATTAGTTATAATACAACCTCCAAGCAAACCATTTCAACGTGTTTTCACTCTTTTTCTGTCGAACTTTGTTAAAATTCCAAGAGAATTATATTCCAGTATTTATTTCAGGTTTTTATTCCCGCACTCATTTTATCGTAAGCGATCAATAATCCCCCGTGAAGGCAAAAAATAAGAGCACCTCGAAACCGAGATGCTCAAAAAATCAAGACAGATGGCAATATTCAGGGAGCGCCGTAGACCAAGGCAATAGCGGCAGGAGTTGCTCACGAGTTGGCTCGCTTCCGAGTTTGGGAAGCCCCTGCAAAAGGAACAGAAGGTATCCAAAGGGATCCAGCTTGTTGCGTTTAGCTGTTTCAATCACGCTGAAGCACAGGGCACTGGCATCTGCGCCTTTGGCTGTGTCGCAGAATAAGAAATTCCTTCTAGCCATAACAAACGGCTTAACGGTTTGCTCCGCCACATTGTTCGTAAGTTCCAGTCTTCCATCCAGCAGAACAGCCTCCAACTGTTTTCTCTGGTGTAGCAAGTATGTTTGTGCCTTTTGCAGATTCGAATCTTTTTCAGAAGAAAAACTGGAAAGGAAGTTCCAATAGGCATCCATAACGGGTTTCATTTCAGCCATACGGTGTTTTTGACGTTCGTCAGGTGACATATCTCTCCAGCAAGCTTCTAATGCGAAAATCTTTTCAGCATATGCGAAAGCCTTTTCGGATTGGCTCCCTTCAACAGGTTTCTTGCCCTCAAAGCAATCCACCCATTTGCGCCTTGCATGAGCCCAGCATCCGACTCTGGTCACAGATTCGACATCGTAGTACGCCGAATAACCGTCGGTCTGCAGGTAGCCAGAGAAGCCCTTAAGCACTCAGACAGAATGACCTATTATGTTATCCGTTTGTTTCCAATACATAGATTGGGGCTTTATCCTTTGTCTGCTGAGCCAAATCTGCTTCGTCTTCGATAATTGCAATCTGCAGCATACCCGAAACCTCCCCATAGGATTTGCATTCTTTCTTTTCTGTCATCATTCTATCAAGTGCGACAAACAATGTCAAAAAGATTTTCTAGAGCACTTATGCAGTTTTTCAGTCAAAGCAAAAGGAGCGTCCGCCAAAGCAGACGCTCCTCTTTGTGTTTCTTGTGCTTTTTGTAAGCTTACAGCTTACTTGCCGCTGCTGTTCAGGCGCGGGATGGTCTCAGTCTTCGTTTCATTGCAAACCTTGCAAGTATAGGTCTTGACGCCTTCTTTTTCAGCCGTGGGCTCAGTAGTCACAACACCGTTATCCCAAGTGTGGCCTTTCTTGGGCGTGAAATCGAAAGTGCTGCTCACATCACCGCAGACTTTGCAGTATATTTCGGTGCGACCCTCTTCCTTACAAGTGGGCTCGATAACACGCTTCGCGGCACGATGACCGGTGGAGTGTACAATGTTGTCCTTGTAAGAGAAGCTGTCGTCCTCATTGCACTTATGCATCGTGTAGCCGTCTTCGGTGCAAGTCGGCGGAACAACGGTAACGGTGAATGTGTACTTGGTGGGCAGGACCTTTTCAGTCTTGGTCGCATTACAGTTCTTGCAATACAGGGTCTTTTCACCGTACTCGTCATAAGTAGGCGGGGTAGTGATGACACCCTCGTCCCAGATGTGACCAGTACCACCGTAGTCGTAGGTCATGGTATGGGAAGCATCGCGCTTGCAGTGCATCCGCATGGTGCCCTTCTCGGTGCAGGTGGCCTTTTTCAGGCATTCGGTGTGCTCGGTGTCCCAATCATGGTAGCCGATAGCAGGCACAGGCATCAACACTCTTTCGTTGCACCCCTCGTAGCTGCAGTACATCCAACGCTTGCCTTCAGTTTCGCAATAAGGTCCCTCGATGATTTCGCCAAGGCGCGTGTAATCGTGGTTATGCGCCTTAGCAATATCTTCGGTCTTTGTTGCTTTGCAAACATTGCAGGTGTAGGTCTTGATGCCAGTTTCGGTGGCTGTAGGCTCCTTGGTGATGACGCCCTCATCCCACTGATGTTCACCAGTGACAGGCAGGTTTTTCACATGCTGCTTATCGTTGCAGCGCTCACAAACATTGTCTACGCTGCCAAGAGCACCACAGGTAGCCGGAGTAGTGACTTCTTTGTACTGATGGCCCAGCGCAGGAACAGGCGTATCCTTGTACGTCTTTGCGGGATTCTCATTGCAGGTATGCAGCGTATAACCGTCCTCAGTGCAGGTAGGAGCAACGACAGTTTCCGTGAAGGTATAGCCCAAAGCAGGAATTACTTCTTTATGCACATGGGTCTTGTCATTCTGGCAGGTATAGGTGCGCTCGCCATCTTCTTCGTAAGTTGCTTCCTTGGTAACAACACCATCATCCCACTTGTGGCCCAGAGCCGCGATTTCTTCGGTCTTGGTCTCTGTGCAGCCGGTATTCTGGCACTTGTAGGTCTTTACACCGACAGCCTCACAGGTAGCGGGCGTGGTGACAGTGCCATCATCCCACTTGTGACCTAGAGCCGCTATTTCCTCGGTCTTAGTCTCTGTGCAGCCATTACGGGTGCAGGTATAGGTCTTAACACCAGCCTTCGTGCAGGTCGCTGCCGTTGTGACTGTACCAGCGTCCCAAGCATGGCCCAGCGCATTCGTATAATCGCGTTTCTCGGTCAGAGCGGAATCCTGGTCGCAAATGTAAACGGTGTACCCCTGCTCGGTGCAGGTAGGCGCTACCGTATTGCCCTTATGCCAGGTCTTCTCGACCATCGGAATATCTTCCGTGTATGTAGTGCCGCAGGAGGTGCAGGTAAAGGTCTTGACACCCTTCTCATAGATGGTAGCAGGCTTCGTGACCTTACCAGCATCGTAGGCGTGCGGCAGCTTTGCCTTGTAATCGCCCTTATAGGTCAGACCGGGAACTTCGTTGCACTCATAGATGGTATAGCCCTCAGCGGTGCATGTCGGAGCAACAACGTTTTTGATATGATAGGTTTTGTTGAGAGACGGGATTTCCTCTGTGCGCGTCTCATCGCACTCCTTGCACTTGAAGGTCTTGATACCGGTCTCGGTATAAGTAGCAGCCTTCGTGACTGTACCGCCATCCCAGCTGTGTCCCTTTGCCGGAACAAAGCGGTCATTGTAGTTCATGCCGCCCCACTCATGGCAGATATGCTCATCGTAGCCTTGCGTGGTGCAGGTCGCCTCATGACGGCGAACCGTGAAGGTGTATTTTACCTGAGGCTTTGCGGTAGGAGCCGGAGTAGCTGCCGGAGCAGGTGCCGGTGTTTTTGTCGCGGCCGGTTTGGTAGTTCCACCGGAAGTCGAAGCGCCGGAACTCGGCTTATTCGTCTTAGTCGGCTCGCTGGTGGCGTTATCCTTCTTATCGGTATTCTCAGCAGGTGCGGCCGTCGGTTCAGGTGTAGCTGTCGGCGCAGGTGTGGCCGTCACTTCCGGGGTTTCCGGAACCGCAGCCTGACTTTGGCTCGTGGTCACATCCGAACTCGTGGTATCGTTATTGTTTTTCCTTTTCTTGCAGCCGGTCAAAGAAACCGCAACCGTAGCGGCTAAAGCTACAGCAACGATTCTTTTCACTGTACTAACTCTCCTTTTCATAATAGACCTCCTTCCCTTTAGGGGATAGTTTCTTAACTATATTATATCAAAGAAAGCATCGCGTTTACATTGATTTTTATAGATTTTACAACTCCTCTATCAAGTTCTACCGTTTGCATAAATGCAACATCCTGTAACTGTGCATAGTATCCAGTACATATGGCTAACTCCCAACCTTCGCCACAAACTGTTGATTTTCGCCTTTTTCTAAAAACTTCCGTCATGTTGCATATTGACTATTTTCCGAGAAAAGAGTACGCTATTTTGAATCGAAGGAAGGGATTGTCATGGAAGTCAGTGTATTGCTCATGCAGCAGATAGCCCAGCTGTTTATCGTTCTCCTAATGGGCTATGTAGTCGTCAAGGCAGGGCTGTTGAAAGCCTCAGACAGCAAGGTTTTGTCCGTAGTTTTCGTATATCTGGTCATGCCGTGCGTTGTTCTCAACGCATTTCAAATCGATGATACGCCGCAGATTCGCACAGGACTCTTGTATTCGATGGGCATAGCGGTCGGAATGCATGTCGTGTTTCTGGTCCTCAATGCTATCTTTAAAAGGCCGCTTAAATTGGATGTCGTGGAGCAGGTCAACATCATATACAGCAATGCAGCTGCGCTCGTCATTCCCTTGGTTCAGGCTTTGCTCGGCGAGGAATATGTCGTGTATTCCTGCGCTTTCGTCATCGTTCAGCTGATTCTTCTCTGGACACACGCAAGTGCCTGCCTGCAAGAAGGCGCAAAACTCGAATGGAAGAAGATTCTGACCAATGTCAACCTGATTGCGATTGTCGCCGGTGCGCTCTTGTACCTTCTGCATATCTCGCTGCCTACACCTATCGTGAGTACGCTCAGCAGCGTAGGTGCTATGATAGGACCTATGGGTATGCTGCTGGCCGGTATGGCGATTGCAGAAGTGCCGTTAAAGAAAGTCTTCTGTACACCGCGCAACTATCTTCCCGTTGCACTTCGTCTGATTGTAGTTCCTATCATTGTTCTGCTGCTACTTCACGTGTTCCATGCATCTGACTGGATTGCAGATGGTAAAGCAATTTTAATGACAGTCTATCTATCGGCTATTACGCCGTCTTGTGCGACAGTCACCTCAATGGCGCAACTCTACAATCGTGATGCGGCGCACTCAAGTGCATTGTATGTTCTGAGTACGCTGCTTTCCATCATGACGATGCCTCTGATGATTGGACTATTCGATATGCTGGTGTGATATACCTTTTATAAGTACTGATTAAGAAAGAGAAAAGCGCCCACCTTTCACGGTGAGCGCTTTTTCGTTTTGTGGAGTATTACTGGATACCCAGAGTGACTTTCAAATTGTCATTGAAAGAATCTGCGATGGCGTGAACATTTCTATATGCCTCGCGAATGAGAGGGATTGCCTATTTAACTAAGTGACATTGCCTTTATCGGAATAGCTCTTTCCTTTACAACAACCTCACCTTACAGTTTGGGAGAAACGCTTAGCGCTTCAGTTCCAGCAACGCATCCCCCTGCTTTACGGTGCCACTGGCTTTAGCCTCGACAACGGCATAGTCATCGGTATTGCAGACAATGACCGGCGTGGTCACGGGATAGCCTTCTGCCTTAATGGCTTCCAGCTCAAAGCGGATCAACGGCTGGCCTCTCTTCACCTTGTCGCCCTCGTTGACGAGGTAGGTAAAGTGCTTGCCGCCCAGCTTGACCGTATCGATGCCGATGTGCATCAGCAGTTCGGCACCGTCAGCCGTGGTCATGCCTACGGCATGGTGGGTCTCAAAGGTGGAGGAGATCTCACCGTCAGCAGGTGCCACCAGTTCACCATCGGAGGGCTCAATGGCAATGCCATCCCCCAGTACACCGCTGGCAAAGGCTTCATCCTTCACATCGGCCAGCGGCACTACAGTACCGTTCAGGCAGGCAGACAGCACGGTATCCTTTGCTGCGGGTGCTGCTGCCGGCGAGGGAGCGACAACCGGGTTTTTGGGTGTACTTTCCAGATAATCTTCCAGCTTTGCCTTGATGACGGCCACCTTGGGGCCGTACACCACCTGTACGCCGTTGCCCTTGCAGATCACGCCGGAGGCACCGGAGGCTTTGAGCACATCCTGTTTGACCAATGCCGCATCATTGACCGTGCAGCGCAGACGGGTTGCGCAGCAATCCACATCGGCCAGATTCGCGGCACCTCCCAGACCTTCCACGATCATTGCACTGACCGGGTCATTTCCGGCAGGCACACTGCCGGAAGCAGCATTGCGGGCGTTCACGTCCGCACGGGTGTACAGCTTGACTTCCTCAGCATCATCGCGACCCGGGGTCTTGTAGTCAAACTTGGAAATCATAAAGCGGAAAATGATGTAGTACAGCACAAAGTACACCGCACCGACCACGACCACCCACACCCAGTGGGTCTTGGCGTTTCCCTGCATCACACCGAACAGCACCAGGTCGATGAGACCGCCGGAGAAGGTCATGCCCACGCCCACATTCAGGATGTGCATCAACATGAAGGACAGACCGGCCAGTACGCAGTGCACCGCGTACATGGGTAGTGCCACGAAGATAAAGGTAAATTCCAGTGGCTCGGTGATGCCGGTGAGGAACGCCGTCAACGCAGCAGACAGCAGCAAGCCACCTGCCGCCTTTTTCTTTTCCGGCTTGGCGCACTGGTACATAGCCAGCGCCGCGCCGGGCAGGCCGAACATCATAAAGGGGAACTTACCGGCCATGAAGCGGGTAGCGCTGACCGAGAACACAGTGGTGGACTTGGAAGCCAGCTCGGCAAAGAAGATGTTCTGTGCGCCGGTCACGGTCACGCCGTCGATGATGGCGGTGCCACCCACAGCGGTCTGCCAGAACGGCATATAGAACACATGATGCAGTCCAAAGGGAATCAGTGCACGCTCCAGCAGGCCGTAAATAAAGGTACCTGCATAGCCGGAAGCCAGCACCAGTGCACCCAGCGCGGCAATACCGTTCTGCACCACCGGCCAGATATAGAACATGGCAATGCCGACCACCAGATACACAATAGAACTGACGATGGGCACGAAGCGTGTGCCGCCAAAGAAGGCCAACACTTGCGGCAGCTCGATCTTATAGAATTTGTTATGCAGCGCAGCCACACCCAGACCGACCACGATGCCGCCGAACACACCCATTTGCAGCGTTGTGATGCCCAGCATGGTGGTGGTGGAGTTGGCAGGCATAGCTTCTACGCCACCCGCCGCATTGATCATGGCCTGAATGGCTGTATTCATAATGATATAGGCCACTGCACCGGACAGTGCCGCGACCTCTTTTTCCTTGCGAGCCATGCCGATGGCTACACCCATGGCAAACAGCAGCGCCAGATTGTTGAACACCGCATTGCCGGTCTGGCTCATCACGTCCAGAATGGTATAAATGAGGGTGCCCGGATGGATGACGCTGTTCAGGCCATAAGCCGCCAGCATCGTTTCGTTGGTGAACGAGCTGCCGATGCCCAGCAGCAGGCCCGCCACAGGCAGCAGTGCAATGGGCAGCATAAAGCTGCGTCCCACGCGTTGCAGTACGCCAAAGATCTTGTCTTTCATCTTCAATTCTCCTTTTTCTTAAGTTCGTAACCAGCATATATCTACACAGGAAATACCTGTGGAGAATCAAAGGCGAAACAAAAAGCTTACTTTCCCATCCAAATCCGTTTCAGATGGATAGTAAGGAACACCAGTTCCTCGTCCGAAAGCTCTTTGTGCCAGGTATTGCGCACATACTCCGCAATGCAACAGGCGCATTTGTAGTGTTCGCTGCAATTGCGGGCGATCAGGGCGCGGAACACTTCGTCATGGGTATCGTTTTCCTGCTCCTGTTTTCCTTGAAATACGCGCTGTGCAAAAAAGCGCAAATGCACTGTAAAGCGGCTGAAATCCAGTGTATCCCGGTCAAAATGAAAGTTGTAAAAGCATTCTACTACCTGCACGCAACCATCCACAAAGCGGGTGACATCGTTCACCACGCTCATGGTGGTGTTGAGCTCTGCGTTGACGATGTGCAGCGCAATGAAGCCGCCCTCGTCGTCCGAAAGGTCTGCATGGAAACGCTGGCGGATGGTGGCAAGGCACTCCATGCCAAGGTGATACTCTTCCGGGTAGAATTCCCGAATGGAAGTCATCAGCGGGTTAGAAAAGCGAATTCCCTGTTCACTGCGCTGAATGGCAAAGCTGATGTGGTCGGCCAGCGTGATGAGCAGGCTTTCGTTCAGTGGGTATTTCAGCCGCTGCCGGATGGTTTCTACCAGCTCATCGGTGAGCAGCAGATGCTCATACGGAATCCGTTCCAGAAGTTCCACCAACTTTTGCTGCACGGCAGGGCTGGTCATGCGGTAGCTGCACTCCACGGTTTCAGCCTCGATTTTATAGCCAGGCTTAACACCAAAGCCCAGACCACGCCCGGTGACGATCAACTCGCAGCCCGTGGAATCCACCACGCGCAAAATATTGTTGTTGATTGGCTTTTTGACGGTATATTGCATTGTTTCTCCTCCTCGGGGTTGAAAAAGGCAATAAAAAAAGACCACTCTTGACACAGCAAACATACCGAAGGCTGAAACACGCTTTCGGCTTGT
>ENA-UPSY01001072-UPSY01001072.1-human-gut-metagenome-genome-assembly--contig:-NODE-1072-length-30164-cov-74.518563_pt1 | contig 30164 bp, 28 predicted proteins | sample MGYA00250044_ERZ773365 | MGnify/ENA primary metagenome ERZ773365 (study PRJEB29103, sample SAMN06111932) | human gut metagenome | biome: human gut; feature: ankylosing spondylitis patient; material... | reverse complement strand
CCTTCCAGCTTACCCAGATTGGCGGCACCCTGAACGTGGACGGCCAGGTGGTCTCGGGTACCCAGGCCATTTTCCTCGCCTATATGCGCCACCCGGATCTGACCCCGGTGATGAATGAGGCCCTACGCTTCTCACAGCAAGGGATGACCACCATCTTCGGCCTCGCCGGCGCCTCGCTGGCGTTCTACCACACCGCGAAGCCGGAGAAAAAAGTAATGGCTAAGGCGATTCTGCTGCCGGCGATTATCACCTCCATGCTGACCGGCATCACCGAGCCGATTGAGTTCACCTTTTTGTTTGTCTCGCCGCTGCTGTGGGTGATCCATGCGACGTTAACCGCCGCCTCGCAGGCCATTTGCGACCTCTTCACCGTACGCCCCTGGGGCGCATCGGGCCTGATCGAATTTCTGATCTATAACCTGCCGCTGCCGGTCTCCTTAACGCGCTGGCCGGGATATGTCCTTATCGGGATCGGCCAGTTCGCCGTCTACTACGTGATTTTCCGCACCCTGGTGGTGAAGCTGAATCTGAAAACGCCGGGCCGGGAAGATGACGAGAGCGTGAAGCTCTACAGCAAAGCGGAGTACCGCCAGAAAGTCGCGCAGCCGCAGTCGATTACCGATGACATTATCCGCGGCCTCGGGGGCAAGGAGAATATTCTCTCCGTCGATAATTGTTTTACACGTCTGCGCGTAGCCGTGCGCGATATGGCGCAAGTTGATGACGCGCAATTAAAAAATACCGGCGCCAACGGCGTGGTGCGCAATCGTAATGAAGTTCAGGTTATTTATGGCGTAAAAGTGGGACAGGTACGTTCCCGGGTTGATAACTGGTTAGCAGAAAATTAATGAGGAGTTGGTATGAAATTAACCGTATTAGGCGGGGGCGGCGTTCGCTCTGCATTTTTAGCGAAATCTCTGGCCTATAATGCTCACCGCATTGGTTTAACGGAGGTGGTTTTTCTCGATAACTCTGCGGATAATCTGGCGATATTCGGCGAAATTGCCCGCTATGTATTTACGACCATTCGCCCGGATATTCATTTCACGACCACCACCGACCCGGTCGCGGCGCTGCAAAACGCCAATTATATTATTACCACCCTGCGGGTCGGCGGCGATGAAAGCCGCATTCGCGACGAGCGCATTGCGCTGCAACATAACACCCTCGGCCAGGAGACCACCGGCGCCGGCGGCTTCGCGATGGCCATGCGCTCGATCCCGGCGATCCTCGACTATTGCCGGCTGATCGAAGCGCATGCCGCCGAAGACGCCATTCTGTTTAACTTTACCAACCCGTCAGGCCTGGTGACGGAAGCGATCGTCAAGTCCGGCTTTAAGCGTCGGGTCTATGGGATCTGCGATGCGCCTTCCGAGCTGATTCGTGAACTGCCGGCGATCCTCGGCTGTGAGGAGCGCGACCTGAGCGTGGAATGCTATGGGCTGAACCATTTCTCCTGGTTTACCCACTTCACCGTGCGCGGGGAAGCGGTGACCGAGCGGCTGATCGCCAGCCCGGCGCTGTACCAGAAGACCGCGATGCAGTACTTCTCACCCGAGCTGGTGCGGCTGTGCGATAACCAGTTACTCAACGAATATCTCTATTATTACTACTATCGCGACGAGGCGCTGAAGGCGATTCAGGGGGCAGGCGAAACGCGCGGGGAGCAGATCGCCCGTATCAATCAGGAGATGCGCCAGGCGCTGCGCACCGTGGATGCCAGAACGCAGCCGGAAGCCGCCTTCAATATCTGGATGCAGCACTACCTGCGCCGGGAAAACAGCTATATGCAGAACGAATCCCGGCAGGAGAAATTTCATACCCGCGAGCCGCTGACGCTGCGGCAGTTTATCGAAGAGCCGGACACCGGCGGCTATGCCGGGGTGGCGCTGGATATTCTGGAAGCGGTGAACAGCACCACCACCAAGCGGATCGTGGTGTCGATCCAGAATAATGGCACGCTCGACTTTTTGCGCCCTGACGACGTGATTGAGATCAGCTGCGACCTGAGCCGGGAGGGCCTCAAGCCGGTCACGCCGACGAAGGTGCCGACGGCGCAGAAGAATATGATTTCCTGCGTGAAAGAGTATGAGCGGCTGGCGGTAGCGGCGATCCTGCAGCAGGATAAGTCGCTGGCGGTGCGGGCGCTGATGGCGCACCCGCTGATCGGTTCCTGGTCGCTGGCGAAAACCCTGGTCGAAGCTTATCTCGACGATAAGCAGTTCGCCGCCTGGCGGTAAATCACTGACCGGACCTGGAGGCGTAGGCCGGGTAAGGCGCAGCCGCCACCCGGCAACATGGCGGCGCGGCGCCTGATAAATTGCCCGGCGGCACTGCGCTTAGCGGGGCTAGCTATTGCTACGTGCGCGGGTAAACCACATCTTCAGTAGCCGCTCAAAGCCTAGGATGCAGTAGCCGAAAAACGGGTTGCTCCAGTAAATATCATCGTCGAATTTCTGCGGATCGTGAATGATAAACGCCGTATCCGCAGCCTGCGCCAGCGGGCTCTGATAATCACCGGTAAAGCAGACCAGGTTGATCTCCTTCCCCTCCAGGGCCTTCACCCAGTTGAGCGCCGAGCTGCTGCGCCCGGATTTAGAAATGATCCAGATGGAGTCGAAGCGAGCGGCGTTTTTCTGCTCAAGGATTTCGTAATCCGGCCACAGCGCCAGGCTGGCATTCACCCCAGTGACGAGAAACTTGTTATAAATATACTGGGCAATCAGCTGCGAAAAGCCGCTGCCGTGGATCAGGACGCGCTGCTGCGCGAGGCTTGCCAGCAGCGGCGTCAGCGCCTCCGCCGGCTGAATGCTCATATAGTCGATATCGTTGGTGACATCGAGCTTCGGCATGGTGATATTGAACTTGATGAAATAGACCAGCTCCAGCCAGCCGCTGAACTTAAGCTTTTTCGCCAACCGCACCAGCGAGGAGGGGTTACTGTAGCACTGCTCCGCCACGGCGCGGATCCCCTGGCGGATACACAGCTCCGGGTCGTTCTGGATAAAGCGCAGCACGGTCATTTCCGTTTTGCTTAGCTTCACGTCACGAAAGATATTTTCTAAGTCCATGGCGGGCTCCTCTCAGCGGCAGCATACGCTATCACCGTTCAGGAATAGCGTCTGCGGCCTGAGTCACCAGACTGAAATGAATGTTACTTTTTGTACAAAAATGGAATAAAAAAACCCTCTCCGCCGGAACGAGGGTGAACAAGGCGAGAATAATGGGGAGGGTGGCGCCGTCGCCCATGCCGTAGCCAATTTTCTCTTTGACGGACAAAACAGGATCTTTCATATGGGCACAATTCCCTTGGGGCACCACGGATGGGTACCGGTTACATTTTTTATCAGCCTTTGCCGCAGGAAGATGAATTAGGTCATTATCAGAATATGTTTCATGTATTTTGCGATCGCGTTAGCCTGAAAAGAGTATGAAAAAGTGTAACTCATGGATTTTGAACGGATTTGTCTCAGACTGTTCTGCAAAGTCCAGTTTTAACAGTAAAAAAGTGCGTTCAGGTATGTGGTAAACGGCTGAAAGTAGCTATAATGCGCCCCGCCTCCATGTAGCAATCGAGGCGCGGAAGATCGTCATCTCCGGTGAGGTGGCTGGACTTCAAATCCAGTTGGGGCCGCCAGCGGTCCCGGGCAGGTTCAACTCCTGTGATCTTCCGCCAGTTTGCCTCTGCTCGCCCACAGCCACGCCCAACCAAACTGAGTCGCAAAACCCATCATCTCAGCCAATCATTTTCATCCAAACCCTGCGTTATTTTGTCTCCTGCAAACCCGTTACACTGGCGCAAAGGCCGCGTGCCGTTGCCAACCGAAACAGGAGAGCCATGATGACCCCCGAACTGAGACACTGTTTTTCCATTACCATCCAGGTTGATAAACCGGTGATAGTCTCCCGCAGTCCGCAGACCGGCAAGCGCCAGCTGATCCCGATTCTCGGCGGCAGCGTCTCGGGTCAACTACGCGGCCACGTGCTGCCCGGCGGCGTCGATAGCCAGATTATCGGGCCCGACGGCACATGCAGGCTATCCGCCCGCTATGCCCTGCAGGTGGAGGAAGGGACGGTGTACGTGGAAAACAACGGTATCCGCCGGGTGCCGGCCCACTATCATGACCAACTGTTCGCCGACGATATGCGATTTTTTAGCACTATTCCGCCGGAAGATATCTATTTTCGCACCGTCCCCACCTTCGAGGTGGATACCCCCGCGCTCAGCTGGCTAACCACCTCGCTGTTTATCTGTGCTGGCGGGCGTACTCAGGATGGGGTGATGCTCGATTTCTATCAGGTGGGCTGATTTTCACTTTCTGCATATAACTGTTATTGCCGTTAACCCGTTTTTCCCCTCCCGGCACCGGTCTACTATCGCGTCATCGCTTTATTCACCCGATTCACAGACCGGAGCAGTTATGAAAGCTATCGCCATTACTCAAGCCGCCGCTGACGGCGACAATATCCCTTTTTTAACCGAGATCGACCTGCCGGTCCCCTCCGCCCACGGGCGTGACCTGCTGGTTGCCGTGAAGGCGGTCTCGGTCAATCCGGTAGACACCAAAGTGCGCGCCGGCTTCCAGGGCGACACGCCGCGGGTGCTGGGCTGGGACGCCGTTGGCGTGGTGCAGTCCGTCGGCGAGGAAGTGACGCTGTTCGCGCCAGGCGATGAGGTCTGGTACGCCGGTGCCCTGGGCCGGGCCGGCAGCAACAGTGAATATCAGCTGGTGGATGAGCGCCTGGTGGCGCACAAACCGCGCACCCTCGATAACGCCTCCGCCGCCGCGCTGCCGCTGACGGCGATCACCGCCTGGGAGCTGCTGTTTCACCGTCTCGGCGTCACGGAAGGCGGCAACGCGGGCGACACGCTGCTGATCGTCGGCGCGGCGGGCGGCGTGGGCTCGATCCTGACCCAGCTGGCCAGCAAACTGACCGCCATGACGGTGATCGGCACCGCCTCGCGTCCGGAGAGTCAACGGTGGGTCCGCGAGGCGGGCGCGCACCATGTTATCGATCACAGCAAGCCGCTCGCCGACGAGCTGGCGCGTATCGGCATCAACGCGGTGACCCATGTCGCCAGCCTGACCAACACCGACCAGCACTTCAACGCGCTGATTGACGCCCTCGCCCCGCAGGGCAAGCTGGCGCTGATTGATGATCCGGAGACCCTGGACGTGGTGCCGCTGAAAGCCAAAAGCCTCTCCCTGCACTGGGAATTTATGTTCACCCGCTCAATGTTTGAGACGGATGACATGATCGCCCAGCATCAGCTGCTGACCCGCGTGGCGGCCCTGATCGACAACCACACGATCAAAACCACCCTCGGCGAACACTACGGCGCCATCACTGCCGACAATCTGCAGAAAGCGCATCGCCAGCTGGAAACCGGACGCGCGGTGGGCAAGATTGTGCTGGAGGGATTTTAAGATGATAACCCTGCTCGCCGTGCTCAAGGCGAAACCAGGCCAAACGGACGCGCTGCGCCAGGCCCTGCAGAAGCTGCTCCTGCCGACGAGACAGGAGCCGGGCAATCTCGACTACGCGCTGTTCCAGCTGCGCGACGCGCCGGACACTTTCTACATGCGCGAAGCGTGGCGTGGGCAGGACGCCCTTGATGCGCATGTAGAGATGCCCTATTTTCAGGCGTTTGTTATGCAGATGGAGCGTCTGCTGGCTGAGCCGCTGCGGCTGGACTACCTGACGGCGATTGAGCCCTAAGCGGACCAGCAGGTGGGGGGCGACAAATCACGCCCTTCGCCTGCCAGGCTCAAAAATTGGCGGGAAGCGGTTGGGCGATAGTCATCAACACCCCGCGGTGGATAATAATATAACCGCCTTTGCGCAGCTCCGACAGAATCGACATAATGCGGCTACGCGACAGGTTGGTACGCCGCTGGATAAACCTTAATACATTGATCTGTCTACGATACGTCTCCGAATAGACCGCCAGCTCCATTAACAGGATGCGCACCATCTGGTAAGAGTCCACCCCCAGCAGCTCCTGCTCGCGCATGCTCAACACCATCAACCGCTGCGTCAGGATATGGGCCATCTCCTGCCACAGGTTTTTCTCATTCAGGATATTGACCGCGGCCTGATGCGCTATCCAGCGCCCGCTTAAATCCGTCTCAGCAAACAGAGAACAGTGGCGTTTATCCGGGAGCCCGTTAAACACGCCATAATTATCAATTAATCCCAATATTGCCGGGGCGAGGATCGTCGATATCACCAGTTGATTTTCCGCAAAGCAAACTGAAGCCACGCCTTCTTCGAGGAGAATGAAGCCGGATTCGCTTTGGGCCAAGGGAAAATGGTAATAGTTTGACTGCGCCAGTTCAAAAGGGGTGCTGACAGGCCGGAACGCGGATAATAAGGATTCCACCGCAGGTAACGGTTTTGTCCGTCGTCCATAAAAAAAAGAGGGTAATGACCGGGAATTCTGGCCGTTGGCGTCAGGTTTCGACATCGTGTTGTGTCATTAAGTCAGGTTGAAGGGCATGATTTTCAGCGGTAATAGTATCAACACGCGCAATCATGAATAAAAACCAAGTCGTTTCCATAATAAAAAGAGTGTAAGCATTATTATCGGCATAAGCGGTTTACCTCGATTTTCCATCACTAAAAAACAATAATTTTCGTAAATATTTATACGGCTTAGTCGCTTAAATGATAAACCTGTCTTATAAATTGCGGCTCCGGTGACTCGCTCGCTTACGCCGTGCCTGATGCCGCTTTCCCCCTCGCATCTCTCCCAGTCCAGGCTACCCTTATCGATGCCACTGACCACCCGCATCCATCTCCCGCTCTATTCGATCAAGAGGTTTCGCTATGCTGATCAATGCTATAGGTACCTACTCCGCCAGCCAGCCGCTGGAATCAATGGCCATCACCCGCCGCGAACCGGGGCCGCAGGATGTGCAGATCGCCATCGCCTACTGCGGCGTCTGCCACTCCGATCTCCACCAGGCGCGATCGGAATGGGCGGGAACGCTCTATCCCTGCGTGCCGGGGCATGAAATTGTGGGCCGGGTCACCGCGGTCGGCGACGCTGTCTCGCGCTACGCCGTCGGCGATCTGGTGGGCGTCGGCTGCATGGTCGATAGCTGTCAACAGTGCGAGGAGTGCGCTGAGGGGCTGGAGAACTACTGCGACCATATGGTGCTGACCTACAACGGCCCGACCCAGGACGCGCCGGGCCACACCCTGGGCGGCTATTCACAGCAGATCGTGGTTAAAGAACACTACGTGCTGCGGATAACCCATCCCGAAGCGCAGCTGGCCGCCGTCGCGCCGCTGCTGTGCGCCGGGATCACGACGTACTCGCCGCTGCGCCACTGGCACGCCGGGCCGGGTAAAAAAGTCGGCGTGGTCGGCATCGGCGGCCTTGGGCATATGGGAATCAAGTTGGCCCACGCCATGGGGGCTCACGTGGTGGCCTTTACCACCTCCGAATCCAAGCGTAATGCGGCCAGAGCGCTGGGCGCCGATGAGGTGGTGGTGTCGCGTAACGAAGACGAAATGGCGGCCCACGTCAAAAGCTTCGATTTCATCCTCAACACCGTGGCGGCGCCGCATAATCTCGATGCCTTCACCACGCTGCTGAAGCGCGATGGCACCATGACGCTGGTGGGCGCTCCGGCCACGCCGCATCCGTCGCCGGAAGTGTTCAATCTGATCATCCGCCGCCGGTCGATTGCCGGGTCGATGATTGGCGGGATCGCGGAAACTCAGGAGATGCTCGACTTCTGCGCTGAACACGGCATCGTCGCCGATATCGAACTGATCCGCGGCGATGAGATCAATGAAGCCTGGGAAAGAATGGTCAAGGGTGACGTGAAATACCGCTTCGTGATCGACAGCGCGACCCTCGCCGGCTAAGCGCCGCGGCGAAAGGTGCGCCGCCATTCGGTCGGACTGACGCCAAAGCGCGCTTTAAACTGCTGACGCCAGGTGACGGCAGAGAGATAACCCACCGCCTCCGCCACCTGCTCAACCGGCAGATCGCCCGCCTCAAGCAGGCTCTGGCTGCGGCGCAGGCGTTCGGCGGTCAGCCAGTCGGTAATGCTCATCCCGGTCGCCCGGGCGAAGTGGCGGGTCAGGCTGCGGCGGCTCATCGCCACCACCCGGGCCAGCGAATCGAGATTATGCGGCTCGGCAATATGCTGCTGCAGATAATCCAGCAGGCAGTTGATTCGCGCATCGCGGGTGTTTTTCGGCACCGGCTGGGCGATGAACTGCGCCTGGCCGCCCTCGCGGTGCGGTGAAACAATCAGCCGCCGGGCGATCTGGTTGGCCGCGAGGCTGCCGAAACGCTGGCGGATGATGTAGAGGCAACAGTCCAGCGCCGCCGCGGTGCCCGCCGAAGTAATGATCCGCTGGTCGTCGACATACAGGGCGTTGATATCCAGCCGCACCTGCGGAAACCGGCGCTGAAAATCCTGCTCAAACTCCCAGTGGGTCGCCGCGCGTTTCCCGTCCAGCAGCCCGGCGTAGCCCAGGACGAACGCGCCGAGGCACAGACCGACGATTTCCGCGCCGTTATTCCGGGCCCGCACCAGGCTATCAAGCAGCGCCTGCGGCGGGCGCCGGTCAACCTCGCCCCAATAAGGCACCACCACGATATCCGCCTGTTCCAGCACGGCGAAATCGCCGCTGGCGTACAGCGCAAAGCCGTCGCGGGCGCGCAGTAGCCCCGGCCGCTCGGCGCAAATGTGCAGGTTAAAGCGTTTGCTTTCAGAGACCGAATCGCCAAACAGCATGCAGGGAACGGCGTAATGAAACGGGCTAAAGCCCTCTACGGCAACAATCGCCACGTCGGTGAGTTTCATCGTTCCTTCCCCTTGCGCACGTTAATAAACCACGGTTTCCCCATCCTGCGGGATACACACTACCTCGGCTATCTGATTATCCAGCGCATACTGGCGCATCTCTTCCCGGCTCACCAGGCAGTGGTTGACCGCTTCCAGGTGAATCGCCATGATTTTCGCTTCCGGCAGGGTGAAGTGTACGTTCAGGAGATCCTCTTTGCCCATGATAATCGGGCCAAAGCCGATGACGTGGGCGTAGCCGGCGTTGAGGACCACCACGTCCGGGCGCAGCTTCAGCAGGTCGGCTGCAATTTCATCACGCCAGATGGTATCCCCCACCAGCCACAGCGTCTTCTCCTGCGGATGGCGAAACAGCACGCCGCAGGCCTCGCCCAGGCGTTCGGCCATCGCCGGCACCGCGTAGGTGCGATCGCTGCCGTGCTGGCCGGAGGTGGTTTTCAGCAGGCGCACGCCGGCAAATTCGCTGTCTGCCGTCAGCAGGCGGATATCCTGGAAACCCTGGCTGCGCAGCAACGCGCCGTCGGCTTCGTGCTGGACGAACACCGGCAGGGTTTTCGGGATCGCGGCGATCGCCGCCTCGTCCCAGTGATCGTCATGGGTATGGGTGACGATCACCGCGTCAACGTCGATGATTTTATCGCGGGAAAAAGGCAGCGCCACCAGCGGGTTGCGCAGCTCGCTGCGCGCGGTGCCAGGAAAACCCGGCCAGGCGCCCTTGTCCGCCAGCATCGGATCGATCAGAAACTTTTTCCCGGCGTATTCAATAATCTGGGTCGCGTTACGGATATGGGTGATGTTCATGTTGGCGTTCCTCAGGGGGGTGATTTGACGAACATCGTACTGAGTACCAGCCTGGCGCAATAGGGGCATTTGGGCAAGGATCGATGAAATCGGGCCAACCTGCGGCGATTGCTATCCGCCTCCGGCTATGTTGTTCTGAAGGCTCCATTTTTGACAGGAGTGGCAGGATGAAGAAAAAACTGACCGCCGCCGATATGCACGACCCGCAGGTCATCGCCGAGACGCCGTGGTTCAGCATGCGCAAGGTGGGTATTGATATCGCCCCCGGCGAGCGCCGCGACTTTTACGCCATTCACTATCCGCGCCCGGCGGTGGGGATTGTGGCTATCCAGGATGACAAAGTGCTGCTGATTCGCCACTACCGCTACCTGATCGACAAGGTGGTGTGGGCCATTCCGTCAGGCGGCGTTGACGAAGGGGAAGATCCGGCGGCGGCCGCGCTGCGCGAGCTGCGGGAAGAGACCGGCTGGCAGGCGCAACGCGTCGAGGAGATCATTCGCTTCAACCCCTCCTACGGCAGCAGCGACCAGCTGTTTATCACCTGGCTGGCCACCGGTTTACGCTGGGTGGGGATGGATGCGGATCAGGATGAAGTGATGGAAACCGGCTGGTTTACCTTTGAGGAGATAAACCAGCTGATCGCCCGCGGCGAAATGCCGGACGGGCTGTCGCTGGTGCCGCTGCTGCAATTGATGGCGCAGCCGCGCACCGGGCAGGCTACGGCTTAAGCATCCGCCAGCGGAACCACAGCTGGGCAACCAGGATCAGCACGCCGCCGATAATCTTCTGCAGCGGCAGCTGTTCGCCATACCACAGCGCGGCGGCAATGACCGTCAGCAGCGGTTCGAGCACCATAATGATCGCCGCGCTGGCCACCGCCGCGTACTTCTGCCCCTTCATCTGCAGACCGAAGCGCAGGCTGGTGGCGATGACAATGCTGGCCACCAGCCAGCCGAAGGTCGGCAGGGTCATCGGCTGGTCCCAGCGTTCAACGGCAGCGGAGAGGGTCAACCCGACAATACCAGTGATCGCCAGCTGCACGGTGGTCAGGGGGATCAGCGGTACTTCACGCGCGCAGCGGCTGGTGTAACAGAACCAGATGGACTGCACCAGCGCCGTCAGCAAAAACCAGCCCTGGCTGGGATGGAAGACTATCGGCATGTGCAGGCTGAGCAGGCCCAGGCCCACCACCGCGATCGGCAGGCACTCCCACCAGGCCCGCGGCGGACGCACCTTCATCATCACCCACGCGGTCAGCGGGACGAACATCATCGACAGGCTCATGATAAACGCCCCTTCGCCGAGCGACGCCGTCGTGGAGACCGAGTAGATCCACAGGCAGAGGTTGAGCGCAAACCATAGCCCGCTGATGATGAGCTTTGGCCAGTGCTGCTTTTGCGGGCGAAACCCGCGGCAAAACGGCAGCAGCAGCAGCGCGGCGAAGAAAAAGCGCAGCCCAAGGAACGCGAATACCGGCATGCCGGCGATCGCCTCGCGGGAAAAAATCCAGCCGCAGGCGGCAATCACCGTCGCGGCAATCAGCAGCAGATCGGCCTGCCGTTGGCGTACCATACGCGCCTCTCCCTGTAAGTTGGCTTACCAGCCCGGCACCGCGCCGCCGTTGAAAATAGTCTCTGCCGCCTTCGCCACCTCCGGCGACTGGTACGACTGCATAAACTCCTTCACGTTTTCCGCGTCTTTATTGTCTTCCCGGGTCACGATGATGTTCACGTAGGGCGAGTTTTTATCTTCGATAAAGATGCCATCGCGAACCGGCGACAGCCCGGTTTGCTGCAGGTAGGTGGTGCTGATGATGGCCACGTCGACTTTAGGATCGTCGAGTACGCGCGGCAGTTGCGCCCCTTCCAGCTCCATAATTTTCAGGTGATGCGGGTTGTCGGTGATATCCACCGCGGTCGGCAGCAGGCCGGTACCGGCTTTGAGGGTTATCAGCTTCTCTTTTTGCAGCAGCAGCAGCGCCCGCCCGAGATTTGTCGGATCGTTGGGGATGGCGATCGTCGCGCCGTCTTTCAGTTCGGCGACTGACTTTATCTTGCGCGAATAGCCGGCCATCGGGAAGACGAAGGTATTGCCTACCGCCACCAGATGGTAGTTATGCGCTTTGTTGTCCTGCTCAAGGAAAGGCCGATGCTGGAAGACGTTGGCGTCCAGATCCCCGGCGTTGGTCGATTCGTTAGGCAACAGCGAGCCGCTGAACCCCACCAGCTCAACCTCCAGACCATACTTCTCTTTGGCCACTTTCTTCGCCACTTCCGCCACATCCTGTTCAGCGCCGTTAATCACGCCGACCTTAATGTGCTTCGCTTCATTACCCTTTTGGTCGCAGCCGACCAGCGCCAGACCCGCCAGCATTACCGCGGCGGCGGCACGTAAACGTAATCTCATCCTCTTCACCCTGTCCGTCCTGACTGTCATTGTTTTTTTCGGGCAAAACTATAGCGACTTTCGGGTGGGGTAATAAACAGCAAACCACGCAACCGGAAATAAAATCATCTTCGCCAGGCGCGAAGCGCTAGCCCCGTCGCCACTCGCCCGGCGTCACGCCATAGCGCATTTTGAAGCGCTTCGAGAAGGACGCCAGCGACTGAAAGCCGCAGCGTTCGGCAATGACCTCGAGGTTGGTCTGACGCTCCAGGCGCAGCAGCCTGGCGGCCAGCGCCATTCGCAGCTGCGACAGCCACGCCTGCGGCGTCAGGTGATAAACGCGGGCAAAATGGCGGGCAAAGGTGGCCCGCGACAGAAAGGCGCGGGCGGCCATGGTTTCCAGCGTCCACGGCTGCTCCGGAGTCGCCATCACCGCCAGCACCGCCGGCATCAGGCGCTCATCGCTCATCAGACGCAGCAGCCCGCCTGGCGGCTGCTGCTCGCCAAGCAGCATGCGCAGCAGCAGCACCAGCAGCGTATCGCCGAGGCTGCGCACGATAGCGCTGCCGCCGGGACGCTGCGCCAGACTTTCGCGGACCAGTATGTTAAGCAACGGCTGCAGCTCCGGGCAGTCTTCGCGCGCATCGGTATGGAGATGGATCAGCGTCGACGCCTCAGTGAACAGCCAGCTGACGTGCGGACCAAAATAGAATTCGCCGCACAGCATCTCCAGCGCCCCCTCCGCCGGGCCGGCGCGCATTTCCGTCACCGTGCCGTTAAAGCGATGCGCCACCGGCAGCACCTGGCCCCACTCCACCAGGCTCTCCATCAGGTGCGGCGAACCGTGCGGCAGGAGGACCACATCTCCCGCGCGCAGGTGATGGGTCTGGCCGCCGACGTTGAGCCGCCCCTCGCCGCGCAGCACCACGTGCCATGGCACCACGCCGCTGCGCATTTGCTGGTGCCCGGCCTGCCAGCGGCCGCCGAAGCGACAGTGCAGGTTCACTTCGCAGCGCGGCACCAGCAGCGCCAGCAGATGACTGAGACTGTCCATGCTTCTCCTGAGACGATAAGACAAAAAGGTGAGACGAAGACCGCCAGTCTAGCATGCGGCAACCGCCTAAGATGACCCCAATGCCAACACACACCCTCGAAAACAACAGGAGTTAACCATGAGCCGTTTAGCTGATATCCGTGAACAAGACGCCACCGGCAAAGCCGCCGATATTTTCGCCGGGATCAAAAAAGCGATGGGCAAAGTGCCGAATGCCTACCTGGCCATCGGCGGCCACTCGCCGGCCGCGCTGCAGCAGGCGCTGGCGCACAATGCGATGCTACATAAAGGCAGCCTCAGCGCCCAACAGCTGGAAGCCATTAACCTGTCGGTCAGCGAAGCCACCGGCTGTGACTACTGCCTGGCCGCACATACGCTGATGGCGAAAAAAGCCGGCTTCAGCAGCGAACAGATCCACGCCCTGCGCCGCGGGGAGTATGCGGAAGAGGCACAGCTTGATGCGCTGGTGAAATTTGCGCAGACGCTGGTGACCACCACCGGCACGCTGCCGGAAGCCGACGTCGCCGCGCTGCGCAACGCCGGTTTTAGCGACCAGCAGGTGATTGAGATTATCAGCGCCATCAGCGCGATCCTGTTCACCAATATGGTGAACCGGGTTAACGACACGGTGGTCGACTTCCCGAAAGCCGATTAATCCGTCGCGCAGCGCCGGTTTTACAGCCCCAGGTCGCTGAGCCCCGGATGATCGTCCGGGCGACGCCCCTGGGGCCAGTGGAACAGGCGCTCGCTTTCGGCGATCGGCAGGTCGTTGATGCAGGCGTAGCGCGTCTGCATCAGCCCGTGCTGATCAAACTCCCAGTTTTCATTGCCGTACGAGCGAAACCAGTTGCCGCTGTCGTCGCACCACTCATAGGCGAAGCGCACGGCGATGCGATTTTCCTGCCATGCCCACAGCTCCTTAATCAGCCGATATTGCTGCTCCTTACGCCATTTTCGCTGCAGGAATTCGACAATTTGCCCCCTGCCGTGGACAAACTCGCTGCGGTTGCGCCATTCGCTGTCCATGGTGTAGGCCAGAGCGACCTTTTCGGCATCGCGGCTGTTCCAGCCATCTTCCGCAGCGCGGACCTTCTGGATAGCGCTGTCGCGGGTAAACGGCGGTAACGGGGGACGTTGTTCGGTCATGCTGACTCTCCTCTGCGGGCTAATTGCTGCTGCAGGCGCTGATTCTCCTGCTCCAGGTCATGAATACGTTGCTGCAGGTTCTGGCTGTACTCCGCCACCTGCTGTGCGCTGTAGCGCGGCGTAATGTGCTGCGGGCAGTTCCAGTCAAACGCCTGCAGATGAAAAAGAAACAGGCGCTCGATGCGGGCGCGATAGTTGGCCGGCGCCACCTGCGCCAGCAGCGGCGGGTGGTTCTCTGCCGCCACAACCTCGACGGTGGCGTAGATTTTCAGCCTGGCACGGCGCGGATAATCCATCAAAAACAGGCAGGCCCGGTCGCTGCCGCGCAGGTTGCCGGTGGTGATGTACTGACGGTTGCCGCCGAAATCCGCCATCGCCAGGGTGGTATCGTCCAGCAGATGCAGAAACCCCGGCGGGCCGCCGCGATGCTGAATGTAGGGCCAGCCGCTCTGCGACACCGTCGCCAGATAAAAGCTGTCGCGGGTGGCGATCATCCCCGCTTCGCTGTCGCCGAAGCGGTCGGCCTGGCGTCGGCTGTGCGGCGTTTGCCACAGCTGGTCGCTGCCCATTTCATGCTGCACATCCATCACGTCCGGGGTGATGGCGATATCGAGAAAGGTTGCTGCCATAGCGCCTCCTGTTGTCTGGCGCCATCATGGACTGTACTGCGAAAAATGATAATACTGGTTTAGTGGCAATCATCTTTCCAAAAATCGGGAGAATAATGGATCGATTAAGCGCGATGGCGCTGCTGGTGAAAGTGACCGAGCTGGGGAGTATGTCGGCGGCTGCGCGGGCGCTGAATATGCCGTTGACCACCGTCAGCCGCCATATCGGCGAGCTGGAGAACGCGCTGGGGGTGCGCCTGCTGGCGCGGACCACCCGCAAACTGACGCTCACCGACGCCGGGGTCGATTATGTCGCTGCCGCGCGGCGGATCCTTGAGGAGGTGGAAAACGCCGAACGCCAGGCGACGGGCGAGTATCAGGAACCGAAAGGCGAGCTGGTGATCTCTGCGCCGACAATGTTTGGACGCCAGCACGTTCTCCCGGTGATCGCTGAATTTATCGCCCGTTACCCGCAGATTCACGTCCGTTTGCTGCTCAGCGATCGTAACGCCGACCTGGTGGGCGACCATATCGATCTGGCGGTGAGGATAGGCGACCTGGCGGACAGCAGCATGGTGGCCACCCGCCTCGGCAGGATGCGCATTGTGGCCTGCGCCCATCCGGCGCTGCTGGCGAAATACGGCGAGCCGCAGCGGCCGCGCGATCTGGCGGCGCTGCCGATCATCCGCATTGAATCGCCGATGCCCTATCGCGGCTGGCGCTTTCGCGCCGCTGAGCGCGAGGACCAGTTGATTAACCTGCCGCCGGCGTTATCGGTCACCACGCCGGAGAGCGCTGCCGATGCCGCGCGGCTGGGGGTGGGCGTAGCTCGCTTACTGCACTATCAGGCGCTGGACGGCCTGCGACAGGGTGAGCTCCGTCTGCTGCTGGAGCGCGTCGAGCCGGAGCCGGCGCCGGTCCATTTGCTGTATACCGCCCGGGACCTGGCGCCGCTTAAGCTGCGAAAATTTATCGATTTTGCCGCGCCGGCGCTGCGTCAGGCGCTGCTGCGCATCGCCGGGGCCGCTTAGTGCGTCGCGGTCTTCAGCGGCGCCTCCTTTAACAGCCAGGAGAGGACAAACGCCACCGCCATAATGCAGGCCGCCATGAGGAACGCCGCATGGATCGCCGCGCCGAAGGCGTCGAGATAGTCGAGGCGGATATCCGCGGGCAGGTGCTGCACCGCCACCGGATTCATTCCCGGCGGCAGTACCGCGCCTTCCGGCAACAGCTTTTGCAGGTTGCTCTGCAGCACGTGCGTGAAAACCGCGCCAAACAGCGCCACGCCGATGGAGCCGCCGATCGAACGGAACAGGGTCACGCCGGAGGTGGCGACGCCGTAAAGCTTCGCCGGCATCGCGTTCTGTACCGCCAGCACCAGCACCTGCATCACCAGCCCCAGACCGGCCCCCAGCACGCCGGTAAACAGGTACAGCTGCCACAGCGGTGAGTGAATGGTGATCCGGGTCAGCAGCACCATGCCGGTCACGCCAAGCAGGGTACCGAGGATCGGAAACAGGCGATATTTACCGGTACGGCTGATAATCCGCCCGCTGATAATCGAGGTCAGCAGCAGGCCGCCCATCAGGGGGATCAGCTGCAGCCCGGCCTCGGTGGGGGTCGCCTCCTTCACCACCTGCAGATAGAGCGGCAGGAAGGTGACTGATCCAAACAGCGACATGCCGATGACGAAGCCGATCAGACTGCACAGCAGGAAGCTGCGGTTGCGGAACAGCGACAGCGGAATAATCGGCTCGGCGGCCATTCGCTCTTCGTAGATAAAGCCGATGACCCCCACGATACCGAAGGCCAGAATGCACCACAGCTGCGGGTCATTCCACGCATGAACGCTGCCCCCTTCCGAGGTAAACAGGATGATGCACAGCAGCGCCATGCTGAGGTAAATCGCCCCCAGCCAGTCAATCTCATGCTGGCTGCGTTTATTGCTGCTGTGGAATACCGCGCCGATCACCAGCAGCGCGAAGAGACCCAGCGGCAGGTTGATGTAGAAGATCCAGCGCCAGGAGGCGTGCTGCACCAAAAAGCCGCCGATCAGCGGGCCGATCACCGTCGCCAGGCCAAAAACGCCGCCGAACAGCCCCTGATAGCGGCCACGGCTGGCGGGCGGGATGACGTCGGCCACCGCCGCCATGCTGATAACCATCAGGCCGCCGCCGCCGAGCCCCTGCAGGCCGCGCATTAGCACCAGCTGGGTCATGTTCTGCGCCAGCCCGCAGAGGGCGGAGCCGACAAGAAACAGCCCAATCGCCACCTGCAGCACGATTTTGCGGCCGAACAGATCGCCGAATTTACCGTACAGCGGCACCGCGATGGTGGAGCTGAGGATATAGGCGGTAACCACCCAGGAAAGCTTGTCCAGCCCGCCCAGTTCGCCGACAATCGTCGGCAGCGCGGTGGAGACAATGGTCTGATCCAGCGCGGAGAGGAGCATCACCAGCAGCAAGGCGCTAAACAGCAGGCGTATCGACTGCACCGGTGGGTTCGCGACTTGAGAAGTCATCACAACACTCGCTTGAAATTAATTAAATGCATAATTAATATTTAGTGAAAGAATGAGTCGGGTCAAGAGATCGCCATATCATGACAGCACAAAAGGATCAGGATGCCCCCCGCCGCCCGGGGCGGCCGCGCGGCAAAAAACCGGGTACCGCCAACCGCGAACAGCTGATGGACATCGCCCTGACGCTGTTTGCCCGCGACGGCGCGGCCCGCGTGTCGTTGAACGCCATCGCCAAAGAGGCCGGGGTGACGCCAGCGATGCTGCATTACTATTTCAGTTCGCGGGATGCGCTGGTGACGCAGCTGATCGAAGAGCGCTTTATGCCGCTGCGCAACCACATCAGCCGCATCTTTGTCGACCATCCGCAGGACCCGGTGCTGGCGCTGACGATGATGGTCGAGACGCTGGCGCACATGGCGGAGAAAAACGCCTGGTTCGCGCCGCTGTGGATGCAGGAGATCATCGGCGAGATGCCGATCCTGCGTCAGCATATGGACGCCCGCTTCGGCGAGGAGCGTTTTCAGGTGATGCTGGAGGCGGTGCGCCGCTGGCAGCGGGAGGGCAAGATTAACCCGGCGCTGTCGCCGGAGCTGCTGTTTACCACGGTGATTAGCCTGGTGCTGGTGCCGTTTTCGCGCATCCACAGCGATCCGCGTTTACAGGCGGTCGACCGCCAGACCATCGTCAGCCACGCGCTGGCGTTAATGGGCCATGGCGTCGGGGGTTAAGGCGTGGTTTTGACGCTTTTGTAGCCCGGATAAGGCGCCACGCGCCGCCATCCGGGATTTTCCCTGCTCGCGCTACGCTTAGCAGGGCTACAAAAATAACGGCACAACCGTAAATTTCCCTGCTCGCGCTACGCTTAGCAGGGCTACAGAAATAACGGCACAACCGTAAATTTCCCTGCCCGCACTGCGCTTAGCAGGGCCAGCACTCCCGTGTTATGTCCGGGCAGATTGCGCTCCCGATACTTCTTCTGCGTTATGCCTGGCATGGCGCAGGGAGCGCACAGGGGGCGGCCAGTCGCCGCCGCCCCCTGTACTCCCGGGCTCCGGCCAGCAAAATCGCCGCTACGCGGTACCTTCGACTTATCCCTGCAGGCTTCGGGTCGGGCCGAGGCAGCGTCCATGCAAAACACGGCCCTCAGCCCGCATCCATGCGGGCTGCCCCGGCCTTCCGGGAACGTCTCAGCGATTTTGAGGCCGCCAGCACCGGCAGTTTCAGTCGCGCAAGTGGGTATATCAACAACAGGCCGCTCGGCATCATGGCGGGCACAGCACGAACCGTAGGCCGGGTAAGGCATTTATGCCGCCATCCGGCACAATCACAGGTACGGTACCTGACCGCCCGGCGATATCAGGACCGTTACAGCGCCTTCGACAAATAGTGACGCTGCATCCCCGCATGCGGGAAGTCGGGCAGCGACATCTGCAGCTGATAGCCTAATTTCTGATAAAACGGCAGCGCCTGGAAGCTAAAGGTATCCACCAGAAGATGGCTGCAGCCCAGCGCCTGCGCCTGCCGCTCCGCCTCCTGCATCAGCTCGCTCCCCAGTCCGCGACCGCGCGTCGCTTCGCTGACCCACAGATACTCAATGCACAGCCAGTTACCCTTACGTTTGGCAATCAGCCCGCCCTGCATCACCCCTTGCGCATCGCGGGAGTAAACGCCCAGATCGCCAAACTGCGCCGCATCAAGATACTGCTGATTATAGTGCCGCAAACCGGCAAACAATTCTTGTTGGTCGTCGGGATTAATGCTTTTTGTAATGATTAACGCCATTAACTATCTCCAGTATCGCAGTGCCGAAAGGTTATTTTTCCTCTCCACTTTCACAAAAAATTCTTATTTTCTCCATGATTATTTGCCTTAATTTTTTGCGTTCTAAAAGTAAGCAAAAAAACCTTTCCATTATCGCGGCGGATCGTATAATGGGAAAAAATGAGAATGATCATTCTCACCACAAAACCAGAGGAGATGCGCTTTTCACCTCCTGAAGGCCGAAGAGGTTGGCTTCAGCGGAGACACAATAACAATCACGTTCAGGAACATCTGTGTTCCTTTTTTGTCATTTTCGCTTAGCCGAAAATGCCTCAGCGCCCAACCTATTCCCTCGTTTTTAAATAAACGGGGCGGACGTCTTATATCTTGAGAAAATATAATGAAATACATCATAGCTCCCATCGCGACAGCATTATTTCTCCTCAGCGGATGCGATAATGCGCAGACATCTGCCCCGCAGCAACCCACGCCGGAAGTGGGCGTGGTCAGTCTGCAAAGCCAGCCGGTTCCGGTAGTCAGCCAGCTCACCGGCCGCACCACCGCCTCGCTCAGCGCCGAAGTACGCCCGCAGGTGGGCGGCATCATCCAGAAGCGCCTGTTTACCGAAGGCGATATGGTGAAGGCCGGGCAGGCCCTTTACCAGATCGATCCCTCCAGCTATCGCGCGACCTGGAATGAAGCGGCGGCGGCGCTGAAACAGGCCCAGGCGCTGGTGGTCTCCGATTGCCAGAAGGCTCAGCGCTACGCGTCGCTGGTCCGGGATAACGGCGTCTCCCGCCAGGATGCCGACGACGCCGCCTCCACCTGCGCCCAGGACAAGGCCAGCGTGGCATCGAAGAAAGCGGCGCTGGAGAGCGCGCGCATCAACCTGAACTGGACCACCGTCACCGCGCCGATTGCCGGACGCATCGGCATCTCGTCGGTCACGCCGGGGGCGCTGGTCTCCGCCGATCAGGATACCGCGCTGGCGACGATCCGCGGGCTCGACACCATGTATGTCGATCTGACGCGATCCAGCGTCGATCTCCTGCGTTTACGCAAACAAAGCCTGGCCAGCAACAGCGATACCCTCAGCGTGACGTTAATCCTTGAAGATGGCAGCACCTACAGCGAAAAAGGGCGTCTGGCGCTCACCGAAGTCGCCGTCGATGAATCCACCGGCTCGGTAACCCTGCGCGCCATCTTCCCCAACCCGCAGCACGTCCTGCTGCCGGGGATGTTTGTCCGCGCGCGCATCGATGAAGGCATCATGAACGACGCGATCCTCGCCCCGCAGCAGGGGATTACCCGCGATGCCAAAGGCGACGCCACGGCGCTGGTGGTCGATGCCGACAACAAAGTTGCGCAGCGCGCCGTGGAAACCGGCGACACCTACGGCGATAAATGGCTGGTGCTGAGCGGCCTGAAAGCGGGCGACAAGCTGATCGTCGAAGGCACGGGTAAAGTGGCCCCTGGCCAGACGGTGAAGGCCGTTGCCGTCAACAATAACGGAGGCAACGCCTGATGTTCTCCCGTTTCTTCGTGCGTCGCCCGGTCTTTGCCTGGGTGATCGCCATTCTGATTATGCTCGCCGGCGTGCTGGCGATCCGCACTCTGCCGGTAGGCCAGTACCCGGACGTCGCCCCGCCGGCGGTGAAAATCTCCGCCACCTACACCGGCGCCTCTGCCGAAACCCTGGAGAACAGCGTCACCCAGGTGATCGAGCAGCAGCTTACCGGCCTCGACCATCTGCTCTACTTCAGCTCCACCAGCAGCTCCGACGGCTCGGTCAGCATCACCGTCACCTTTGAGCAGGGGACCGACCCGGACACCGCCCAGGTGCAGGTGCAGAACAAAGTCCAGCAGGCGGAATCGCGGCTGCCGAGCGAAGTCCAGCAGTCCGGCGTGACGGTGGAAAAATCGCAGAGCAGCTTCCTGCTGATCCTCGCGGTGTATGACAAAACCGACCGCGCCACCAGCTCCGATATCTCCGACTGGCTGGTCAGCAACCTGCAGGACCCGCTGGCGCGCGTAGAGGGCGTCGGCAGCCTGCAGGTGTTCGGCGCCGAATACGCGATGCGCGTCTGGATGGACCCGACTAAACTCGCCTCCTACTCGCTGATGCCTTCCGACGTCCAGTCGGCGATTGAGGCGCAGAACGTGCAGGTCTCCGCCGGTAAAATCGGCGCCCTGCCATCGTCCAGCGCCCAGCAGCTGACCGCCACCGTGCGCGCGCAGTCGCGGCTGCAAACCCCTGACCAGTTCAAAGCGATCATCGTGAAAAGCCAGGCCGACGGCTCGGTGGTGCGCCTGAGCGATGTCGCGCGGGTGGAGATGGGCAGCGAGGATTACACCGCTACCGCCAATCTCAACGGCCACCCGGCCGCCGGGATCGCGGTGATGATGGCCCCCGGCGCCAACGCGCTGGACACCGCGACCCTGGTGAAAAGCAAAATCGCCGAATTCCAGCGTCAGATGCCGCAGGGCTACGATATCGCCTATCCAAAGGACAGCACCGAGTTCATCAAAATCTCGGTCGAAGACGTGATTCAGACCCTTTTCGAAGCGATTATCCTCGTGGTCTGCGTGATGTATCTGTTCCTGCAGAACTTCCGCGCCACGCTGATCCCGGCGGTAGCGGTCCCGGTGGTGCTGCTCGGCACCTTCGGCGTGCTGGCGCTGTTCGGCTACTCGATTAACACCCTGACGCTGTTCGCCATGGTGCTGGCGATCGGCCTGCTGGTGGACGACGCCATTGTGGTGGTGGAGAACGTCGAGCGCATTATGCGCGACGAAGGGCTGCCCGCCCGGGAAGCCACCGAAAAATCGATGGGCGAAATCTCCGGCGCGCTGGTGGCGATCGCCCTGGTGCTGTCGGCGGTCTTTCTGCCGATGGCCTTCTTCGGCGGCTCGACCGGGGTCATTTATCGCCAGTTCTCGGTGACCATTATCTCGGCGATGATGCTGTCGGTGGTGGTGGCCCTGACCCTCACCCCGGCGCTGTGCGGCGCGCTGCTCAGCCACTCCAGGCCTCATACCAAAGGGTTCTTCGGCGCGTTTAACCGCCTGTGGGGGCGCACGGAAGCGGGCTACCAGAGCCGCGTGCTCGGCGGCCTGCGCCGTGGCGCGGTGATGATGGGCGCTTACGTCCTGATTTGCGGGGCGATGGCGCTGGCGATGTGGAAACTGCCGGGCAGCTTTCTGCCGGTGGAGGACCAGGGCGAGATCATGGTCCAGTACACCCTGCCCGCCGGGGCCACCGCGGTGCGTACCGCCGAGGTGCGTCGCCAGGTCACCGACTGGTTCCTGACCAAAGAGAAAGCCAATACCAACGTCATTTTCACCGTCGACGGCTTCAGCTTTAGCGGCAGCGGTCAGAACGCCGGGATGGCCTTCGTGTCGCTGAACAACTGGTCGCAGCGCAAAGGCGACGACAATACCGCCCAGGCCATCGCCCTGCGCGCCAATAAAGAGCTGGGGACGATCCGCGACGCCACCCTGTTCGCCATGACCCCGCCGTCGGTGGACGGTCTCGGACAGAGCAACGGCTTCACCTTCGAGCTGATGGCCAGCGGCGGTACCGACCGCGACAGCCTGATGAAGCTGCGCAGTCAGCTGCTGGCGGCGGCCAACCAGAGCGGCGAGCTGCAGTCGGTGCGCGCCAACGACCTGCCGCAGATGCCGCAGCTGCAGGTGGATATCGATAACAACAAAGCGGTCTCGCTGGGGCTGTCGCTGAGCGACGTGACCGATACCCTCTCCAGCGCCTGGGGCGGTACCTACGTGAATGACTTTATCGACCGCGGCCGGGTGAAGAAGGTGTACATCCAGGGCGAGAGCGACGCGCGCGCCGTGCCCTCCGACCTCGGCAAATGGTTCGTTCGCGGCAGCGATAACAGCATGACGCCCTTCTCCGCCTTCGCCACCACCCACTGGCAATACGGTCCGGAAAGCCTGGTGCGCTACAACGGCTCCGCCGCCTTTGAGATCCAAGGCGAAAACGCCGCCGGCTTCAGCTCCGGCGCGGCGATGGACAAGATGGAAAAGCTGGCCGACAGCCTGCCGGCGGGCTCCACCTGGGCGTGGAGCGGCATTTCGCTGCAGGAAAAGCTGGCCAGCGGCCAGGCGATGAGCCTGTACGCCATCTCGATTCTGGTGGTGTTCCTGTGCCTGGCGGCGCTGTATGAGAGCTGGTCGGTGCCGTTCTCGGTGATCATGGTCATCCCGCTCGGCCTGCTCGGCGCGGCGCTGGCGGCGACGCTGCGAGGCTTAAGCAACGACGTCTACTTCCAGGTGGCGCTGCTGACCACCATCGGCCTGTCGTCGAAGAACGCCATCCTGATCGTGGAGTTCGCTGAATCCGCAGTGGATGAGGGTTATTCGCTCTCCCGGGCGGCTATCCGCGCCGCGCAGACCCGTCTGCGCCCAATTGTCATGACCTCGCTGGCGTTTATCGCCGGGGTGCTGCCGCTGGCCATCGCCACCGGCGCCGGGGCCAACAGCCGCGTGGCGATCGGCACCGGCATCATCGGCGGCACCCTGACGGCCACCCTGCTGGCGGTGTTCTTCGTACCGCTGTTCTTCGTGCTGGTGAAACGCTTCTTCACCCGCCAACGTTCTTCTCAGGAGTAAGGTATGTTTCGTTTGAGTTTTATGTTTATCGCGCTCCTGACCGCGGGCTGCGTCTCGCTTGACCCGCATTATGATCGCCCGGCCGCGCCGGTGCCGGCTACCCTCCCCGGGGCGCACGGCGAATCGACGGCGGTGGTCGGCGACTGGCAGAAAGTGGTCAATGACGCGCGGCTGAAAAAAGTGGTCAGTATCGCGCTGAACAGCAACCGCGATGTGCAAAAGGCGCTGGCCGATATCGAGGCCGCGCGCGCCCAGTACGGCGAGACGCGGGCGTCGCTGTTCCCCACCGTCGATGCCGAGCTGAGCCATACCCGCAGCAAAACGGTGGCCAGCGGCCTGAGCTCCGCTTCGCAGGCCGACGGGGCGGTCTCCAGCTTCGAGCTGGATCTGTTTGGCAAGAACCAGAGCCTGTCGCGCGCAGCGCGCGAAACCTGGCTTGCCAGCGAATTCACCGCGCAGAATACCCGGCTGACGATGATTGCCGATTTGACCACCGCCTGGGTGACGCTGGCGACGGATAACAGCAATCTGGCGCTGGCGCAGCAGACCATGGACAGCGCAGCAAACTCGCGCAACATCGTCGCCCGTCAGATGGCGGTGGGCACCGCCTCCGCCGGCGATTTAAGCTCGGCGGAAAGCGTCTATCAGCAGGCGCGCGCCAGCGTCGCCAGCTACCGCACGCTGGTGGCGCAGGATAAAAACGCTATTAACCTGCTGGCGGGGGAAACCGTGCCGGAGAGCCTGCTGCCCGGCACCCTCGACAGTCTCGGGGATAACTGCATCGCCCTGGCGCCGGCGGGGGTGTCATCGTCGGTGCTGCTGCGCCGGCCGGATATTCAGGAAGCGGAGCATAATCTGAAGAGCGCCAATGCCGATATCGGCGCGGCGCGGGCGAACTTCTTCCCGTCGATTTCCCTGACCGCCAGCGCCGGCGTCGGCAGCGACTCGCTGTCGTCGCTGTTCAGCCACGGGATGCAGGTGTGGTCGTTCGCCCCCTCCATCAGCCTGCCGCTGTTCACCGGCGGCAGCAACCTGGCGCAGTTGCGCTATGCGGAAGCGGAGAAGAAGGGGCTGATCGCCACCTACGAGAAATCGATTCAGAGCGCCTTTAAGGACATTGCCGATGCGCTGGCGCGCCGGGAAACGCTAAATGAAGAGCTCGATGCCCAGCAACAGTATGTCGCCGCCGAGCAGACCTCGCTGGATATCGCCATGAAGAGCTATCAGGCTGGGGTCGGCGATTATCTGTCGGTGCTCACCGCCCAGCGCACGCTGTGGTCGGCGAAGACGACGCTGCTGTCCCTGCAGCAGACCGACCTCAATAACCGGATCACCCTCTGGCAGTCGCTGGGCGGCGGCGCCAGTTAATTTCACCCGCCGGGCGACCGCGCCCGGCTTCTGTAAGGAATCGTTATGCCACGTGTTTCCCTCTCCTGGGCGCTGATCCTCGGCCTGCTGTCGGGCATTGGGCCGCTGTGCACGGATTTTTATCTGCCGGCGCTGCCGGAGATCACTCAGCAGCTGCAGGCCACCAGCACCCAGACCCAGCTGTCGCTGACCGCCGCGCTGATTGGCCTCGGCCTGGGTCAGCTGTTTTTCGGCCCGCTGAGCGACCGGATTGGCCGCCTGAAACCGCTGGTGCTGTCCCTGCTGTTGTTTATCTTCTCTTCGGCGATGTGCGCCCTGACCCGGGATATCAACATGCTGATTGTCTGGCGCTTTTTACAGGGCTTCGCCGGCGCCGGCGGCTCGGTGCTGTCGCGCTCCATCGCCCGCGATAAATACCAGGGCACCCTGCTGACCCAGTTTTTCGCCCTGCTGATGACGGTGAACGGCATTGCGCCGGTCCTGTCCCCGGTGCTGGGCGGCTACGTGATCACCGCCTTCGACTGGCGAATTCTCTTCTGGACGATGGCCGCCATTGGCGGCGCGCTGCTGGTCATGAGCCTGACTATCCTGCGGGAAACGCGCCCGGCCGCGGCGACCCATGCCGCCCGCCAGCGGCCCGGCCAGCCGGTGCTGAAGAATCGTCGTTTTCTGCGCTTCTGCCTGATTCAGGCGTTTATGATGGCCGGGCTGTTCTCCTACATCGGCTCCTCTTCCTTCGTAATGCAGAGCGAATACGGCATGAGCGCCATGCAGTTCAGCCTGCTGTTTGGTCTGAACGGTATCGGGCTGATTATCGCGGCGATGATCTTTTCCCGTCTGGCGCGCCGCTTCAGCGCCGAAGGCCTGCTGCGCGGCGGCCTGACGCTGGCGGTGGGCTGCGCGGCGATCATGCTGCTGTTTGCCTGGCTGCAGCTGCCGGTTCTGGCGCTGGTCGGCCTGTTTTTTACCGTGTCGCTGATGAGCGGCATCAGTACCGTCGCCGGCGCGGAAGCGATGAGCGCCGTCGACGCCGCCCAGTCCGGGACCGCGTCCGCGCTGATGGGCACCCTGATGTTTGTTTTCGGCGGCATCGCCGCGCCGTTGGCGGGCCTCGGCGGCGAAACGATGCTGAAGATGAGCCTCGCGATGGCGATCTGCTACCTGCTGGCGCTGCTGATGGGCCTCAGCCAGCCGCGCGGCGCGCGCTAAACGCAGGTGCGGTAATAAAATATTCCACATTTATTACCGCACTATTTCCCGCCATCTCTACCATTCTCATATTATTCTCCTCGAACTAATCGTGATACTCTTCACAGGCAAGGAATAAATAATTCCTTATACTGCGCACGACTGAGAATAACGAGGTTTCTATGAGTATTGACCTGAGCAAACTGCTGACCGAGCGACGCAACGCCAACAGCGCCAACATTGACACCCTTTCCACCCTCGAGATGCTGACGGTGATAAACCAGGAAGACCAGCAGGTGGCCCAGGCGATTACGCCCTATCTGCCGCAGATTGCCGAGGTGGTGGATAAGGTCGCGACGGCGCTGCAGGCCGGTGGCCGCTTGATTTATATCGGCGCTGGCACCTCAGGGCGTCTGGGGATCCTCGATGCCAGCGAATGCCCGCCGACCTTTGGCACCCGCCCGGAGCAGGTGGTGGGGATCATCGCCGGCGGACATAAAGCGATTCTCAGCGCCGTGGAAAACGTGGAAGACAACAAAGCGCAGGGGGCGATGGATCTGCAGAACCTGAACTTCAGCAACCGCGATGTACTGGTGGGGCTGGCGGCCAGCGGACGCACGCCGTACGTCATTGGCGCCATGGAGTATGCCCATCGTCAGAATGCCTTTGTCGCCATCGTCAGCTGTAACCCGCATGGCGAAATGGCTCAGCTGGCGGACGTCGCCATCACCCCGGTGGTCGGCCCGGAGGTAGTGACCGGCTCGACCCGCCTGAAAGCCGGTACCGCGCAGAAGCTGGTGCTGAACATGATCTCCACCGGGGCGATGATCCGCGTCGGCAAGGTCTACAGCAACCTGATGGTCGACGTCGAAGCGACCAACGCCAAGCTGATTGAGCGCCAGGTTTCCATCGTGATGGAGGCGACCGACTGCGATCGTCCCACTGCCCAGAAGGCGCTGGAGGCCTGCGGCCGCCACTGTAAAACGGCGATCGTGATGGTGCTGGCGGACTTAAGCGCCGAAGCGGCGCAGTCGCTGCTGGCGAAGAACAACGGCTATATCCGCAAGGCGCTCAGCAACACCTGAGCGCCGACAGACAGGTAACGGGCAATGGCAAAAATAACGAAAGAGATGATAGCGCGGATCCTCGCCCACGCAGGCGGCGCCGCTAACGTCGCGCAGGCAGGCAACTGCATGACGCGCCTGCGCTTGACCCTGCGCGATGAAGGCCTGGCCGACACCGCCGCCATACGCCAGATTGACGGCGTGATGGGGGTGATCGTCAGCGACGAGCAGTTCCAGGTGGTGCTCGGCCCCGGCAAGGCGCAAACCGCCGCCGAGATGATGAACGGCCTGCTGGAGGAGGCGCCCGCCGCGCCGACGCTGGCCGACGTCGCGGCGGAGAAAAAACAGGCGCTGAAGGGCAAGCAGACCAGCGCGGTGCAGAAGTTTCTCGCCAAATTCGCCACCATTTTTACGCCGCTGATCCCCGGCTTTATCGCCGTCGGGCTGCTGCTGGGCTTCGCCACCCTGGCGGAACAGGTTTTCGTGCTGGAGAACGCCCATCCGAACGCCAGCCTGGTGGCGCTGATTGGCTATATGAAGGTATTCAGCAAAGGGATGTTCACCTTCCTGAGTATCCTGATTGGCTATAACGCCCAGAAGGCGTTCGGCGGCTCCGGCGTGAACGGCGCGATTATCGCCTCGCTGTTCGTGCTGGGCTACAACCCGGAGGCGACCAGCGGCGTCTACGCCGGGATCTCCACCTTCTTCGGCCACGGTATCGATCCGCGCGGCAATATCATCGGCGTATTGATCGCCGCCATCCTTGGGGCGTGGGTTGAACGCCAGGTGCGGCGGGTCATGCCGGCCAACCTCGATATGATCCTCACCTCGGCGGTGACGCTGCTGATCATGGGCGCGGTGACCTTTACGGTGATCATGCCGATTGGCGGCTGGTTGTTCACCGGCATGTCGTGGCTGTTCCTGCATCTTAACGGCAATCCGTTTGGCTCGGCGGTGCTGGCCGGTCTGTTCCTGCTGGCGGTGATGTTCGGCGTCCATCAGGGGTTTGTCCCGGTCTATTTTGCGCTGGTGGATGCCCAGGGCTTTAACTCGCTGTTCCCAATCCTGGCGATGGCCGGGGCCGGGCAGGTGGGGGCGGCGCTGGCGCTGTTCTGGCGGGCGAAGCGCGATTCGCTGCTGCGAACCCAGATTAAGGGGGCGATTATTCCGGGCTTCCTCGGGATTGGCGAGCCGCTAATCTACGGCGTCACCCTGCCGCGGATGAAGCCGTTTGTCACCGCCTGCCTCGGCGGCGCCTGCGGCGGCTTCTTCGTCGGGCTGATCGCCTGGCTGGGGCTGCCGGTCGGCCTGAACACGGTGTTTGGTCCGTCCGGCCTGGTGGCGCTGCCGCTGATGACCTCCGGCAGCGGGATTTACGCCGGGATGGCGGTCTACGCCGGCGGACTGGCGGTCTCCTACCTGTGCGGCTTTGCGCTCACCTGGCTGTTCGGCAGTAAAAATGTCGATTTAAGTTAGAACGCGATTGTCGGTTAATGCCCGGCGGCGGCTTCGCCTTACCGGGCCTGCAAAATAGTTGTACCGCCGCGCCCGACTACCATTTCCTGCCCCGCCGCCCCGGGCGGGCGCATGCTATGATTCCCCTTTGTCATATTTCGCCAGAGGAAAAGATGGGCTCCAGCAAAAAAGGGATGCTGAACGTACTGATTGCCGCCGTGCTGTGGGGCAGTTCCGGGGTGTGCGCGCAGTTTATTATGCAGGAAAGCCAGATGTCGTCGCCGTTTCTGACCATGACGCGTCTGCTGTTCGCCGGGCTGATCCTGTTGATGCTCGGCTTTGTTCACGGCGACCGCATTTTCCGCGTGCTGCAAAACCGCCGCGACGCCGTCAGCCTGCTGTTTTTCTCGCTGTTTGGCGCGTTAACCGTGCAGTTCACCTTTCTGATGACCATTGAAAAATCGAATGCCGCCACGGCCACGGTGCTGCAGTTCCTGTCCCCGACGATCATCGTCGCCTGGTTCGCCCTCGCCCGTAAAGCGCGCCCCACTCCGCTGGTGCTGGGGGCTATCTGCACCTCGCTGGCAGGCACCTTTCTGCTGGTGACCCACGGCAACCCGACGACGCTGTCGATTTCGCCGGCGGCGCTGTTCTGGGGGATCGCCTCGGCGTTTGCCGCCGCGTTTTATACCACCTATCCCTCGACGCTGATTGCCCGCTACGGGACGCTGCCGATCGTGGGATGGAGCATGCTGTTCGGCGGCGCGATGCTGCTGCCGTTTTATGGCGGCCAGGGCACCGATTTTGTGGTTAACGGCAGCCTGCTGTTAGCCTTTTTCTACCTGGTGGTGATCGGTACTTCACTGACCTTCAGCCTTTATCTTAACGGCGCGCAGAAGATTGGCGGCGCCAAAGCCGGGATCCTCAGCTGCGCCGAACCACTGAGCAGCGCCCTGCTGTCGCTTCTGCTGCTGGGGATCACCTTCACGCTGCCGGACTGGCTGAGCACGCTGCTGATCCTGGCCTCGGTGGTGCTGATCGCCATCGACTCGCGGCGGCGGGTGAGAGCCGCCTGAGGCGATGATAACAAACGCCTTTTCAACAAGTTAAATTAACCGCTATTTGCGTGTTTGCCCGCCTGCGCATATAGTTGACGGAAGCGATTACGGAAGGAGAAGCCTGATGAAAGCATGTTGGATGGTATGCCTGGTCACCGCCCTGAGCGCCACGTCGGCGTGGGCTGAATCACCGCTGCAAAGCCTGCAGTTCGAACAGCAAAAGCAGCAGGTGCTTAAAGCGGTGAAGGAAAAATGCGCGCCAGCAAGCCACCTCAGCGACAACGATTTTGCC
>ENA-UPSY01001057-UPSY01001057.1-human-gut-metagenome-genome-assembly--contig:-NODE-1057-length-30449-cov-65.864480_pt1 | contig 30449 bp, 25 predicted proteins | sample MGYA00250044_ERZ773365 | MGnify/ENA primary metagenome ERZ773365 (study PRJEB29103, sample SAMN06111932) | human gut metagenome | biome: human gut; feature: ankylosing spondylitis patient; material... | reverse complement strand
ATTGAAAACCCAGAGCCGGCAGCAGGTGGTGGCCGTTGCCTCCCGCAGCCAGGCGAAGGCCGACCGGGTAGCCGCGGAATGGGGGATCCCCCAGGCTTACGGCCGGGTGGAGGAGATGCTGGCGCGTCCGGATATTGATGCGGTCTATATTGCGACGCCGCACAACCATCACTTTCCCGACGGCATGCAGGCGCTGAAGGCGGGCAAACACGTGCTGATAGAGAAGCCCTTCGCGCTCAACCTCGGCGAAGGAGGTGAACTGCAGGCCGAAGCCGCCCGCCAGGGGAAGCTGGCGCTGGAGGCGATGTGGTGCGATTACGCGCCGAAGTATGATGTGATCCGCCAGCTGCTGGAGGATGGGGTACTCGGCGACCTGCATACCCTGCTGGCCGATCACGGCGAGTATTTCACTACCGATCACCGCATCTTTAACGCCGACCTTGCCGGCGGGCCGATGATGGATCTCGGAAGCTATTTGACCTCGTTTGCGCTGATGGTGGGCGGCATGCCGCAGGAGATTGTCGCCCGCGGCCGCGCGACGGCGGAGGGGCTTAACGGCCAGACGTCAATGCTGTTCAGCTGGCGGAACGGGATGCAGGGGCTGTTAAACACGACGTTGTTCAGCAACACGCCGGGCGGGGCGGTGGTGGCCGGACGCCAGGCGACCCTGACGATCGACGGTCAGTTTTACGCCCCCGGCGGGTTCACGCTCGCCGCCAGCCAGGGCGGGCAGGCGCTGCGCTGGGAAGAGCCGCGCAATCGCTACGACCAGCTGTTCTGGCAGGCGGAGCATTTTGCCTGGTGCATCGGTCAGGGGCTGCGGGACTCGCCGCTGCGGCCGCTCAGTCAGGTGCTGCAGAATCTGCAGGTGATGGATGAGGTGCGGCGCCAGGTGGGCGCGGTGTTTAACGAAGAACGTTAAGGGGCCGGCCGGGCTTTGGTTTGCAGACAGCGCGCGCGTGCACGCCATTGCCCGGCACCGGGACGCGCACGGTGCCGGATATCTGCTGCCCGGCGGCGCGGCGCTTAAGCGGGCCTGGGAGGTCACTGCAACTATTTGATATGGATGGTTATCATGCCCGTAGGCCGGGCAAGGCATTGCCGCCGCCCGGCATAAAACGGCTCCGCATCGGCTGTTCTTGCCCGGCGGCGCGGCGCTTGCGCGGGCCTGGGATGTCACTGCAACTATTTGATATGGATGGTGATCATGCCCGTAGGCCGGGCAAGGCGTTGCCGCCGCCCGGCATAAAACGGCTCCGCGCCGGCTGTCCTTGCCCGCGGCGCGGCGCTTGCACGGGCCTGGGATATCACTGCAACTGTGTGATATGGATGGTTATCATGCCCGTAGGCCGGGCAAGGCGTCGCCGCCGCCCGGCATAAAGGCAGGTTCAGAGTCTGATAGCGGTTGCCACACAACCACTCACCGACAGTCGTCGACGGCGACAAAATGGCCGCGCTGCAGAGACTGAACCGCCGCTTCGGCAATGGCCTGCGCTTGCAGGCCGTCCACCAGGCCGGGCAGGTCGGCCACGGTTTCACCATTCAGAGAGCGGATAAAGGCGTCGAGATGCTGGTAATAAGATCCTTGCACCCGGCTGAACCAGTCCGGCCACAGGCCTGGCTCAATGCGCTGATTGCCGCGCCACAGGGTAGGGCCCGCCGGCGACTGGCTGCCGGACTCCAGCGCTCCCTCTGCCCCCAGCAGGGTGATCCGTTCATCATACCCGTGGCCGGTGCGGCGGGTGTTGTCCAGCTGCGCCAGCGCGCCGCCGCGCATCTGCATCATCAGGATGGAGGTGTCGACATCGCCAAATTCGGCGATTTCCGGCAGGGCCAGCGCCGCGCCCATCGCCGCTACGGTATGCACTTCATCGCCGGTGAGAAAGCGCAGAAGATCGAAGAAATGGATCGCCTGATCGCGCATCTGACCGCCGGAGCTGCGCAGATAGTCGAGCGGCGGCATGCTGGAGGCGCGACAGACCATCTGCACCAGCTCGACCCTGCCGATCGCTCCCTGATCCAGCTGGCGGCGCAACTGCTGATGGCTGCTGTCAAAGCGCCGGTTAAAGCCGACGGTGACCGGCACCTTAAGGGGAAGCACCCGCTCCACCACCTCGCGGGCGCGCGCCAGGGAAAGGTCGATCGGTTTTTCGCAATAGACCGCCTTGCCCGCCCGGGCGGCGGCTTCCAGCAGTTCGGCATGCGACGGGGTCGAGCTGGCGATCAGCACAGCGTCGATGGCGTCGCTACGGAGAGCCTCGCTCACCGTCACCGCCCGGGCGCCATAGCGGGCGGCCAGCGCCTGGGCGCGCTCCGGCGCGGCATCGGCCACCATCGTCAACTCGCTCCCGTCGTGACGGGCGAGGCTGGCGGCATGAACCTGACCGATAAAACCACTGCCTACCAGGGCAAAACGTTTGCACTTCATTTTATTCTCCAGAATGGCGAGGGGACGCTGCCACCATAATCGGTTTGCTAAACTCACTGACACTGCCGTTTTGATGTATTTCCATCATTGAAGAGAGGGGCGATGAAAAACATGTCACTGGCGATGCTGGCCAGACAGATTGGCGTCGGCGTGGCCACCGTTGACCGGGTGCTGAACGAACGCGGCGGCGTATCGCCGCAGACCACGCGCAAAGTGCTGCAGGCGGCGCGGGAGGCGGGGCTGAAGCGGATCCTGCCGGAGGAGCACCGCTTTCCCTGGCAGATTGAGCTCTTTCTCAGCAGCAATGACTCTTTCTTTTTTCCGCAGCTGGCGCAGGATTTCGCCGCCGTCGCGGATAGCCTCGGCTATCGTCGTCTGACCCTGCACCGCACCTTTGTCCCGGAGTCGCAGCCGGCGACCCTGGCCCGGCGCATTATGCGCAGCGGCCAGCAGCGTCAGGGGATCATCGTTTTCGGCAATGACCATCCTGTGGTGCATGACGCGCTGCGCCGCTGTCGGGAAGCGGGCGTCCCCGTCATCACCCTGGCGACAGATCTGCCCGGCGCCGACCGGCTCTGCCACGTCGGGATCAATCAGTTACAGGCAGGCCGCACGGCGGGGTTAATGATGGGGAGAATGACGCCGCGGCCCGGGGAGGTGCTGATGGTGAGCGGTCGTGAGGATTACAGCGCGCATCGTCTGCGCATCCAGGGGTTCCGCGAGGTGCTGAGCCAGCGCTTTCCCCATCTGCAGCTCAACGAGGTGCTGGCGGGCGAGGAGCGGCGGGAGCAGATCACCCGCCTGCTGGAGCAGGCCCTGTGCCGCAGCCGGCATATTGTCGGGATCTATAACACCGGACTTGGCAATACTCAGATTGCCGAGGCGCTGGCTCGCCACCGCCGCGAAGGCGACGTCTGCTGGATCACCCATGAGCGCTACAATACCACCCGCCAGCAGCTGGCCAGGGGCAGCCTGGCGTTAACGCTCGATCAGAACACCCGCCAGCACGCCCAGCTGGCGATCGACCTGATGCTGCGCCATCTGGAGTCCGGCTATCAGCCACAAACCTATGCCGACGGGAAAGTCGACTTTATCCTCTACAGCGCCGAGAACGTAGACTAAGGCGTGCGGCGCCTCCCTTCCTGACAACGCGGATCTCCCCGCCGGGTAAATGCCAACCCCGCCGGGGGCGATCGCTGTAAAGCGTTGTCTGCCTCTCATTTTTCGCTCATTTATGCAGCAATGTTAGATGTCTGTCAAAATTCTGTTACTGCATGGTTTTAAAATTTTCATTTCAGTTATTTACTTATAAAAGTTTCAAATGTCTTGTTAATGAAATAAATGGTCTGGAATTCACGGTGTGGCATAAATGGACTGATGTTTCAAAAAAGTGATGATAATACAGCCATTATTTGTGATTCCGATCACGACGAAATGCGGAAAACCCCGCAGCGCCGTCGCCGTCACAACAGACATTTGTCGCAATCTAACTGAAATTAATTTTTCATTTTGTTTCATTCACCGGCGTACCTACAAAATCAAGGATCAACTATGAATATTAAGAAAACGATTGTTGCCTCTTTGTTAGCCTGCATGCTGCCTGCGGTGGTTATGGCAAAAGATGTCTCCATTGGCGTCTCGATGGCGCTGTTTGACGATAACTTCCTGACGATCCTGCGTACCTCGATGCAAAAAGAGATGAAAAAAGATGGGGTGAAATCACAGATCGAGGACGCGAAAGGGGATGTCTCCCAGCAGCTGCAGCAGGTGCAGAACTTTATCGGCCAGGGCGTGGACGCCATTATCGTCAACCCGGTGGATACCAACGCGGTGAAACCGATCATGGATCAGGCCACCAAAGCCGGGATCCCGCTGGTGTTTGTAAACCGTCGCCCGCAGGCGGAGCTGACCGACAAGATGGCCTATGTGGGGTCGGATTCGATTCTCGCCGGTCGTCTGCAGATGGAAGCGCTGGCGAAGGCGATGAACGGCAAGGGCAATGTGGCGATCCTGCTCGGCGACCTGGCGAATGAATCCACTCGCGACCGCACCAAAGGGGTGGAAGAGGTCGTGGCGAAATACCCGAACATCAAAATCGTGCAGAAGCAGACCGCGAAATTTACCCGCAATGACGCCGTGGATGTGGTCAGCAACTGGATGACCAGCGGCGAGGATATCCAGGCCATCGCCTCCAACAACGATGAAATGGCGATCGGCGCCCTGCAGGCGCTGGGTAAAAACCCGAACCATATTCTCATTGCCGGCGTGGATGGCACCCCGGATGCGCTGCAGATGCTGAAGAGCGGCAAGATGATCGCCACCATCTTCCAGGATGCGAAAGGCCAGGGCGAGGGCGCCGTAGACGCGGCCATTAAGCTGGCGAACGGCGAGAAAGTGGAAAAGATCATCGACGTGCCGTATCAGCTGATCACCAAAGAGAACATGGCTGAATTTACCAATCGTAATCAGAAATAATCCTGGCCAACCTGTGGTACGGAGGTGGATGTATGAACGCTTTTGCCCTTGAAGCCGAAGGTATCAGTAAGTTCTTCCCCGGCGTGAAGGCGCTCGACAATGTCTCATTACGCGTGCGCCCGGGAACGGTGCACGCCCTGATGGGCGAGAACGGCGCCGGTAAATCCACGCTAATGAAGTGCCTGATCGGTATCTATCGCCCGGATAAAGGATCGATTCGCGTGAAAGGTGAGCCGGTGGAGTTTACCGACACCATGGATGCGCTGCGCTCGGGGATCTCGATGATTCACCAGGAGCTGAATCTGGTGCCGCATATGACGGTGGCGGAGAATATCTGGCTGGGGCGCGAGCCGATGAAGTACGGCTTTGTCGACCACGGCCAGCTGACCCGCCAGACCCAGGCGCTGCTGGATAAGCTGAATATTCGCTTAACTGCCGACCGGCTGGTGGGCGACCTGAGCATCGCCGCCCAGCAGATGGTGGAGATTGCCAAAGCGGTCTCATGGAACGCGGATATTGTGATCATGGATGAGCCCACTTCGGCGCTGACCGAAGGCGAGGTGGCTCACCTGTTCACCATCATCCGCGACCTGCGGGCCCAGGGCAAAGCGATCATCTATATCAGCCATAAAATGGATGAGATCTTCGCCATCACCGATGAGATCAGCGTCTTTCGCGACGGCACCTGGGTGGGGAGCAAAAACACCACCGAATTTACCCGCCAGTCGCTGATCACCCAGATGGTGGGCCGCGAATTAACCCAGCTGTTCCCGAAATTTAATAACACCATCGGCGAAGAGGTGCTGACGGTGCGCAACCTGACGCGCCAGGGCGTGTTCCATGACGTCAGCTTTACCGTGCGTCGCGGCGAGATCCTCGGCGTGGCCGGGCTGGTGGGCGCCGGGCGCAGCGAGGTGATGGAAAGCCTGTTCGGTATGGAACGCTTCGACAGCGGCGAAGTGCTGATCGACGGGGCGCCGGTGACCATTGATTCTCCCTCCGTGGCGATTGAAAAGGGGATGGCGTTATTAACCGAAGACCGCAAAAAGTCGGGCCTGTTTCTGGTGCTGTCGGTGCTGGAAAATATGAGTATCGTCAAAATGCCGGAATATATCGGCAAGAGCGGTTTTGTCCAGCACGTGAAAATGGCCGAAGACTGCATGGAGCAAATCCGCCGGCTCAATATTAAAACGCCGACGATGGATCAAATTATTAATAACCTCAGCGGGGGGAATCAGCAAAAAGTCCTGATTGCGCGCTGGCTGTTAGCGCAACCGAAAATCTTAATTCTCGATGAGCCGACCCGCGGCATCGACGTCGGGGCGAAGGCGGAAATTTATCATCTTATCAGTGAACTGGCGAACCGGGGGGTGGCGGTCATTATGGTCTCCTCTGAGCTGCCGGAAATCCTTGGCATGAGTGACCGGGTCATGGTGATGCATGAAGGTCGTATCACCGGCATCCTGGAAAAAGACGAAGCCGACCAGGAAACCATTTTGTCGTTGGCATCCCATTGAGGCACAGAGAATGAGTAATATGAAATTAACGGCGGCTCCGGCCAGCGAGGGTTCCTCCTTCTTCGCTAATTTGCGGCATAAAATGCCGAAAGATACCGGCATCTTTGTGGTGATGCTGGTGATTGCCCTGACATTTGAAATCGCCGGCTGGTATGTTCGCGACCAGTCGTTCCTGCTCAATACCAACCGCCTGGTGCTGATTGTGCTGCAGGTGGCGATCATCGGCATCATCGCCGTCGGCGTCACCCAGGTGATCATCACCACCGGGATTGACCTCTCCTCCGGCTCGGTTATCGCCCTCGCGGCGGTGGTGGCGGCGAGCCTGGCGCAAACCTCCGACAGCCTGTCGCCGATGTTCCCGGCGCTGGTCAACCTGCCGGCGGTGATCCCGATTTGCGCGGGGATCGGCGTCGGCCTGCTGTGCGGGCTGACCAACGGTTTCCTGGTGACGCGAACCGGTATCCCGCCGTTTATCGCCACCCTCGGGATGATGGTCTCGGCGCGCGGTCTGGCGCAGTATTACACTCAGGGCAATCCGATAAGCTTCCTCTCCGACAGCTTTACGGCGATAGGCCAGGGGGCAATGCCGGTGATCATCTTCTTCGTGATCGCCGCGGTGTTTCACATTGCGCTGAAGCATACCCGGTATGGCAAATATGTGTATGCCATCGGCGGCAACATGACCTCGGCCAAAGTGTCCGGCATCAACGTGAATAAGTACCTGGTGATTGTCTACACCATCGCCGGGGCGCTCTCCGGGCTGGCGGGGGTGGTGCTGGCGGCGCGCGTCAGCAGCGGCCAGTCCAGCATGGGGATGTCCTACGAGCTGGACGCGATTGCCGCAGCGGTGATCGGCGGCAGCAGCTTAATGGGCGGGGTGGGGCGCATTACCGGCACCCTGATTGGCGCGATGATCCTTGGCCTGATCAAGAGCGGCTTTACCTTTGTCGGCGTCGATGCCTACGTGCAGGATATTATTAAAGGGATCATTATCGTCGCGGCGGTGACCATCGACATGCGCCGTAACCGGAAAAAACACTAATCTTATCAACTGGCGGCAACGGCGAAGCGCGTCGTTGCCGCCAGTCCTGTCCAGAAATAAACAAAATACTCCCCGCCTGGCGCCGGCTGTCTATTTTTCCCGCGCTGCGCATCCTGTACAGTTTCGCGACTTTTGTTGTCCATTCGCCAGGGGGCCACGCCTTGCCCCCTGGTTTCTGGAGTCGTATGAATACACCATCCATAGGCAAATCCTCGCCGTTCTGGCGACCGGGAAGAAGGGGCGTGATCGTCACGCTGCTCGTTGGCCTGGCGATCCTGATCATCGGCCGGGGCGGGCATTTTCTGGCCAGAGAGGTTTGCCGCGAAATGTATACCCGGCAGCTGGAGAAGGATGCGCAGTGGGTGGCGTCACGCCTCGAACGGCGGATGAACACGCCGGCGCGGCAGCGGGAAGCCACCTGGCCGCTGGCGGTGATGCGCGCGGATCTCTATGCCCTGGCCCGGCAGCGACATTATCAGCTGCTGCTGGTGAATAGCGACGGGCATCTGCTGGCGGCATCGCATGCGCTGCCGGCCAGCGTGCTGGCCCAGGTTCAGGCGCAATTTCCCAGGGAGATGCAGCCGCCGCTGTTCGGCAGCCATTACCAGACCATTCAGCCCTTCGCCCCGCATCAGCGGATGTTAAGCCGGGCGCTGAACGGCAATGCGGGCCTGGCGGGCTGGAATCTCGTGATGCTGGCGCCGGACGGCGGTTTGCCCTCGCTGCTGATGGCTTACCGTTGGCCAGTCACGATGGGCCTCGGCGCGGTGCTCGCCGGCACGCTGCTGGCGGTGAGGCGGGCGGCGCGCGCCCGGCGAAAACGCTAATTGCCGACGGCGCCGTCAGGCATGGCGAAACTGCAGGGTGGCGGGCAGATAGCGCTGGAGCGGCTCCGGCGCCTGGCCGTCGATCAGCTGGCTGAGCAGATCGTAGCAGTGCCAGGCCAGCTGGCGATTATCCTGTTGCACGGTATCAATGCGCAGGGAAAGTGAATCGTACAGATAGTGATCGTCGAAGCTGGCGAGATGAATATTGGAGTCCAGCAGATGGTGCTGGCTCATATAGCGCAGGACCCCTTCGAGCAGGCCGCAGGCCGCGGTGAACAGCGCTTTCGGCGGCCGGCCCAGCCGCGCGCAGAGCGCGGCGAACATCTCATAGCCGGAGCTGGGGTGATAGTTGCCGTTGATCACCCACTCGGGACGCAGCGTGACCCCCGCCTGAGCCAGGCCCTGGGTGAATCCCGCCAGCCGGTCGCGCGATGGCGATAGCCGCGGCTGGCCGCCGAGAAACCAGAACTCGTCCGCATGCTGAGGGGCGATGCGGGAGATCAGCTCGGCTGTTGGGGTGACCGAGTCGGTCATCACCAGCGGCAGGGCGCTGTCGCTGGGGGAGCGGTCAAACAGCACCACCGGCAGCTGTTCGCTGAGCTTCAGGTAGTCGGCATCGCTGTGCATGCACGAGGCGACGATCAGGCCGTCGACCTGGCGGGCAATCATGTTATTGACCACCACGCTCTCCTGGCCGGGGTTTTCGTCGGTGCAGGAGATAAGCAGCTGCACGCCGGCTTCCCGGCAGAGCGTCTCAAGCTCATGGGAGAAAACGGCAAACCCGTAGTTGGTGATTTCCGGCACCACCAGGCCAATGGTATGGCTGCGGTTATCGCGCAGCGAGCGCGCGTGAATGCTGGGTTGATAGTGCTGCTCGCGGGCGATCGCCAGCACGCGCTCGCGCGTCTCCTGCGCCACGCGCAGCTCTTTGCCACGACCGTTAAGCACCAGACTGGCGGTCGCTTTGGAGACGCCCGCCAGTTCGGCGATATCTTTGATAGTTACGCGTTTGGTTTTCATCAGCACCCGGGAGCCTGAAAGCAAAACGGTTATTCTACCATGCATGGCCGCAGCAGCCAGCGGCAGAATGCCACCGGCGTCGCACCGCTGAAGATTAACTGCCCCGGATAGCCCGGGAAGAAGCGGCTGCTCATCACCCCTTCGCCATCGTTGATGAAAATCTCCACGCTGGAGCGGTCGATAAAGATCTGCAGGCGCCGCGCCTCGCCGCGCCAGTAGCGGTGATGCATCTCCGCCGTCTGCAGCCCGCGGCGCGACAGACGCAGGCCGTCGCGGTTGACGGTGAGCTGCAGGGCGCCAGCAAAATCCAGCCCCAGCGTGCTGTTGGGGGCGATGTCAAAGGCCAGCTCCATCGGGGCGAGGGGCAGGGTCTGTCCGCGCCAGCCCTCGGCTTCGCCGCGCAGGGCGGCCAGCTCGCGCAGCGGGCGCTGATACAGGGTGCCCGCCTGCCACTCCAGCTCGCGCACGCAGGTCATCTGGTGGATCCACCCCTGCGCGCGGGTGGGTTGATGCATCTCTTCCCCGTCCGGGACGCCCATCCAGCCGACCAGCAGGCGGCGGCCATCCTCGGCCTGCATGGTCTGCGGCGCGTAGAACTCAAATCCGCTGTCCAGCTCGTGCAGCGGACCATGGTCGAAGGCGCCGCGTTCGGCGTCGAAACGGCCTGCCATCCACACCGCCGGATAGGTATTGAGAAAGCGCTGCGCTTCGCGGGCCAGCCCCTGCGGGCAGCAGATCAGCAGGTGGGTGTCCGCCAGCGGAAACAGGTCCGGGCACTCCCACATGTAGCCGCCGTTCGCCAGGCCGTTAACGTCATGCCCGGCTATCTCGCCCACCAGGCGCCAATCCCGCAGGTCGCTGGCGGTAAACAGCAGCACTTTGCCGCGCTGTTGCACATCCTGCGCCCCGAGGACCATGTACCAGCGCTCGTCCTGTCGCCACACTTTAGGGTCGCGCACATGGCCGGTATAGCCTTCCGGCAGCGGCAGCACCGGCCCCAGCTTGCGGAAGGTGCCATCGGCATTTTCCGTCGCCAGACATTGCCAGGCGGTGCGCCCGCCGTCGGGGAATTTCACGTTGCCGGTATAGCAAAGGGTCAGGGCGCCCTCGAACTCGACCGCGCTGCCGGAGTAGCAGCCGTTGCGGTCATACTCTTCATCCGGCATCAGGGCGATAGGTTCATGCCGCCAGTGCAGCAGATCGGCTGAGCTCCAGTGTCCCCAGCACTTGTAGGTGTGGTCGCAGGCGAGCGGATTCCACTGATAAAACAGGTGGTAACGCCCGGCGACCTGGCAAAAGCCGTTGGGATCGTTCAGCAGTCCGCTGACCGGCGCCAGATGCCATTGCGGGTAATGGCTGTCGGCCAGCGCCTGCGGCTGGCCCTGCATAACGGCCTGCAGGATCGCAGGCAGGCGTGACGGTAATGACATTATTCAGCGTCCGTTTTGTATTTCAGCGTCAGAGAGAGCGTGAAGGCCACGGCGAAGGCGATCGCCATCCCGATAATGTAGTTCAGCAGCGAGCTGGCCTGCACGATGGCCATTCCCGGGATCGCCGTCAGGCCCACCGCGGTCATGTAGACGTGCATCGATACCACCCAGGCGCCGCCGGCGGCACCGCCCACCAGCGCGGCGATGAACGGTTTCACAAAGCGCAGGTTAATCCCGAAGATTGCCGCCTCGGTGATCCCCAGCATCGCCGAAAACGCCGACGGCAGAGTGATAGCTTTGATTTTGGCATCTTTGGTTTTAAACCACACCGCAAAGCAGGCGCCGCCCTGGGCGACGTTGGCCATGGCCCAGATCGGCAGCAGGAAGTTGACGCCGATCGACGGATTGCCGAGCAGACCCGCCTCGATGGCATGGAAGCTGTGATGGATACCGGTAATGACGATCACCGAATAGAGGCCGCCAAACAGCAGGCCCGCCAGCCAGCCGGCGTGGCTGATAAGCGTGCTGAGGATAAACGAAATGCCGTCGCCGAGCGCGCGGCCGGCCGGGCCGATCAGCAGCAGGGCGATAAAGCCGGAGATAATCACCGTCAGGAACGGCGTGAGGATCAGATCCAGCGCGTCAGGAATAATGCGGCGCAGCCGTTTTTCGACAAGGCTCATAAACCACACCGCCAGCAGCACCGGAAAGACCGTGCCCTGATAGCCGATCATCGCCACTTCGATGCCGAAGAAATTCATGGTGTGGAAGCCGGCGGCGACGCCCCAGGCGTTGGTCAACGCCGGGTGGGTGAGGATCCCGCCGAGGGTCGCGCCCAGATAAGGGTTACCGCCAAATTCGCGGGCGGCGGTAAAGCCGATCAGGATCGGCAGAATGATAAACGCCGCCGAGCTGCACATATCCAGCATGATATAGATAGCGTTGCCCGGGTCGACCCAGCCGTAGGTTTTCACCATCCCCAGCAGGCCCATCAGCAGGCCGGAGGCGACGATGGCCGGAATAATCGGCACGAAGATGTTGGACAGCAGGCGGGCGATGCGCTGGAACGGGTTCAGCTTTTTCGCCGCCAGGTCGGCGGCTTCGGATTTGCTCGATTCGCTGATGCCCGCCGCCTGGATAAAGGCGGCATAGACTTTATTGACCACCCCGGTGCCGAAGATGATCTGCATCTGGCCGGCATTGCGAAAGCAGCCTTTCACGCCGTCGATTTTGCCAATCGCCTGCTGGTCGGCGAGCGCGTCGTCGACCAGCACCAGCCGCAGGCGGGTGGCGCAGTGCGCGGCGCTGGCGATATTTTCCTTGCCGCCCAGCAGGGGAAGCAGTGAGCGGGAAATCTGTTCAAAATCCATAGTACCCTCTGAATGCATGATGATATGGCGTGGGCGGCGCCGGCCGTGGCAGGCACCGCGAACCTTATATTTATATGTGACTTACCCTGTCGTCCGGGTTCACGTCAGAACCAGGTCTCCATTTGCATACCGAACGACCATTCGCCGCCCGATTTGAATCCGTTGCTGCCTAACGCGTCGTCGTTGGCGTAGTTATCCAGCTTTTTGCTCCAGTCCATCCACGAGGTGTAGAAGCGGATCTCCGGGCGCGAGAAGAAGTCGCCGATGCTGCCGACCTTGAAGGTCGGGGCGAAGGTCAGCTTGTAGAAGCTGCCGTTGACCGCATGGCGATCGTTGTAGCCTTCAGGCTGCAGATCCATGTACTGATAGGTGCCCTCCCAGGCGAGGGCGAAGTTCTGCGTGACCTCCTGAATCAGACGCAGGTTGAGAGTGGCCCACTGATAGCTGTCGCCATCGACATAGCGGTCTTTACTGCTCTGCGCCAGCACGGCCGGGGCAATAAACCAGCGATCGCTCAGCGGCGTAGTGCCGTAGCTGGCGAAACGCCAGGTATTGGCCCCCGGACGCAGCGCGCCGTCGGAGCCGATGCCTTTAACCTCGGCGCCCAGTCCGTGGCCATACAGCAGGGCCGTTTTGCTGGTCCCGTCGCGCAGGCCATAGAAGCTCTCATTGTGCAGACCCAGCAGGGCATGAACCCCGGTGTTAGCGGCATCGCCTTTCACCAGATTGCCGTTCGCGTCCTGGCGGTCGTCATTATCTTTCGCCCGCATCCCGCTGACCATCATCTGCACCGGGCCGGCAAAGTTATTCATGCTGACGATATAGTTCTGCACGCTGTTGCTGCTGTCGGCGATATCGCCAAAGTTGCGGCCATATAACGAGAAGTTGCTGCGCAGGCTGTCGTTCCACTTCACGTCGTAGATCCCGCCGCCGGTCCCGGCGAGGAACACCACATCCGAGTCAACCCAGTGGATGTCGAAGTTGTCGCGGTCAAAGCGTTTCCCGGCCCACAGGGTCGAGCCTTTGAACGGACCCTCGAAGGTCGGCAGGTTGCCCAGCTCGACGAACGCCTGGCGCACGTTCAGGTCGCTGCTGCTCGCCGTCCAGTCGTTATAGGTAGTTTGCCCGTCGGCCACCATCACTTTGAAACGGGTGGTCGCCCCGTTGTCCAGGGTCTGCTTATGTTCGAGGTTCATTTCCACATAGGTGTCGGCCTGGTTGCCAAGACGACCAATGGCGCCGCCGGTCTCCCCGGCGGGGGTCATATAGGCCCCGGATTTCGTGCTGGCGGCGGAGTCGTTCATGATCACCCCGGAGCGGGCGTAGCCGTGGAACTCAAAGCCGCCGGGCCGTTCGGCTTTTTCTTCCAGTTGGGTGGTGCGCTTGGCCACCTGCTGGGTGGTGGCCTGGGTTTGCTGCTGCTGCTGGGTTAGCTGCTGAACTTTCTGCTCCGCTGAGGCGGCGCGGCTTTCGGCGGTACTGGCGCGGGTCTCGGCATCCTGCAGACGTTTTTCCAGGGCGGCGAGACGCGCTTCAATGCTGTTCAGGTCTGTCTGCCCATGGGCGGCGGCGGCGCCGGTTAGCAAAGCAATAAGAATGGCTAACTTCCGTTTTTTATACATGTTGGTGACATCCAAAGGTAAATCAGTGAGTGTGCTAACGTTTGCTAAACCGGTTTAGTTGATATGGTAAACATGTCGGTAACGCAGTGAAAATAAAAATTGCTAAACCGGTTTAAGAATTGTGATGTCACCAGCAAAGTGGGCCGTTAGCCGGCCCAACGGGATCACAGCGAGCGCTGAAGATCGACCCTGTAGGGCAGGGCGGTCATGGCGCCTTTGGCGGTGGTGGCCAGCGCGCCGCAGGTTTGCGCCAGCGCGAGGTCCGGCGCCAGGGCGGCGAGGTTATCAGGGATGCCATGGGCGGCGAGCCCGGCGAGCAGCCCGGCGACAAAGGCATCGCCGGCGCCGGTGGTATCGACGGCCACTACCGGGCGGGCGGGGAAGTGGCTAACCTGCCCGCGCAGCGCGGCCTGAACTCCCGCTTTGCCCTGGGTGACCAGCAGCAGCGTCGGCTGGAAGCGGGCGTTCAGCCGGGCGATGCCGCTGACGATGTCGTCGCTGCCGCTGATAAAAGCCAGCTCCTCTTCCGACAGTTTTATGGCGTCGGCGAGGGCCAGCGCCCGGTCGAGACAGTCGCGCAGCTCCTGCGGATCCTGCCACAGGTCGCTGCGGATATTGGGGTCGAAGCTGACATAGCCCCCGGCGCGCTTTATCGCCTCCATCGCCGCGAATGCCGTGCTGCGGCTCGGTTCCGCGCTGAGGGCGATAGAGCAGACGTGCAGCCACTGGCCGGCGGCGAACGGCGGAAGATCCTCAGGCGCAAGAAACAGGTCGGCGCTCGGGCGAACCATAAAGGTAAAGGTGCGCTCCCCGTGCCGATCGAGATCGACCACCACCGTGGAGGTGCGCTGCGTCGCGTCGAGGCGCATAAAATCCACATCGACCTGCTCCTGCGCCAGGGTGCGGCGCATAAAGCGACCGAACGGATCGTCGCCGACGCGGCCGATAAACCCGCTGTCGCCGCCGAGCCGCGCCACGCCGACCGCGACGTTGGCCGGCGCGCCGCCGGGGCATTGCAGCAGGCGGCCCTCTCCGTCGGGCAGGAGATCGACGACCGCATCGCCGAGTACCCAGATTTTACCATTCATAGGACAGCTCCTCTTAGCTAAACTTTGTTAAACCGGTTTAGCTAATTAAAGCACAGCCTGGCGGCAAGCGGAACGATTGGTGGACGAAAGGGCGGGGCGAGGGTAAAAAATGTGAGCCAGGCGGAATATTTCGCCACTCCAGATCTGGACTTTTCCTTCCTGACCCGCTTAGGTATAGTTCCACAGGCCGCGGTTAACCCCGCCGCGGTGATAAAAGGTGAAGGAGTGCGTAGCGCGATGAACCCCAGTTTTGGCGATATTTACGATCGGTACCAGAAGCTGTCGCTGACCACGCACCTGCCGGCGGTCATCGCCTGCAGTGAAACCCTGAGCCTGAGTAAAGACCAGCCATTTCTGCCGCAGCCGGGCTATCTCTATTTTTTGCTGCAGGGGCAAATGACGTTGGCCTTTGGTGATGAGCAGAACCTGCTCGGGATTGTTATCGCGCATATGCCGTTAGGGCTGCTTGAACATTATTGTCCGTCGGTGGCGCTCTATTATCGGTGTCTGGGCGAATGCCAGCTGGCGAAAATATCCGCCAGCGATTTTGAACGGATATTCTTTCATTCGTCGCCGGGCTATATGCAAGAGCTGACCACAATCCTGGCCTATATGGGCATATTTGCCCTTGATGCCCACTATGAACGCGGCAGCCAGACCAGCTTTCAGACCATTAAATCAATGCTGTCGCGCTATTTATATCGTGGAGGAATCGATGGTGGTCAGCATGAAAGCCTGTCGGCATTTATTATTAAACGAACCAATCTTTCGCGCAGCTATGTTTATCAGGTGCTGGCCGCCCTGCGCGAGGGAGGATATATCACGGTGAAAAAAGGCAAACTGATTTCCATCGACCGTCATATTCCTGAGAAATTCTGATTCAGGTTCGTCGGCTCCCCGACATAACGTCGCTAAAACCCGCCCGAGGAAAGCGCTACGCGCGCGTTTTCCCCCGGCCCCGTTACGCCTGAACCTGGCCGTTTTATTTATTTAACCTTTCACTCTGGAGTTATTTTATGACCCTGGACTATGTGGCGCTGGCCATTCTCATCGCCGTGGCCTTAATACTTTTTTATGGCGTGATTGTTATTCACGATATTCCTTATGAAATCGCCAAAGAGCGGCGCCATCCTCATCAGGATGCGATTCATTATGCCGGCTGGGTCAGCTTATTTACCCTGCATGCCCTGTGGCCCTTGTTGTGGATCTGGGCGACGCTATGGCGCGAAGACCGCGGATGGGGAATGCGCCGCATCGCCGACGATCAGCAGGCCCTGCATCAGCGTCTGGAGACGGTCGTTCAGCGACTGGAGCAGGTGCAGCGCGAGGTCGAGGAACTTAAAGCGAAGGAGGCAGAATAATGGAAACGTTAATGTTGCTGACCTACGCCGCGCTATGCATCGTGGTGTTTAAAGTTTTCCGCATTCCGCTCAATAAGTGGACCGTGCCGACGGCGGTGCTCGGCGGTATCGCCCTGATTGGCGCGGTGATCTTCGGGATGAACTACAACTTCCCCTATACCGACGTCGGTAATCAGGTGTTTCGCACCGTGCCGATTGTGTCGCAGGTGCGCGGTCGGGTGCAGACCGTACCGGTGAAGCCTAACCAGAGGCTGCATAAGGGTGATGTGCTGTTTACTCTCGACCCGACGCCGTTCCAGGCAAAGGTGGACGATCTGCAGGCGCAAATTAAAGCGGCCAGTCAGGATGCGCTCTCCCTCAACGCCGCGTTAAGCCAGGCGGAGGCCGAGCTGAGCAGAGCGGTGGCCCAGCGCGACCAGTCGCGGCGGGAGTATGCCCGCTTTCGGGAGGGGCATGCCCAGGGCGCCTTCTCCGATCAAATGGTCGATACCCGTCTGCAGACGTGGAAAGCCGATGAAGCCAGCGTCAGCGCGGCTCAGGCGAACGTGGTTCAGGCGCGTAACGCGCTGGACTCGGTGGTGAAGGGCAAAAATACCACCGTGGCCTCCCTGCTGGCGCAGTTGCAGAAGGCGCAGTTTCAGCTGGATAACACCGTCGTCCGCGCCCCGGAAGACGGCTATGTCAGCACCGTCGGCTTACGGCCAGGCACCATGTCCACCGCCCTGGGGATGCTGCCGGTGATGACCTTTGTGCCGGTGGAGGGCGACGCCTCGCGGGAGTATGTCGCGGCATTTCGCCAGAACGCCCTGCAGCGTCTGCACAAAGGCGAGCCTGCGGAGCTGATGTTCCCGGCCATTCCGGGCACCGTCTTCCGCGGGGAAGTGGCCGACGTGCTGCCGGCGATTGGCGAGAGTCAGTTTCAGGGCCAGGGCAAACTGCTGACCACGGACGCGCTCAATACCCATGGCCGGGCGCTGGTGGTGCTGAAGGTGACCGATCCGCGATTTGCCGAATACGCCCTGCCGCAGGGGGCCACCCTCGAGGCGGCGGTCTACTCGGATCACCTGAAAGAGCTGTCGCTGATCCGGAAGATCTTGATCCGCATGAAGAGCTGGGAAAACTATATCTATCTCGATCACTAAGCCGGCGGGCGCGGGGAGGCCGTACCCTCCCCGCGCCGCGGTCAGGCCTCGCTGTCCACCAGCCCGTCAATAATCACCTGCCGCACCCCCTGCGAACAGGGCTCAATACGCCCGCGCACGCCGTAGACGGCCGCCAGGGTCTCGGGGGTGATGACCGCGGCCGGGGTGCCGTCGCCGAGCAGCTGGCCCGCTTTGAGCATCAGCACGTGGTCGGCGTGACGCAGGGCAATATTGATATCGTGCACCACCACCAGGGTCACGATGTTGCGCCGTCGGGTCTCCCGGCGCACCAGATCCATCACGTGAAATTGATAGTTGAGATCAAGCGCACTGAGCGGTTCGTCGAGCAGTAGCAGGCGCGGCTGACGAATCAGCGACTGGGCGAGACCCACCAGCTGTTTTTGCCCGCCGGAGAGCTGATCGAGGTAGCTCATCGCCAGGTGGGCAATTCCCAGCTGGCGCAGCAGCGCCATCACCTCCTCCTGGTGCTGCGGACTGTGGCGTCCTCCGGCGGCGCGTTGGGCCACGATAATCGACTCCAGCACATGCAGATGCACGCCGGCGGGCAGCGTCTGCGGAAGATAGACCACCTGTTCCGCGCGACGTGCGAACGGCTGCGTCAGCAGATTTTCCCCCTCCAGCAGCAGCTCGCCGCGGCAGGGGCCCAGACCCGCCATCGCCCGCATTAACGTCGATTTACCGCTGCCGTTTGGCCCCAGCAGCGCGGTGATTTTCCCTCGCGGCAGATGGGGAACCGTCAGGTTCTCGATCACCTTGCGTCTGGGGTAGCCGGCGCTGAAGTGAGACAGCGACAGCCCGGATAACGTCTGGTCGCTCATACCTGCCCCCGGTGACGTAAAATAATGCTTAAAAAGAACGGGACCCCTACCAGGGAAGTGACGATCCCCACCGGAATAATGGCCCCCGGGATCAGGTTCTTCGAGGCGATGGAGGCCAGGGAGAGCACCAGGGCGCCGATCAGCGCGCTGGCGGGCAGGTAAAAGCGATGGTCTTCGCCGAAGAGCATCCGCGCAATATGCGGCGCCACCAGGCCGATAAAGCCGATTGGCCCGACAAAGGCCACCGAAAGCGCCGACAAAATGCTGATCCGCAACAGTGTGGCCAGGCGCAGACGGCGAACGTTAATGCCAAAGCTGATGGCCCGGTCCTCGCCCAGACGCAGGGCGGTCAGCTTCCACGCGCTGCGCAGCGACAGGGGCATCACCAGCGCCAGGGCGACCAGCAGGATGGCGACTTTGCTCCAGGAGGCGCGGTCGATGCTGCCCATGGTCCAGAACACCAGCCCCTGCAGCGTGTCTTCATTGGCGATAAACTGCAGCATCGAGACCAGGGCGTTAAAGGTAAAGACCAGCGCGATGCCGAACAGAATGACGCCGGAGGTGGCCACCTGGGTCCAGCGGGTAATGCCGTCCAGCAGCAGGGCCGCCAGCAGGGCGAAGATAAAGGCGTTGGCCGAGATAAACCACTGGCCGGGAATACCGGGCAGGCCAATACCCAGTACAATCGCCAGCGCGGCGCCAAACGCCGCAGCCGAGGAGACGCCGAGGGTAAACGGACTGGCCAGCGGGTTATTGAGGATGGTCTGCATTTCGGCACCGGCCAGCCCCAGCGCCAGACCGACGATAATCGCCATCACCGCATAGGGCAGCCGGATGTCCCAGACGATGGCGCGAGTGCCCGGATCGGCGCTGGCCGGATCGGTTAACGTCTGCCACAGGCTCTGCAGCGGCAGTCCGGAGGGGCCGAGCATAAAATCGAGCAGCAGCGAAGCGACAATCAACAGCGCCAGCAGCAGCATCAGCAGCAGGCGGCGACGCACGATATGGCGATAATGATCCATCACGCCAGGCGTCCCGGCGGGCAGCCCGTCCAGAACGGAGTCGGAAGTTAAACGCATGCCGGATTACTCGCTCTGCTGCCAGGAAAAGACGAACGGCTGGTCCGGCAGGTCGGTGAAATGGCGCACGATATAATGATAAGTCTCATCCGGGTTGAGATCGCGGAAGGCCTGCGGATAGATATCTTTCGCCAGATACTCCATGCCGACAATATTCCACGGGTGATTATAGAAGTGGTGATAGACGCCATAGGCCCGCTTTTCCTGGACCGCCGGGATCTGGCTGACCCCTGGCCGCGCCAGCAGCGTCTGCGCCTGGGTCTTCACCGCCTCCGGCTTGACTTCATAGCCCAGGGGCAGCACCTGGCTGTTGCCACGCTTCGAGCCGGTCATGATCCAGGCGTCGGGCTTCATGCTGATGATTTTCTCCAGCGAGACGAACCCGGAGGCGCCCGGCAGCAGCTGCGAACCGATATTGTTCGCCCCGACCGCCTCCACCAGCCCGCCCCAGCCGCTGTGGCCGTGAGTAAAGCAGCAGGCGTCGCTGTTGCCGGCCAGCGCTTCCACGAAGACGTTGGCCTTCGGCGTGATGGCTGCGGTTTTCTGACGAATCGTCTGCAGCTGATGGCGATAGTAATCGGTAAAGGCTTTGGCCTGGCTCTCGCGGTTAAGCACTTTGCCCAGCAGGTCGATGCTGGGGGCGGTATCTTTCGCCGGGTCGATCTCATAGTCGACAAACAGCACCGGAACGTGCAGGGCGCTAAGCTTGTCAATGACCCCGCTCTCCATCAGCGCAGGCCTGGCGCGCAGCTGGGCGATCATCAGATCCGGCTGGCGGGCGATGACGCTTTCAAGATCGACGTTCCCCTTGTCGCTGAAGCCCATGTCCAGAATCGTAGCCGACTGCGGCCACGCCGTTTTCAGCATCTGCCAGGTGGCAACATCCTGCTTTTTCGCCAGATTATTCCATGCCACCAGCCGCTTAAACGGATTGTCCCGGTCCAGCAGGGCGAGGGTCATAATGTCGCGACCATCCTGCAAAATAATACGCTGCGGCTCTTTGACCAGGGTGACCTGCCGGCCGTCAAGGTCGGTAACCGTCAGCGGATATTGGGTCGCATAGCTGAGGAAGGGCGTCGCGATCAGCGCAGTAAGCAACAGCGATCTTACTGATTTTCTTGCCATAAAAGGAGTTCCGTTTGCCAATTTATAAATATAATGATTCTGAGAATTATTCTCGAGTAAACCTCAACGGCAAGTATATCAAGGGCAAATTTCACGAAATGTAACAAACTTGTTGGAAATTATGTGAACGCCGACAGGGCGCGCGGCGGCAGCATTTTCTGCCATGATTGGAGGTCGAAAACGTTTTTCAGGCTAATTCCTAATGTCATCCCCGGTTCGCTGTGCCATCCTGAATGCGACTCATAACATGACATGTGAGAGAGGATATTATGAAAAAAGCAATGATTGCGTTATCGGCTATTCTGGTTGCGGCTCCGGTTTTTGCTGCGACAACACATGCAACAGAGGATACCGTCGCGGCGGCCAATGCCAACGCCAACACCGCCAAAGAGAAGCTGCACCAGGCCCAGCACGAGGGCGAAGAGCAGCAGCTGAAGGCGAAACATGCGGCCGAAGGCAAACAGGATAGCGTCGGCAGCCAGGTGAGCGAAGGCGCGCAGAAGACCTGGAACAAGACCAAAGAAGGGACTGAGAAAGGTTGGGATAAGACCAAAGAGGTCAGCGAAAAAGGCTGGAACGCCACCAAATCCGGCGCAGAAAAGGGCTGGGATAAAACCAAATCCGGCGCTGAAGAGTTAAAAAATAAAGTGACTGAGTAAGTCCTGATAGCAGTCTGAATAAAGGTCGCGAGAGCGGCCTTTTTTATTGCTCGTCCTCCCCCATAATACCCTCCCCCGACAGCAGAAACCCCAGGTGCCAGGAATCGTCCTGGTTAAGCGGATACTCACTCTTTCTTCACATTTTCCCGTTACAAAGAACTTCAATCAGGAGGTGTACGATGAAAAAGATGATTTCTCTGGCGGTAATGTTATCCACTGTGCTGAGCGTCCCGGCCTTTGCCGATGGCCCGAACGACGGCCATCGCCCGGGGCAGCCAACGGTGTGGCAGAACGGTCCGGATCATAATGGGCATGCGCCGCAGGGCGGACCTGACGCGCATCATCAGGGTGACCATGACCAGCGTGGCCCGGATCGTGACGGTCATGACAAACGCGATCAGGCACGTCATGAGCAGGACCATTTCGCCTGGCGCGGTAACGATTTCCGCAAAGGCCACCCGGCTCCGGCGCCGTTCCGTGGCGATGAGTATCGCGTCCGTGACTGGAGCGACCGCGGCCTGCCGCCCCCGCCGGAGGGCCATCACTGGTCCTATATCGACGGTAACTATGTGCTGATCGCCGCGGCGACCGGGATCATCACCTCGATTCTGGTGAGCGGCGCCCTCGGCCACTAAATGCGCGTTTCCCAACGCCGGGCAGGGAACACCTGACCCGGCGATGGAGCTCCGCCGGGGCTACGGGTTCAGTTCGTCATCCGGCCAGTATTTATAGCCATTGACCATTGCCTGGGCGGCCAGCCCCTTGTCGGTGATTTCATAGACGTTCACTTTCGACGGCAGCGAGGAGGTGTCCCTCGCTACGCCGTTCGCGGAGGCGGCGATCGGCGCGATGCCTTTGTCATCATATTTCGCCGCGGCGTTCGCATCGGCGCCGACCATATATCCCTGGCGGATAAAGCGATCCAGGGCCGCTTTATCATGGAAGACCAGCACCGTGCGCTGCTGCTTGATCCCTATTCCCAGACCGGCGCCGCCCTGGGCCATTTTCATATAGGTGTCCTTCCCGGAGGCCGTATCCCGCACCACGCCGTAGCCGCTGCCAAATCCGAACAGCAGGATCTTGCTGCTGTTATTGGCGAATACCGCATAACCCTTCGCATGCTGAATATCGCTGCGGGCCTCGGGCTGCAGGGTGTACAGTTTATTGAGGGTTTCGTTGCGCATTTTCTGAATGCTGGCCCGCTGCTGGCTGGCGGTATCGCCCTGCGCGCTGCAGCCCGCCAGCGCGGTCATGGCGACGAGGAAAAGCGTCTGTAATTTCATAGAAATCTTTTTATTTAAATCTGAATATGGCCGGGGATGGTAGGGTAAATAATGGTTAATTCTCCATAAAATAAACGTTTATTTTTAAACTTCGCTGTTTTTAATGCTTATTGCACTGTTACGAACGCATTATTAAATAAGATGCCGCCATCGCCGGTATTAGAAATCCTGCTTGCATAAAGTTTTCACCACGATACCGTGTTAAGTCCTTACGATATTTCCCGGAGAGCGGCATGAGTGATTATGTAATTCCAGAAATTAAAGCGACGGAAGCGGAAATGATTTCTCTGCGTCATTATTTACATGCCAATCCGGAATTAAGTCTGGAAGAGTTTAATACCAGCGAACTGGTTGCCGGCAAGCTGACCGAGTGGGGCTACCAGGTGACGCGCGGCCTCGGCAAGACCGGGGTGGTCGGCAGCCTGAGCAAAGGCGACTCGCCGCGCACCATCGGCCTGCGCGCCGATATGGACGCTCTGCCGATTCATGAAACCACTGGTTTACCCTGGGCCAGCACGGTGTCGGGGAAAATGCACGCCTGCGGTCATGACGGTCATACCACCATTCTGCTGGCGGCGGCGAAATATATCGCCTCGCCGGCCTGTCAGTTCAACGGCACGGTGCATCTGATTTTTCAGCCGGCGGAAGAGGCTATCGGCGGCGCCGATTTAATGATTAAAGACGGCCTGTTCGAGCAGTTCCCCTGCGAACGCATTTTCGGTCTGCACAACATGCCGGGGCTGCCGGTGGGCAAGCTGGGCTTCTACGCCGGTAACTTTATGGCCTCGGCGGACACCGTCAAAATCACCCTTACCGGCTACGGCGGCCACGGCGCCCATCCGGAGCGCACCGTCGACCCGATCGTCGCCGGCGCGGCGCTGGTGATGGCTCTGCAGAGCATCGTGGCGCGCAACGTGCCGCCGGGCGAAACGGCGGTGGTCAGCGTCGGCACCTTCCAGGCCGGTATCGCCTCCAACGTTATTCCGGAGAGCGTGGTGATGGAGCTCAGCGTGCGGGCGATGAAGCCGGAAATCCGCGACCTGCTGATCAAACGTATTCACGAGCTCAGCGAATTTACCGCCAAAAGCTATGGCGCCAGCAGCGCAGTAGAGGTTTACGACTCCTACCCGGTATTAACCAACAGCCCCGAAGAGACTGATTTCGCCCGGGCGCTGGCGCTGGAGGTGTTTGGTCGCGAGGGGGTGCTGGAGTCGGTCTCGCCGATGAACGCCAGCGAGGACTTCGCCTTTATGCTGCGCGAACGTCCGGGCTGCTACTTCCTGCTGGGCAACGGCGAGCAGGGGGAGAAGGGCGGCTGCATGGTGCATAACCCCGGCTACGACTTCAACGATGACATTATCACCACCGGCGCGACGCTGTTCGCCCGCCTGGTGGAAAAGCACTGCCGTTAACCTCTGGAGAAGAACTGGAATGAAAAAATCACTGTTGCTATGGCTGGCGTTAATGGCGTCGACGTCGGCGCTGGCCGAAGGGGGAAAGGCGATCCGCTTCGGCGTCGACCCGACCTTCGCGCCGTTTGAATGGAAGGATCCGCAGGGCAAGCTGGCGGGGTTTGATATCGATCTAGGCAACGCCATTTGCCAGCAGCTGCAGGCGAAATGCGTGTGGGTGGAAAGCAATTTCGACGGCATTATCCCGGCGCTGAAGGCGCGGAAATTCGACGCTATCCTTTCCGGGATGTACATGACCGAGAAGCGTAAAGCGCAGATTGCCTTTAGCGACAAGCTGTATAACGGGCCGGTGTTCCTCGTGGCGCGTAAAAATACCCTGCAAGGCAATACGCCGGCGCAGCTGAAAGGCAAAACCATCGGCGTCGAGCAGGGTTCGGCGCAGGAGACTTACGTCAATCAGCACTGGCGTCCGCAGGGGATCAACATTGTGGCCTACCAGGGGGCCGATAGCGTGGTGCGCGATCTGGAGTCCGGGCGCATCGACGGCGCGGTGCTTTCCGGGATGATGGCCGACTACAGCTTCCTGCAGCAGCCGCAGGGTAAGGCATTCACCTTTGTCGGCGGCCATCTGCAGGATGATACGCTGTTTGGCGCCGGGGCGGCGATCGGCTTGCGTAAAGACGATGAGGCGCTGCGTCAGGAAATAAATGGCGCGATTGCGAAGATCCTTGCCGACGGCACCTATAAAAAATTAGCCAGCAAATATTTTAGCTTTGATGTTTATTCCGGGACATAATGTCTGAGTGTACCCGCGGGCAAGGATCGCCCGCCGTAAGATTCCTTTTCTGATTATCCAATCGACCTCCTCTCCTGACCCCTGTGGTTACCTGAGGGAAGCAGAATATAAGCTAAGGAGTACTCGGCATGATGACACGTCCCTTGGGCAAAACCGGATTTTCCATCGCCCCGTTAGTGTTTGGCGGTAACGTCTTTGGCTGGACCATTGATGAAAAAACCAGTTTTGCCCTTCTTGATGCTTTTGTTGACCATGGTTTTGATGCTATCGACACGGCGGATGTTTATTCCCGCTGGGCGGAGGGCAACCAGGGCGGCGAATCCGAAACCATTATCGGCCGCTGGCTGCAGGCGCGTCCCGGCATGCGCGATAAGGTCAAAATCTTCACCAAAGTCGGCTCCGATCTCGGCCTTCCTGGCCATAAGGGACTCAGCAAAGCCTGGATCCAGCAGGCGGTAGACGACTCCCTGCGCCGCCTTAATACCGACTACATCGACCTCTACTTTTCCCACTGGCCGGATCCGCAAACTCCGGTAGCGGAAACGCTGGAGGCTTTCCACAGCCTGCAGCAGGCGGGGAAAATTCGCGCGATGGGGGCCTCTAACCTCGATGCGATGCAGCTGGCGGGGGCGCTGGAGGTGGCGCGCAAGGGCGGCTTGCCTGCCTGGCAGGTGCTGCAGCCGGAATATAACCTCTACCACCGCTCCGCCTTTGAAGGCGCGCTGTGCGATCTCTGCGTCAGCCGTGATATCGGGGTGGTGACCTACTACAGCCTGGCCTCGGGGTTCTTAACCGGTAAGTACCGTCAGCCGTCGGATCTGGCGCAGAGTCAGCGCGGAGGGGGGATTGGTAAGTACCTGAATCCGCGCGGGATGCGGATTATCGATACCCTGGTGGCGGTTGCGGAGGAGCTGGGGGCGAAGCCAGCGGAAGTGGCCCTGGCGTGGCTGATCGGCCGCGAAGGGGTGACCGCGCCGATCGCCAGCGCCACCAGCGTGGCCCAGGTGGAAAGTTTTGCCCGCGCGGCGGCGCTGAGCCTGAGCGCGGAGCAGGTGGCGCGGCTGGACAGCGCCAGCGCCTGAGTCACGCCCTCTTCCCGGCGGAATAACGGTACAAGCGTCAATTTCCTTGTGCATACTGCGCCTGGCAGGGCTACAACTTCTATGTCAATTCCGGGCAGATTGCGCTCCCGGTTAATTTTCTGCGTTATGTCAATCATGGCGCAGGGAGCGCACAGGGGGCGGCCAGTCGCCGCCGCCCCCTGTACCCCCGGGCTCCGGCCAGCAAAATCGCCGCTGCGCGGTCCCTTCGACTTATCCCTGCAGGCTTCGGGTCGGGCCGAGGCAGCGTCCATGCAAAACACGGCCCTCAGCCCGCATCCATGCGGGCTGCCCCGGCCTTCCGGGAACGTCTCAGCGATTTTGAGGCCGTCAGCACCGGCAGTTTCAGCAACAATGGTGAATAAATTAACGACAGGTCGTACGAACGTAGGCCGGGTAAGGCGCAGCCGCCACCCGGCATAAAAGCGGCTCCGTGCCCGCTGTCATCGCCCGGCGGCGCTGTGCTTGCCGGGCCTACGAGGTATGAGCCTGTGAGAGGACCCTCCAGGCCGGGTAAGGCGCAGCCGCCACCCGGCATAAAAGCAGCTCCGTGCCCGTTGTCATCGCCCGGCGGCGCTGTGCTTGCACGGGCCTACGGGGTGTGAGCCTGTGAGTGGAGCCTGTAGGCCGGGTAAGGCGCAGCCGCCACCCGGCGGAATAACGGTACAAGCGTCAATTTCCCTGTGCATACTGCGCCTGGCAGGGCTACAACTTCTATGTTAATTCCGGGCAGATTGCGCTCCCGGTTAATCGTCTGCGTTATACCTGCCATGGCGCAGGGAGCGCACAGGGGGCGGCCAGTCGCCGCCGCCCCCTGTACCCCCGGGCTCCGGCCAGCAAAATCGCCGCTGCGCGGTCCCTTCGACTTATCCCTGCAGGCTTCGGGTCGGGCCGAGGCAGCGTCCGTGCAAAACACGGCCCTCAGCCCGCATCCATGCGGGCTGCCCCGGCCTTCCGGGAACGTCTCAGCGATTTTGAGGCCGTCAGCACCGGCAGTTTCAGTCGCACAAGTGGGTAAATCAACGACAGGTCGCACGAACCCTCCAGGCCGGGTAAGGCGCAGCCGCCACCCGGCATAAAGCGGCTCCGTGCCCGCTGTCATCGCCCGGCGGCGCTGCGCTTGCACGGGCCTACGGGGTGTGAGCCTGTGAGTGGAGCCTGTAGGCCGGGTAAGGCGTAGCCGCCACCCGGCATAAAAGCGGCTCCGTACCCGCTGTCATCGCCCGGTGGCGCTGCGCTTGCCGGGCCTACGCTGTGTCAGCCAGTGAGAGGACCCTGTAGGCCGGGTAAGGCGCAGCCGCCACCCGGCAAAATAAAGGCACAAGCGGAAATGTCTTGTTCGCACTGCGCCTGGCAGGGCTACAACTTCTATGTGATTTCCGTACAGATTGCGCTCCCGATATGTCTTCTGCGCTATGTCTCTTATGGCGCAGGGAGCGCACAGGGGGCGGCCAGTCGCCGCCGCCCCCTGTACCCCCGGGCTCCGGCCAGCAAAATCGCCGCTGCGCGGTCCCTTCGACTTATCCCTGCAGGCTTCGGGTCGGGCCGAGGCAGCGTCCGTGCAAAACACGGCCCTCAGCCCGCATCCATGCGGGCTGCCCCGGCCTTCCGGGAACGTCTCAGCGATTTTGAGGCCGCCAGCACCGGCAGTTTCAGCAACAATGGTGAATAAATTAACGACAGGTCGTACGAACGTAGGCCGGGTCAGGCGCAGCCGCCACCAGGCATAAAAGCGACGCCGTGCCTGCTGCCATCGCCCGGTGGCGCTGCGCTTGCCGGGCCTACGATGTATGAGCCTGTGAGAGGACCCCGTAGGCCGGGTAAGGCGCAGCCGCCACCCGGCATAAAACGGCTCTGTGCCTGCTGTCATCGCCCGGTGGCGCTGCGCTTACCGGGCCTACGAGGTATGAGCCTGTGAGAGGACCCCGCAGGCGGGTAAGGCGCAGCCGCCACCCGGCAATAGGACGGGCATGGTGCCTGAAAGCGTGCCCGGCGGCGCCCCTTTATTCCTGATGGCGGGTGATGTTGAGGATCTTCGCGCTGGCGCCGACCGGGAAGTTGCTGAGGGCGCCGAAGTCGCTGCCCTGATAGCCCATGATCTTGCCGTCGGTGCGCATTTGCTGAAGATCGATCAGGATCACCCCCAGCGTCGGAATGATTTTCTCGCGCCAGACAAACAGATAGAGATCCTCCGCCACCAGCACATAGTGGCAGCGGTCGACATCCGCCAGCCCCTTTTCCACGCCGTCCAGACACTGCCAGGTGTAAAAATTATCGTTGAGATAGATGTGCTCATAGCGCTCGGTCGGGCTGTAGGTGTACTGATTGCGCATGCCGACCAGCGCAGGAGTAAAGCCCGGCAGCGGCCCCGGCTGCGCATCCAGGCGGGCGAAGACAAAGCGCGCTTCTACCGCGGTCAGCGGCAGGCCTCGCTCCACCCGGCTGAAGGCGTCCAGCCGCGCGGCGGCTTCGTCCGGCAGCTGGCCATAGACCAGGGTAGCGTTGCGCTGCGTCAGGTTACATACCGCGCTGATGCTGGCGTTATCCCGCTCCGGGTCAAGGAAGTCGATAAACAGAATATCCGGGCGCAGGGCGGTCGCCCGCCAGGGGGCGCGCGTGCCGTTCCAGCTTAGCGTCTGCTCATCTTCGATGATCAGCTGCTGCGGCTCGCTCCCGGCGACATAAAAGGTAAAGCGCTCGCCTGCGGGCAGGCTGGCGGTGGCGAGTACATTACCGTGTGGCGCAAAACCATCGGCCAGCGCGCCGACCTGGATAAATACGGCTTCTGAAGTCATAGGGGCTCCTGAACAGAGTAGGGCGTTAGGCAAACGCCAGAGTGGGAACATCGACGATACTGGCGCCGCCGTCGGCGACCAGCGTAGCGCCGCTGATGATGGCGGCCTGCGGCGAACAGAGAAACTGACAGACCTCGGCTATCTCCTCGGGGCTGGCGGGTCGGCGCAGCGGAACGTCGCGACAGACCCGCTGATACGCCTCAGTCAGCGACAACCCTTCCGCCTGCATCAGCGGGAGCATCTCTTCATCCGCCATCGGCGTGGTGACCCAGCCGGGGCAGACGGCGTTGGCGCGCACCCCCTGCGGGCCGTAATCGCGGGCGACGGAGCGCATCAGGCCGATTAAGGCGTGTTTGGCGGTGACGTAGCCGCAGGCCTGCGGACCGGCGGCCAGCGAGGCGATGGAGGCGACAAACAGCACGTTGCCGCGGCGGGCAATCAGCGAGGGCAGGCAGGCGCGAACGCTGGCGAAGGCGCTGGTGAGATTGCCGTCCAGCGCCTCGCGCCACTGGCGGTCGCTGGTATCGGCGGCGGGGCTGTTGCCCATCCCGCCGGCGCTGCAGATGAGGACATCAATACCGCCGGCCTGGTCGAGAATGGCCGGCAGCAGCCGCTGGCGCCACGCCTCGCCGTCGGCGGCATCGCCCATCAGCGCCGTGGCGCCGGTCTCATCGGCGACCGCCCGCAATGGCGCCTCGCGCCGTCCGGTAATAAACACCCGGTCGCCCGCGGCGCGCATCAGCCGCGCGCAGGCGGCGCCAATTCCGGTTCCGCCGCCGGTGATCACCACGACTCTCGCCATTCGCTCTCTCCTGTAATGGGGTTTCCGGTTACCTTAAAAAGCGCGCCAGCTCCCGGCTATCGCCCGGAAGAACGATAGCCGGGTCGGTTAATGGAGCTCGCTCACCGGGATCGCCTGCGGCGCCGGAACCGGCTTCATGGTGGCGGGGTCGACCGCCAGATAGCGTCCGGTCTTGCTGTCGATGCCGACGTAATCGATCATTTTGCCCTGCGCCCGGGTGACCATGGTGCGTCTGGCGAACGCCTCGTAGGCTTCGCTCATCGCTTTGACCCGATCGGGGTGTTGGGCCGCGACGTCATGAGTTTCCAGCGGATCGTCGTGCAGATTAAACAGCTGCCACGGCGCGTCGCCGGCGGTGAAGCCCCGCGGCACCAGCCGCCGCAACTTCCATTCGCCATCGACCCACGCCGCCTGATGATGCAGCTCGACGCCGTAGTTTCCGCGCGGCGGCTGCTGCACTTCGCCGGTGAGATAGCGCTTAAAGCTGACGCCGATCATCGGCAACACCGGCTTCTTCGCCAGCGATTTGTTCGGGTCGATACCGGCGAATTCATACAGGGTCGGCGCCACGTCATACACCGCCATCGTCGAGGCGTCGATTTTACCGTGGCGGGTAATCCCGGGGCCGGCGATCATAAAGTCGGTGTTAATGCCGCCCTGAGCGCTGGTGGTTTTGTGATAGTTGGCGTAAGGGGCGTTGCTGACGTTGGCCCAGTGCGGGCCGTAGGAGACAAACGAGCCTTTGCGGCCAACGTTGTCATAGCTGTTGTCAAACTGCTTCCAGAATTCCGGGGTGGATTCGTAGTAGAAGCCCTGCGCCGGGTTGGCGCCGTTGTCGGTTAAGAACACCAGCAGGGTGTTTTTATCGCGACCGGTTTGCTTCAGCGTTTCCATCAGGGTGCCGATCTGCGCGTCCATATTGGCGATCATCGCCGCGTAGACCTGCATCACTTTCGCGGTATATTTCTGCTGCTCCGGGGTCAGCGCGTCCCACTCTTTATCCAGCTCAAGGTGCGGGAGCGGGGTGTTGTCATGGATAATCCCCAGCGCTTTCAGGCGGGCGATACGCTGGCGATAGACCTCGGCGTAGCCCTGCTCATACTGGCCTTTGAAGCGCTTGATCCATTCGTCAGGCGCCTGCAGCGGGTCGTGCGGGGCGGTAAAGGCCAGCCAGGCGAAGACCGGTTGTTCCTGCGGCGTGTCTTTAATCCAGCTGTTCATCTGCCGGGCGTAGGCC
>ENA-UPSY01001053-UPSY01001053.1-human-gut-metagenome-genome-assembly--contig:-NODE-1053-length-30524-cov-49.333826_pt1 | contig 30524 bp, 17 predicted proteins | sample MGYA00250044_ERZ773365 | MGnify/ENA primary metagenome ERZ773365 (study PRJEB29103, sample SAMN06111932) | human gut metagenome | biome: human gut; feature: ankylosing spondylitis patient; material... | reverse complement strand
GATGCTATGGACATAGAGGTTAAAGTACCTAATTATAACCTTTATGATACTCATAATATTCAGGAAGAACTTGCTAAGAATATTAATGATATATTTAGTGATGAGGAGTCATTTAAGCCTCCATTTGAAAGAAAGACAGGAATGTCCGAAGCATTGAATGAGAGTCCGGCAAAGACAAGTGAGCTAAGAACTGATGGTACAGCAGATAGTAATGCAGGAAATGCTAATACTGTTTACGCAGATGATGAAGCAGAGAACATAGAAGATGAGCAGATTGAAGGACAGTTAAGCATAGCTGACTGGATGGAAACTGTAAGAGAAGAAAAGTATGGCAAGCAGGATACAAGAGAGTTCTCTAAGGTTGAGTTAGAGCGTATGCTTGATGAGAAAGATGAGAAGAGTGAAGCTTACGAGAAGATTGTTGCCATGAAGAAAGAAGAGGCTTTAAGAAAGGGAACAGAATTCAGCGAGAGGGAGGCTAAGAGATTAGCTGATGCAGAGGTTTTACTTGGTGCGGCTAAGAGAGATCTGGCTATGAGAACGGGAAAGGCTTCGTTTATATTAGATCAGAAAATGACACAGGAGCTTGAGAGAGCCAGAGAAGCTTTAAAAGTGGCAGAAGATGTTAATAATAGCGAAGCAGTGAGCGGTAGCACAGGTGTTAATAACGGTGAAGCGGTGAGTGGTAATACAGTTGCCAATAATGTTGAAGCGGTGAGTGGTAATGTAATTGCCAATAATAGTGAACAGGCACAGGACGACAGCGAATGGCAAAGACCAGAAGTATCAGATACTGTTAATGAAAAAGCCGCTGAACCTGAGAATGAAGAACTCACTCTTAACACAACACATTTTGAGCCAGTAACAGATGAGGTTCTTAACAATTATAACAACGTTAATAATTCAGAAGCAGAGTACAGCAGAGCCGCTGAGCCAGAGATTGCAGCTACAGATTTTGTTACACCGGGTATGAATATGAAGTTCAATGTATCTTCAATGGATAATGAAGATGACAATGACAGGGTTTGGCATAATGATAAGAAATTATCCGGGGAGCTTGCTAAGATATTTAAAAAATACAGAGAGATGCCTGGACTTGAGGAGCAGCTTGTAGATTTATTCGAGTCACTTGATGAAGAGATGGCTATGACTAATTCTTCGTGTGGTAACATTCTTATATCAGGTAATTCAAGCTCTGATAAGACAGATCTTGCTAGAACAATTGTAAGAGCTATTAATTATGTATATCCTGACAGACCAAAGAAGATTGCCAAGACATCTGGCGAGAGTATTAACCAGAGAGGCATAACCAAAGCTATGGGCAAGCTTAAGGGTACAGCTCTTATCGTTGAAGGTGCAGGTACAATACAGCCTAAGAGGATTAATGAGATTATATCCTGTCTTAACGAAGATACAGATAGAATGGTTGTTATATTTGAAGATTCAGATGCAGAGATGAATGTGCTTGTGAACTTTAATCCGGATATGGTAAAGACATTTAACCATAGAATTACATTAAAGCAGTACACAGTTAATGAACTTGTTGATATGGCAAAGCGTTTTGCAAGAAAGAGACAGTATGAGGTTGATGATGATGCACTTCTTGAACTGTATTTAAAGATTGACAAGCTTCATAGTGTTAATGATAATATCAAGCTTGATGATATTAAAGAGATTATCAACAGGGCAATTGCCAACTCTGAAAAGAGAGCGTCAAGAAAGTTCTTTGGTGGACTTAAGAAGAAGCGTAGTGAACGAGGAGATGTTATATTCCTTACAGAAGCAGATTTTAAAGATTGATAATAAAATATAACTTATAGTGTGCATATGCACAAGAATGGAGGATACTTATGAATATTGAAGAAATGTCAGTAAACGCAATCAGGGTTTTATCCGCTGATGCGATACAGAAAGCTAATTCAGGACATCCTGGATTACCACTTGGAACAGCACCTGTTGCTTATGAATTATTTGCAAAACATATGAATTATAATCCACACAATCCAGACTGGGTTAACAGAGATAGATTTGTGTTATCAGGTGGACACGGCTCAATGCTTCTTTATTCATTATTCCATTTATTTGGAATAGGTAATCTTTCACTTGAAGAAGTTAAGAATTTCAGACAGTTTGGTTCACTCACACCGGGTCATCCGGAATATGGACATACTGTAGGTGTTGAGGCTACAACGGGTCCATTAGGACAGGGCATGGCAATGGCAGTTGGTATGGCAATGGCAGAGGCACATCTTTCATCAGTATTTAACAAGGAAGGCTTTCCGGTTGTAGACCATTATACTTATGTACTTGGTGGAGATGGATGTATGATGGAAGGTATTTCATCAGAGTGTTTCTCACTTGCTGGTACACTAGGACTTTCAAAGCTTATTGTATTCTATGATTCAAACAATATATCTATTGAGGGAAGCACAGATATAGCATTTACAGAAGATGTAGTTACAAGATTTAAGGCATTTGGTTTCCAGACAATAGAAGTTGAGGACGGCAACGACCTTGAAGCAATCGGCAAGGCAATAGAGGAAGCTAAGGCTGATAAGACAAGACCATCACTTATTAAGGTTAATACACTTATTGGTTATGGCTGTCCAGCTAAGCAGGGCAAGGCAAGTGCACACGGAGAACCTCTTGGTGTTGATAATGTGGCTGCCCTTAAGGAAAATATTAACTGGCCTTGCAAGGGTGATTTTGAAGTTCCTAAGGAAGTATATGACCATTACAAGGAACTTGCTGATAATATGGCAAAGGCAGAGGATAAATGGAATGAACTTTTTGCTGCATATGTGGAGAAGTATCCAGAAATGAAAGAATTATGGGATAATTACTTTGATGGATATGATATGTCCGATTTGTTCAATTCTGATGAATATTGGGCAAAAGGTGATAAGCCAGAAGCTACAAGAAGCACAAGCGGAACTATTCTTAATATGATTAAAAAGGCAATGCCTAATTTAATAGGTGGTTCAGCAGACCTTGCACCATCTAATAAGACTAATATGAAGGATGCGGGTGATTTCTCTAAGGATAATTATGCTGGAACTAATCTTCATTTTGGTGTAAGGGAGCAGGCTATGGCGGCAATCGGTAATGGACTTGCACTTCACGGCGGTTTAAAAGCATTTGTTGCAACATTCTTCGTATTCAGTGATTATGTTAAGCCAATGGCAAGACTTTCAGCACTTATGAAGCTTCCACTTACTTATGTATTCACACACGACAGCATTGGTGTCGGAGAAGATGGACCAACACACGAACCAGTTGAACAGCTTGCGGCTTTCCGTTCACTTCCTGATTTCACAGTATTCAGACCTTGTGACAGAACAGAAACAGCAGCAGCCTGGATGTATGCAGTAGAAAATGAATGTGGACCAACAGGACTTGTTCTTACAAGACAGAACCTTCCACAGATTGAGGGTTCATCAAAGGATGCACTTAAGGGTGGTTATGTAATCGCTGAGTCAGAAAAGGCAGTTCCAGATGCTATTATCATAGCAAGCGGTTCAGAGGTAAGTCTTGCAATTAATGCCAAGGAAGAACTTAAGAAATCAGGCATTGATGTAAGAGTTGTAAGTATGCCAAGTATGGAGCTTTTCGATAAACAGTCAGCGGAATATAAGGAAAGTGTGCTTCCAAATGCTGTTAGAAAGAGAGTTGCAGTAGAAGCACTTTCAGACTTTGGCTGGTACAAGTATGTAGGTCTTGACGGCAGGGTTATCGCTATGGAAGGCTTTGGCGCTTCAGGTCCAGCAGCTACATTGTTTGAGCATTTTGGATTTACAGTTGATAATGTTGTTAAGACTGTTAAAGAAGTTGTTAATGCTTAATGCTTAATGGGATTAGGTGTTGATGGTTAGAGATTAATAATTAGATAAATAATATAATTGAGCTTTCAATAGATTTCCTTGTAATTAGGAGAATATTGGAGGCTCTTTTGTTTTGCAGGATATTGTTTATAAAGAGAGGAATTAAGTGGAGTATAATTATATTTATCCTAAATTATTCACGAAGCAGTATCTAAATTAAAAACTGCATCTTGAACCTTTAAATTTGATCCATGAAGCTTGAACTAATCTCTCTTGACCGAAAAAAGGGGGCATAAAATCCCTATAGTGCAAGGTTCGTTAATAGTTGCTATTCCAGCTGCACCTGCAGTTTGCTGATATTATATAGAGTCTCGTAGAACTCATCCTTTCAGCCACTTTTACGGCATTGCCGTGAATAATTTAGGATTAGTAAAATAATATGTGAATTAATACATAAATACATAAAAAATACAATAAATTATCATATATTTACTTGAAATAATAAAGACAGGGGTATATACTATTAATATAAAGATTGTTAGAGAATTAACAATCCATTCGAATCACTTATTAATATTTTTATTTATAGGAGGTATTGGGTTATGGTACGTTTTACATTACCAAGAGATTTATATCATGGTAAAGGAGCTCTTGAAGCACTTAAGACTCTTAAAGGAAAGAAGGCTATCATCTGTGTTGGTGGTGGCTCAATGAAGCGTTTCGGATTTCTTCAGAGAGCAGAAGATTATCTTAAGGAAGCTGGAATGGAAGTTAAGTTATTCGAGGGTATCGAATCAGACCCTTCAGTTGATACAGTTATGAAGGGTGCAAAGGTTATGGAAGAATATCAGCCAGACTGGATAGTAGCTATTGGTGGTGGTTCTCCTATCGATGCAGCCAAGGCTATGTGGATTAAATATGAATATCCAGATACAACATTTGAGGATATGTGCAAGGTATTCGGCTTACCAAAGCTTCGTACGAAAGCTCATTTCTGTGCAGTCTCATCTACATCAGGTACAGCTACAGAAGTTACAGCATTCTCAGTTATAACAGATTATGAGAAAGGTATTAAATATCCATTAGCTGACTTCGAGATTACACCAGATGTAGCTATTGTTGATCCAGAGCTTGCAGAGACAATGCCTAAGAAGCTTGTAGCACATACAGGTATGGATGCTATGACACACGCCATTGAGGCATATGTATCTACAGCTAACTGCGATTATACAGATGCACTTGCACTTCATGCTATGAAGATGATTAAGGACGACCTTGTTGGTTCATATAACGAAGATATGGAAAAGAGAGATGCAATGCACAATGCACAGTGTCTTGCAGGTATGGCATTCTCTAACGCATTACTTGGTATCGTTCATTCAATGGCACATAAGACAGGTGCAGCGTTTGAAGGCGGACATATTATCCACGGTGCAGCTAATGCTATGTATCTTCCAAAGGTTATCAAGTACAATTCTAAGGATGAGACAGCAGCTAAGCGTTATGCATACATAGCTGACTTCTTAGGATTAGGCGGTGATACAACAGAAGCTAAGATTGATAACTTAATCGCATTGCTTCGTAAGATGAATGATGAGCTTAATATTCCACAGTGCATTAAAAACTATGGCGAAGGTGGTCTTCCAGCAGAACAGGGAATTGTTCCAGAAGATGAATTCCTTGCTAAGCTCCCAGAAGTAGCAGCTAATGCAATCAGTGATGCTTGTACAGGTTCTAACCCACGTCAGCCAAGTCAGGAAGAGATGGAGAAGCTCCTTAAGTGCTGCTACTATGATACAGAAGTAGATTTCTAATATTGTCAGTTTAATTTTCTTATTTTCATAATATTTCGGACAGAGTGGTGCATTATGTACCGCTCTGTTTTTTTGTTAAAATATAAGTATAAAAATTCAAAAGGATGCAACAATTTATCTTAAAATGTTGCATCCTTTGAATATTTGTTCTACTCAATTACATTATTTATATCGTCATATAATAATAATACTTTATAGCAAATACTAATAAAATTTATATTTAAGTAATAATAGATATATTATAAATTCACACTCAGAAACACCGAGTCTTTATCATCTTGTATAATACCAAGATATCTTTTAGTTATTTCATAAGAAGAAGCGTAATAATAATGTATAGCATATGGCTGGTATATATCAGCTAAAATAATCAAAACAAGTATAAATCCCGGTTCATACAACCCATGTGAGTATGAGCTGGGATTTTTATTATAACATAAGCTTTGTGTTGTTTTTTAACGCATCAGAAGTTTCGAAGAAACTTCTGAGTGACTACGAAGTAGTCATATTATAGTGCCATCGGGCATAGTTACACGCCTATTATCCAGATTACGCAGAGGTCGGGATAACAGGCTTATTATTTGCAAACGTGTATACAATAATAATTAATTTGCAAACAATTCAAACAATTTAATGCGACACGCAAAAGTAAAATATAATTTAAAAATAAATTAAAAATAATCAAAAAAAGAGTTGACAAAATCATAAGTGAGTGTTAATATACAATTACAAACAAACAAGACCTTAAACATATTAATAAATCGATATAACAACATATATTAATTATATTAAAGAAGACAAGTTCAGCAGACAATATATTAATACATAGAATATATCGATACCATTCATTAAGAATGTTAATATAGATTATAAGGAATTGAGAAAGGCAGGTATAATCCAATGGAAATATAACACATACCAAGCATTATTAATAATTATATTCATTGTAGAATAGATAATTAAGTAAAGTAATGATTTGGAGGAAGAACAATTGAATAACTTAAAGTAACGGTTACTATATTACATAGAGATAATATAGTAACCGTTTTTATATGTATTTTATATGTGTTGCTTTATTTATCATATACCTTTATTTTAATAATATTTGTACTACCAGCCATTACTGAGTATTCTAATTAACTAAAAATATATAAAATAAAAAAAGGAACTGCACACTGATATTCAGTGAAACAGTTCCATATCTCATTTGTTTAATAATTATTTTGTATATCTTTCATTATATTCTTTAACTCTCTTCTGTATTCTGTCAACAGGATTAAGAAGGTCGCTGATTGAAGAGTCGTGGTTAAGTGTATCGATAAGGAGAGCCATATACTTGCTCATATCTACATTGATATACCAAGGCTTAGAAAGAAGTTCATCTGGCTGGTATACAAGGTTAGTAGTAAGAATCTTATCAATAATACCTTTTTCGTAAGCTTCATCAAACTTATCGAAACCATTAGTGAAAAGACCGAATGTAGTAGCACAGAATACTCTGCTTGCACCTCTCTTCTTTAACTCAGAAGCAACATCAATCATACTTTCACCAGATGAAATCATATCGTCAATAATAATAACGTCCTTGCCTTCTACATTAGTACCAAGGAATTCGTGTGCAACGATAGGATTACGTCCGTTGACAATCTTAGTATAATCTCTTCTCTTATAGAACATACCCATATCAAGACCAAGTACATTGGCAAAGTATACAGCACGTCCCATACCACCCTCATCAGGGCTGATAACCATCATATGTTCGCTATCGATGTGAAGGTCGTCAACACCAAGTAAAAGATACTTGATGAACTGATAAGTACAAGATACTGATTCGAATCCCTTAAGAGGAATTGAATTGTGTACTCTAGGGTCATGCGCATCAAATGTGATAATATTTTCAACACCCATAGCTGTAAGTTCCTGAAGCATAAGTGCACAGTCAAGAGATTCTCTTCCTGATCTTTTGTGCTGTCTGCTTTCATAAAGGAAAGGCATAATAACATTAATTCTTCTTGCCTTTCCACCTGCAGCTGCTATTACTCTCTTAAGGTCTGCATAGTGATCATCAGGTGACATATGGTTAGTTGTACCACAGAGTGAATATTCAATGCTGTAGTTGCATACGTCAACCATAATATATAAATCGTAGCCACGTATAGAATCGTTAAGTACACCCTTACCTTCTCCTGAACCGAATCTAGGTGTGCTTGCACTTACAACATAGCTGTCTCTTTTGTATCCGCTAAAAGCAAGATTAGACTGATTCTCATGTTCTCTTTGTTCTCTCCATTGTACAAGGTAATCATCAACCTTTTCGCCCATTTTAGAACAGCTCTTTAATGGTACTATTCCTAATGTTCCGTATGGAATTGTTGCAGTATGACGTTCGTCTCGTGGCATTGTATTGTCCTCCATTGTATATGATTATAAATATATTGGGATGTGGGTATTATTACCCACGAATGTATGCGGACTGCTTTGCATTACCGCATATATATTAATTCGGTTATAGAAGTAATAAGCATTTACAACTAACTGAATAAACATACATAGTTAAATATAATCTTAATTACATTATAAGTCAATTACTTTAGCATAATTAAAATGATTAAAATGACTTCTACAACTGAAATATAATTAATGATATGAATTATCAATTCTTAAGCATCTTGGTTCGTTTAAGGTAACGTATATCAGTTCCAAATAATCTTAGAATTGTATATGAGCTTATTATTCTTGAGAATATTCTTTCTGAGTAGAAATCCTCAATCTGTGAAATTGTAAAATTTGATGATATTATCACACTTTTATTGCGGAGCAGCCTCTCATTAATTACATAAAAAAGTTTGGAATTAGTGTAAGAGTTGCTGCTTTCCGTACCAAGATCATCAATTATTAACAGATCACATTCAAGAAAGTAATTAACATCTATACTGTTATCAAGGTTACGTCTGAAATCGCTGTTCTCAAAGCATTTAAAGAACTCAGTTGCAGTCAGGTATATCACACTGTGGTAGGTGTCTAATAATTCCTTAGCGATACAGTTGGCAAGAAATGTCTTTCCTACGCCGGTCTCGCCTGTTAATAGCAGGTTAGAGAAACTATTATCAAAGGTCTGTACAAAAGACTGGCATACATCAAGAACTTTGTGCATATTATTGTAAGGTGTGAGCCCTGTGACAGGATCGACCTGTTTCTTATCGTACCATTCAAATGAAAATGTAGAGAAATTCTCACTTGAAGTTATGTTCTTAAGGTTAGAGTCTTCATATATAAGGTCAATAGCCTTTTTCTTAAAACAAGAACAACGTGAACCATTAACATAACCGGTATCGTGGCATACCGGACATGTATAGATATCATCAAGATAATCTTTTGGTTTGCCGATTGAGGCGAGTAATTCAGCTTTTCTGGCAATCAGCTTTTTGAGCTTTAAGTTATATTCATCTAAATCCGTGTCTGATGAATCAGAAACAATACGCCTTGAAGCTTCTTTCATAGAAAGTGTGATTATCTCATTCTCAATTAAACTATATTCAGGACATTTATTAACGACTTCGTTATAGCGTTCAGTCTGTAAAGCCTGATTATGCGAGCGTATATCGTCATATACACGCATAACTGAGGCATATTGGGTATTGGTAAGCGGCATAGTTTAAACCTTTCTAGTTATTGTTGCTAAGTAGTGAATTGTACCAGTCATCAGACTTCTTGTCTCTTTGCTGGAAATTGTTAAAACGGTTGTTAGCCGGCTTTGAAGAAGCTGTCTGTTTAGGCTTTATATTGTTGCCAGCGGCATATGCGGCATCAGCTTTTTTAACATCTTCTAATGAGCTTACATTGGAATTCTTCCAGTTAGCAAGTATGGTGTCGGCATATTCAAAGCTTGGCTGGTGTATAGCTTTGATTGTCCTGTTGCAGGCCTCAATTATCATATCGGTATCAAAGCAGTAAGTGTCAGCCCATTTGGCAATCATAGCCTTTTCGTGCTGTGCAGGTTCTCTGTTAGATAGGCCAAATGCTTTCATAATCTGGTATACATAATCTGTGTGGTTAGAAGTCTCCTCTTTAGCCTCAGCGATTGTATGTATATTCTTGGAAGCCCACGAAAGAGCGACTTTTTCAATGTAGTTAATGCTTTTTTTGTTGTGTTCTACACAATATTCAAAAAGATATTCAATAAGGTCAGTTGAAAGCTTCAATCCATCGTAGAAATATACAATGGAATTGGTTTCCTTAGTGGAAAGTGGACGTCCCATATACTGCTCAATAACGAATAGAAGCATTGAAAAGTTGTCATTAGCAAGAAAACCGTTAAGCTGTTCCTTTGAATAGGATACTTTTAAAGGCTCTGCTGTGTATATAACCTCGGTCTGTTTAATATCAGGCTTGGCTGCTCGCACAGTTTCAGTCTGGTATGAAGAAGTACTATTAACTGAAGCACTTTCAGCAGCTATTGGGTCAGCCATAGTATTAGCAGCTTGCCCAGTGTGCTTAATATCACGAAGTACAATGTTGGACAGGCCGTTGCCGGGGCCATTAAAGGAAAGTGATATAACATCAAGGCTGTCCCAGTAACGCAGAGCTCTCATAATATCAGCTTCTGTCTGGTTAAATGTATCAGCAAGCAGGGAAATGCTTATGTTATTGCTTCGTAACGACATAAGGTGCAGAAGATAAAGGTAAACTTTTACAAATTCACCATTAGCACCAGGAACATACTCGCTGATAAAAATATTAGAAACGGATGTGTATCCTTCACTTGATTCTGTGGATAAAATTAAACTACTCATATATCTATGTTAATAAGTCTGTAAAGGCAGACTTACCCTCCTTGTTCCCACTTATTTGTGCTCATTATAGCATAGTGGATAATAAATGAAAAGCAAGCTAAAAGCAGGTGGTTATCAATGTGGATAATGTGGATAATGTGGATAACTCGTGGATAGAATTAAGAAAAGTCAGTAAATTGCTGTATTTTTAACAATGTGATTTTTCACAAAAAAATCCACATTCTTAAACCGTGCATAACGGGATAAAAATGTGGATAATGTGGATAACTTTGTTGACAAAATATAAAAATGTGTAAAAAATGGCTATTTTAGAAGTTCTTCGCCAATTTTATATACATCTCCGGCCCCCATAGTTATCAACAGGTCGCCGTTGATACAATTATTTAATAAAAATTTTTCGATGTCCTCAAAAGATTCGTAATAGTAACAATCTTTGCCTTCTGCTTTAATAAGTTCCATAAGGTCAGCAGAACTTATGCCAAGATTATCTGTTTCTCTTGCAGGATATATTTTGGCGAGCACAATATTATCAGCAAGGCTTAATGCTTTAGCAAATTCTGGCATTAAAGCTTTGGTTCTTGAATAAGTATGTGGCTGGAATACGCACCATATTTTATTATGTGGATAATTCTTAGCTGAATTAAGGGTAGCTGTTATCTCATCAGGGTGGTGTGCATAATCATCAATTACGGTGACACCGTTGAATTCACCTTTCTTTTCAAATCTTCGGTTAGTACCTGTGAAATGCTTAAGACCGGCTTTAATATTGTCTATGCTTATGCCAAGCTTAAAGGCTGCAGCTACAGCTGAAAGTGAATTGTATACATTGTGAAGACCAGGAACTGATAATTCAATTGTTCCACTATCTTCTTTATTAATAAGAAGAGTATATGAACAGCAGCCATATTTGTCATAAGTGATATTTGCTGCACTATACATACTTTTTTCAGGGTCAGAACCAAATGTTATGACTTCACAGTCAGTATCCTTATAAAAATATTCATAATTGTCTATGTCTGAGTTGATGATAAGTGTTCCGTCAGATGGAAGCTTTTCAGTAAAAAGCTTGAATGAATGACGTATATCATCAAGGTCTTTGAAGAAATCAAGGTGGTCAGCTTTGACATTAAGTATGATATTGATAGTAGGGTTAAATGATAAGAAGCTGTTAGTGTATTCGCAGGCTTCTGTAACGAAAAGGTCAGAACGCCCAACTCTTATATTACCGCCTATGCTGTTAAGTATGCCTCCTACTGAGATTGTAGGGTCAGCATCAGCAGCAAGAAGAATTTCAGTAATCATAGAAGTTGTAGTAGTCTTACCGTGAGTACCAGCTACATTTACTGCGGTATGGTAATTCTTCATAATCTGTCCGAGAAGCTCAGCTCTTGTCAGTGTTGGGATACCAGCATCAACAGCAGCTTTAAGTTCAGGATTATCAGGGTGGATTGCGGCTGTGTATACAACAAGGTCAATGTCACCTGTGATATTGTCAGCAGACTGTGGATAAGAGATTATACATCCGTCCTGCTGTAATTCAGTTGTTAAATCTGATATATGTGCATCAGAACCGGATACGGTAAAATGACGATCAAGAAGAATCTTTGCAAGACCGCTCATGCTTATTCCGCCGATTCCGATAAAATGTACATGTATTGGAGTATTAAAATCAATTGTAAACATAGGAATTTCCTTTCTTAAACTAATTCAAGTAAGATTATATGCCTAAAAGCTTTTTTTTTCAAATTGTTTTGTTGTTAAGTACATAAAAAATACTGATTAAGAAATTGTACGAAAAATTATCAAAAAAATGCAAAATTATTTTTACTTAATGGAAAATATATGATATAATTTATACAACTTAAGATAGTAAAATAAACATCAGAGGTGGTAGCATGATTAAAAAAGAAATGATAGCAATGCTGTTAGCCGGTGGACAGGGCAGCAGACTCGGTGTTCTGACGGCTAAGGTTGCGAAACCAGCAGTAGCATTTGGTGGTAAGTACAGAATAATAGACTTTCCATTAAGCAACTGTATTAACTCAGGAATTGATACTGTAGGTGTCCTTACACAGTATCGTCCCCTTCGTCTTAATTCCCATATCGGAATAGGTATTCCTTGGGATCTGGACCGTAATGTAGGTGGTGTAACAGTTCTTCCTCCATATGAGAAGAGTACCAATAGTGAATGGTATACAGGAACTGCTAATGCTATCTACCAGAATCTTGAATATATGGAACAGTACAATCCAGAGTATGTTCTTATATTATCTGGCGACCATATTTACAAGATGGATTATAAGATAATGTTAGATTATCACAAGGCTAATAATGCCGATATTACAATCGCAGCTATGCCTGTTCCAATTGAGGAAGCAAGCAGATTTGGTATAGTTGTTACAGATTCGGACAACAGAATAACAGAATTTGAAGAAAAGCCAGCTAATCCTAAGAGCAATCTTGCTTCAATGGGTATCTACATATTTAAGTGGAGTGTATTAAAGGACGCACTTATTAAGCTTAAGGATCAGCAGGAATGTGATTTTGGTAAGCATGTAATTCCATATTGCTTCAATAATAATAAGAGAATATTTGCATACGAATATAACAGTTATTGGAAGGATGTAGGAACATTAAGCTCATATTGGGAAGCTAATATGGAACTTATAGATATTATTCCAGTATTTAATCTTTATGAAGAATTCTGGAAGATATATACAAGAACAGATACAATTCCACCACAGTATATTGCGGATAATACATTTATAGAGAAGAGTATTATTGGTGATGGAACAGAAGTATATGGAAGAATATATAATTCAGTAATAGGTTCTGGTGTTACTATCGAAGAAGGTGCCGTAGTCAGAGATTCAATTATTATGAATAATTCTGTTATTGGTAAGAATACAATCGTTAATAAGTCAATAATTGCAGAGGAAGTTGTTATAGGTGACAACGTAGAGCTTGGTGTAGGAGAAGAAGTACCTAATGTTAAACTTCCTAAGATATATAATTCTGGACTTGTAACAATTGGTGAGTGTTCAGTTGTTCCTGATGGAGTTAAGGTTGGAAAGAACACAGCTATATCAGGTGTTACAACTGTTGAAGATTATCCAGATGGATTGTTGCCAAGCGGAGGAATTATTATTAAGGCAGGTGAAGTTGAATGAAAGCAATAGGTATAGTATTAGCAGGTGGTAATAACAGAATGATGCGCGAATTGACTAATAAGAGAGCTATTGCTTCAATGCCTGTTGCAGGAAGCTACAGAGCAATAGATTTCGCACTTAGTAATATGTCGAATTCGCATATCCAGAAGGTTGCAGTAATAACACAGTATAATGCACGCTCACTTAATGAGCATTTAAGCTCATCTAAATGGTGGGATTTTGGTAGAAAACAGGGTGGACTTTATGTGTTCACACCTACTATCACTGCTGAGAGCAGCAGCTGGTACAGAGGAACAGCAGATTCATTGTATCAGAATATAGATTTCTTAAAGTCAAGCCACGAGCCATATGTTGTAATAGCCTCTGGTGACGGAATATATAAGCTTGATTATAACAAGATTCTTCAATATCATATTGAGAAGAAGGCAGATGTTACAGTTGTCGTAAAGAAGCTTGATAACAGAGCAGATATTGGAAGATATGGGGTTGTTGCAATTACAGACGAGGGACGTATAACAGATATTGATGAGAAGCCATTAGAGACTAATCTTTCAACAGTATCAACAGGTATCTATGTTGTAAGAAGAAGGCTTCTTATTGAACTTCTTGAGAAAGCTGCTGAAGAAGACAGATACGATTTCGTAAGGGATATTCTTGTAAGATACAGGAATATCAAGAAGATATATGGCTATATGCTTGATACATACTGGAATAATATATCATCAGTAGATTCATATTATAAGACCAATATGGACTTCTTAAAGAGAGATGTAAGAGATTACTTCTTCAAGCAGTATCCGGATATATATTCTAAGGTTGAGGATCTGCCACCAGCTAAGTATAATTATGGGGCAAATGTTTCTAACAGCCTTGTATCCTGTGGCTGTATCGTTAATGGTACAGTTGAGAATTCAGTGCTGTTCAAGAAGATATATATTGGCAATAACGCAGTTGTTAAGAATTCAATAATTATGAATAATGCTTATATAGGTGATAATGCTTATATTGAGAACTGCATAGTTGAAAGCAACAGCACTATAAAAGCTAACTCAAGATATGTTGGCGAGAATGGTGTTAAGATAGTTATTGAGGACAGCCCATCATATTATTAATGCCATTTTGATATTAAATAATTAATAAAAGCCTCCGGTGTATATAACACTGGAGGCTTTGTTAGTTATTTTTATGTGCCGGGGATGCATACTCGCACTATATTCCTTTATTACCCTTTGCTTTGCGGAATTGTGTTGGAGATAAGTGGTTGAGGTGTTTGAAGGCATCACCAAAATAGTTGCTGTTATCATAACCGCATTCAAGTGCAATCTCTGTTATGCTCATATCCGTTTCTAAAAGAAGCTGCTCAGAATGGTTAATTCTTATGGTATTGAGGTATTCCTTAAATCCAAATCCGTTAACAGCTTTAAACTTTTTAGAAAAATAAGATGGGTTCAGATGAAGCATATCAGCTATTTCATCAAGTGTAATATCTTTATTATAATTAAGCATAATATAATTCATAGCCTTTTGTACGGATACATCTGCGATGGATACAGTATCAACAAGGCTTGCAGGGGAAGCAGGCTTATTATCACAATACCGGCAGAGCAGTATTAACAGATTTTGCAGGTAATTCTTGTATACACAGGGTGAAAGAGCATTACTGTTCTGTCTTTCGTTAATCAGAACACTGAATATAGATAGGAATTCGTGCCTGTGATTATCCGGTATTGAGAAGAAGTGCATATAAAATGTATCTTTAAACTGTTCAAAGCCTTGTATGTCGATAAGGTCGCTTATATAATCGTCAGTGAATTCTATATAAAGGCGTTCGTGATAAGCGTTATTAAGATAAGTGGTCTTATGAAGCACGTTATCAGGAATAAACAATATTGTGCCAGCTTCCATACGGTATGTATTATCGTGTATAAACATATTGCAAGAGCCATTCATAAGATAATAAAGCTCATAATATGAATGTGAATGGGCAGAGTGCATAGCATAGGCTGAATTATAAATCTGCTGTGATATTTCAAATCTTGAAGCCATAGAATACCTCTTTCGGTGTTAGGTGTGCTATAGGTAAAAAAGTTATTTTGCTAGGAAATAATAGCTTTTATACTTTTAGTATCTGCATTATATGATGTTGTGGTCAAAAGCCCCCACCTATGAGCAAGCTTATGCGGGTTTAGACCCTTTGACCCTGATATCATTATATAATAATATTACACACGATTAGCTGTAATGTAAATGAATTTATAATGATATATTAATGACAGATTATTAGTGTATACATGGACATTGTGTATATACAATTAGCTTAAAAAGTGTTATTATAAATAAAGCTATAAGTGATTTTAATGTTAAATGATTATAATAGTGAATAATTTTAAAAGAGTAATGAGGAGGTACGCATATGGGTACAGTGGTAAGACTTGAAGATTATTGCAAGTCATTCAAAAGTGCTGAGGTATTAAAGAATATTAACCTGACACTAGAGAGCGGGAAAGTTATAGGACTTAAAGGTAAGAATGGTTCAGGTAAGACAATGCTTATGAGGGCTATAAGCGGGCTTATACTTCCAACATCAGGAAAGGTATACATTAACGATAAGGAGCTTGGCAGGCAGATTTCATTCCCGCCAAGTATAGGGATTTTAATTGAGAATCCTTCATTTATAAGCAATTATACAGGTTTTAAGAACCTAAAGATACTTGCATCTATCCAGAACCGTATTAGTGATGATGAGATAAGAGATGCTATAAGAAAGGTCGGACTTGACCCGGACGATAAGAGAACATTTAAGAAATATTCATTAGGAATGAAGCAGAGATTAGGAATTGCGGCGGCTATAATGGAACGCCCTGATATAGTTATTCTTGATGAGCCTATCAATGCACTTGATGAGGCAGGAGCAGGACTTATAAAGGGACTTTTAGATGAGCTTAAAGCCAATGGTTCACTTATAATAATTGCGTGCCACGACACAGAAGAACTTAACTATCTTTCAGATGAGATATATGAAATCTATGACGGCGAAATCACAGGTCATATAGAACACCCAGGCGAAAAAGTATCTTAATGAAATAACTGCCATCAGTCTACTAACCTGATGGCAGTTTATTTTTCCAGCACACCTAATAATACACCCAATAATATATTCAATAATACATTGAATAACCTCCCCAAAATCTGTACAATATAAAATAATTATAAATCCCCACCAAAGGAAGGAACAAAATATGTATATAATAGCAGGATTAGGCAACCCAGGAGCACAATACGCAGGAACAAGACACAATGTTGGTTTCGCCTGCATAGATGAACTTGCCGACCAATATAATATAAGTGTAGACACATCTAAACATAAAGGTCTTATAGGAAAAGGTGTTATAGAAGGACAGAAAGTAATTCTTGTAAAGCCTATGACTTATATGAATAATTCAGGCGAGTGTATAAGAGAAGTTATGGATTATTACAAGGCAGATATAGATGATTTAATTGTTATATTTGATGATATAAGCCTTGAACCGGGAAGGTTAAGACTCCGTCCAAAGGGAAGTGCAGGCGGACACAATGGAATTAAGAGCATAATTGCACACCTTGGAAGTGACCAGTTTAAGAGAGTTAAATTCGGAGTTGGGGATAAGCCAAAGGGCTGGGATCTTGCTGACTGGGTTCTTGGAAGATTTCCGGAGGAACTTTATCCAGCTTTAAGAGAGGGAACTAAGAGAGCCTGTGAGGCAGTAGAGTGCATAATGACAGAAGGTATTGAAAGTGGAATGAATAAATTCAATGGATAAGGAGCAGATATTTTGAACACATTTTTTGACCCTGTAAATAATACGGCGGCAGTTGAACAATTAAATAAAGAGCTTGGCAAAGACGGCGGAAGAACTGTGCTTATAAGCGGCTGTATTGATACACAGAAGGTGCACATATCAAGTGCAATAGCATCAGGATATAAGTATATGCTTATTGTTACAAGTGATGAAGCAAAAGCAAGAAAAATGTGTGATGATGCTTCATTTTTTAATAAAGAAGCAATATACTATCCAGCCAAGGATGCCATATTCTATAGTGCGGACGTACACGGCAACCAGATTACAGGCGAGAGATTAAGATGTATAAGCCGTATAATCAATCATAGCAGTACGGGCGAGGGAGTGCTTACAGTTGTTACAACTATGGACGGAATTGCAGACAGGCTCATACCTGTCGAAAGATTTAAGGAGGCAGTTATAACACTTGATTATTCCAGCGAAATAGAACCAGAGAAGCTGGCAAAGAAGCTGGTGGCTATGGGCTTTGTGCGTACTGGAATGGTGGAGGACAAGGGACAGTTTGCAATACGTGGTGGAATTATAGACATTTTCTCATACACAGATGAAGCACCGGTAAGAATTGAGTTGTGGGATACGGAAGTTGATTCTATAAGAATGTTTGATGTTGAGAGCCAGAGGTCGATTGAAAGGCTCCAAAGCTACAGCATTTTCCCGGCTACTGAATATATATTTACAGAAGATGAGTTAAAAAATGGTCTGTACAATATTAAGGAAGAGTGTGACAGGCAGCTTGAGTGTTTTGATTATGGTAAGAGAAAGCGTACAAAGGAGCAGATTGAGGCGGGTAATAATCTTAACAAGCTTGTTGCAGATGTCGAGCGTACCGGTAATTATGAGAAGTTCACAGATACACTTGTGGCAGATACAGTTGGACTGGCAGAGTATTTTCCAGAGGAGAATACTCTTGTTGTGTTAGACGAGCCTAACAGGCTGAAAGAATGTAATGAGCTGACATTGTATGAATACAACGAGAGTATGAAGAACCGTCTTGCTGCAGGTTATGTGCTTCCAAGCCAGACTAATAAGGTCAAGGCTATGAATGAGATTATCAGTGATTTAAGGAATAATAAAAAGCTTATATTAACGACACTTGATTATAAGCCTGAGGGCTTTGAGATAGATTATTCTATGTACATCACGGCAAGAAGCATAAGCTCATATAATAACAGTTTTGAGTATCTGGCCAAGGATTTGGAAAAGTACAAGAAAAATGGATATACAACAATACTTGTATGCAGTTCAAGAACGAGGGCATTAAGAATAGTTGATGATCTGGGAAAGCTTGGAATTGCCAGCTTTTACAGCGAGGATTTTAATAAGGATTACGGAAGCGGGCTTATTATAGTGACATATGGAAGCCTGCATAAAGGCTTTGAGTATCCTGTTCTTTCATTTGTCGTTATTGCAGAGAATGATATATTTAGTGCAAGAAAGATGAAGAAGCTTAAGAAGAAAAAGCACGATGGAAAGAACATTGCCAGCTTTAACGAACTTAATATAGGTGATTATGTTGTGCACGAGAGCCACGGACTTGGTGTATACAAGGGAATAGAAAAGATACAGGTAGAAGGTGTTGAGAAGGATTATATTAAGATTGCGTATGCGAATAACGGCAATCTATATGTGCTTGCAACACAGCTTGACCGTCTGCAGAAGTACGCTAATCAGGATACGGAGAAAAAGCCTAAGCTTAACAGTCTTGGTGGTGTTGAGTGGAAGAAGACCAAAGCTAAGGTTACAGGAGCAGTTGAGGAAGTGGCTAAAGAGCTTGTAAGGCTTTATGCGATAAGGCAGAAGGTTGAGGGCTATAGATTTTCACAGGATACTGTATGGCAGAAGGAGTTCGAGGAAATGTTTCCTTATGAAGAGACAGATGACCAGCTTAATGCCATTGATGATACCAAGAAGGATATGGAAAGCGGCAGGGTTATGGACAGACTTATATGCGGCGATGTCGGCTATGGAAAGACAGAAGTTGCAATAAGAGCTGCATTTAAGGCTGTTCAGGACGGCAAGCAGGTGGCTTACCTTGTTCCCACAACAGTGCTTGCAAGCCAGCATTTTTCAACATTTGAGGAAAGAATGAAGGGCTTTCCTGTTAATGTCGGTCAGTTGTCAAGCTTCAGGACAAGTGCGCAGAACAAAAAGACAATTGAAGGGCTTAGGAATGGCACGATAGATGTTGTTATCGGAACACACCGCGTATTGTCAAAGGATGTGCAGTTTAAGGATCTGGGACTGCTTATTATTGATGAGGAACAGCGTTTTGGTGTTGCACATAAAGAAAAGATTAAAGAATTAAAGAACAACATAGACGTTCTTACATTAAGTGCAACTCCTATTCCAAGAACACTTCATATGAGCCTTGTCGGCATAAGGGATATGAGTGTACTTGAAGAGCCGCCAGTGGACAGACATCCGATACAGACATTTGTTACAGAACATAATGATGAGATGATAAGAGAGGCGGTTACAAGAGAACTTGCACGAAATGGACAGGTGTATTATGTATACAACAAGGTAAGGGACATTGAGGAACGTGCTGAGTATATACAAAATCTTGTTCCTGATGCGGTTGTTGCGTATGCACATGGACAGATGGATAAGCGTATGCTTGAAAAGATTATGTATGAGTTCGTCAATGGAGAGATAGATGTTCTTGTATCTACGACAATTATAGAAACAGGTATGGATATACCTAACTGTAACACTATGATTATAGAAAATGCTGACCAGTTCGGGCTTTCCCAGCTTTACCAGTTAAGGGGAAGAGTTGGACGAAGTACAAGAACGTCATATGCTTTTCTTATGTACAAAAGAGATAAGATGATATCCGAGGTTGCAGAGAAGAGATTAAGTGCTATAAAGGAATTCTCTGACCTTGGTTCGGGCTTTAAGATTGCTATGAAAGACCTTGAGATAAGAGGTGCAGGAAATGTGCTTGGAAAGAGCCAGCACGGGCATATGGCGGCAGTGGGTTATGACTTGTATTGTAAAATGCTTAATCAGGCAGTCAATAACTTAAAGGGCATAAAGAACGAATACAGTTTTGAAACTACTGTTGATCTGGAAGTTGATGCATATATTCCAGCTTCATATATTAAGAGCGAATACCAGAAATTAGATATCTATAAAAGGATTGCAGCACTTGAAACGAGGGAAGAATTGTCAGATATGAAAGATGAGCTTTCAGACAGATATGGAAGTATTCCTTCGTGTGCTTCTAATCTTTTGATGGTAGCACTTATAAAGAGCAAGGCACATAAGATAGGAATTATGGAGATTAAGGGCGAAACTGCCGCTAATCCGGCAGGAGGTGCATCTAACTGGAGAACAGTTATGAATATATATCCTAAGGCTGATATAGATTCTGATGCAATTCCTAAACTTCTTGAAAGCTTCGGTGGGGCTTTGGATTTTAAAGTAAATGGAGTGCCATATTTTATATGGACAGTTACTAAAAGAAAATTTACAAGCCAGAAAGAATACCTTAACGGACTTTTAGATATGATGGATATTATGGAAGATGCAATTAGTACTTTACAAAATTAAATATAGTGGTATAATAATGACAATTTAGCACTTTAAAGTGTAACGCTTTAAAGTATAATAAAGCGTGTGTAGAAGCATATCAGGCATATGCAATATTTTCCTGCACACTGATACTAGATTGAGAACACCCGGTGCGGAAATTATTTTCTTAGCTTTTACCGGGAAAGAATGGAGGATTACTATGGAACAGAAAGGCGAGTTAGTATCATTCAGACCAGATATTAAGGTCGTTGATTGTACACTTAGGGATGGAGGTCTTGTTAACAATTTTGAATTCAGCGAAGATTTTGTGCGCGATTTGTATAAGGCAAATGTAGCCGCAGGTGTTGATTATATGGAATTTGGATATAAGGCATCAAAGGAAGTCTTTAAGGTTGAGGATTACGGCAAGTGGAAGTTCTGCGATGAGAAAGATATAAGAGCTATCGTTGGTGATAATGATACAGACTTAAAGATTTCTGTTATGGCAGACGTAGGAAGAACTGATTACAAGAAGGATATAATTCCTAAGTCTGAAAGTGTTATAGATATGGTAAGGGTAGCTACATATATTAATACTATACCTGCGGCTATAGAGATGATTAATTACTGTGCAGATATGGGATATGAAGTTACTATTAATATTATGGCTATCTCTACAGCAAGTGAGAATGAGTTAGACCTTGCACTTGAACTTCTTGCCGCACAGAGCAAGGCAAGCGTAATCTACCTTGTAGACAGCTATGGTTCACTTTATCCTGAACAGATAAGAAGACTTGCAGATAAATATATCAAGATTGCTGAAAAATACGGAAAGAGAGTTGGTATACACGCACACAATAACCAGCAGCTTGCATTTGCCAATACTATTGAGGCGTGCACAATAGGTGTAAGTTATCTTGATGTTACGATGAGCGGAATGGGCAGAGGTGCAGGTAACTGTTATACAGAGCTTCTTATGGGCTTCTTAAGAAATCCAAAGTACAGAATGTCACCAGTTCTTAAGTTCATTGAAAATCATATGGTTCCACTTAAGAAAGCCGGAGTTGTATGGGGGTGTGACGTCCAGTATATGATTACAGGAAATGCCAACCAGCATCCAAGAACAGCAATCGCATTCACAGGTGAAGGAAGAACAGATTACGACAATTTCTACACACAGATTACAAGTTATGAATGATCGCGAAAGCAATGAGCCGTGCCAGACATAATGTAAAGACACAGTTGTGCTTGCACAAAATTGTGACTTTGCATTATGTCTGATATGGCGAACGCCCGCGTGTCCAGTGCGGCGAAGCGGCGCTGGACTAATAGCGCGGCTCAAAAAGCTGTAAAATACATAAAAAATATACTTGTGAAATTATTAGATAGGCAAAATTTATTGACTTATATAAAATGTGGGTATAAAATATCCCTAATTTAATTAATCGATGGGATCCATTATAGTAAACACCAAAGAAAGAGTGTTATGCCAAGGGGTCAGCGTATTTACCGGTTGTCAGCTGTGTTGTAAGAACATTTTACAGCAAAGCAGACATTTATGGCTGGTATTGCAGAAGCTCCTGACAGTAAGGGGAGTAGACTGTCGAATACGAAAGGAAGTATAAAGTTATGGCAAAGAAAGATATTGATTGGTCTAATTTAGGATTTGGCTATGTAAAGACTGATAAGAGATTCGTAGCTAATTATAAGGATGGAGCATGGGATGATGGCGTTATCACAGATGATGACAAAGTCGTTATCAGCGAATGCGCTGGTGTATTACAGTATTCACAGTCATGTTTTGAAGGTATGAAGGCATACACAACAGAGAATGGTCACACAGTTATTTTCAGACCAGATATGAACGCAAGCAGAATGGCAGATTCTTGTAGAAGACTTGAGATGCCAGTATTCCCAGAAGATAAGTTCGTAGAAGCTATTGCTGAAACAGTAAGAGCTAATGAAGACTGGGTACCACCTTATGGTTCAGGTGCATCACTTTATATTCGCCCATATATGTTCGGAAGCAATCCAGTTATAGGTGTTAAGCCTGCTGATGAATATCAGTTCAGAGTATTTACAACACCTGTTGGACCATACTTTAAGGGCGGTGCTAAGCCACTTACAATTAAGGTTTCAGATTTTGATAGAGCAGCACCACACGGAACAGGTCATATCAAGGCTGGTCTTAACTATGCAATGAGCCTTCACGCAATCGTTACAGCTCACGCAGAAGGATATGCTGAGAATATGTATCTTGACCCAGCTACAAGAACTAAGGTTGAAGAGACAGGTGGAGCTAACTTCCTCTTTGTTACTAAGGACGGTAAGGTTGTAACACCTAAGTCAGATAGTATCTTACCATCTATTACAAGACGTTCATTAGTACACGTTGCTAAGGAATACCTTGGACTTGAAGTTGAAGAAAGAGAAGTTCTCTTTGATGAGGTTAAGGATTTCGCTGAGTGTGGTCTTTGCGGTACAGCAGCAGTTATCTCTCCAGTAGGAAAGATTGTTGATCACGGCAAGGAAATCTGCTTACCAAGCGGTATGGATGAGATGGGACCAGTAACTAAGAAGTTATATGAAACACTCACAGGTATCCAGATGGGTAGAATCGAAGCTCCTAAGGGCTGGATTTACACAGTAGACTAATATAGCTGATGGTTAACAGGCTGGTTAGAAGCTTAGCTAACTGGTTTATAGATGTTTATTACAGCTGATAATGTAATTATTATATTCGGTCAGAATGTTAAAAGTACGTTCTGACCGAATTTTTGTGTGATAAATGTATGATTGGTGATGGGGTTAAAGGCATATTCTGCAGCTCTTTAATATAAGCTGTGCAGAATAGTTGTGCAATTAACACTTACACCATAAAATGAAAATATAGATGGAGTAAACATATGTTGTTTAGTAGTAAAGATTTAAGGAAGCTTATAATTCCCCTTATGTTTGAACAGCTTCTTGCAGTGCTTGTTGGACTTGTTGATACACTTATGGTATCACAGTCAGGAGAAGCGGCAGTTGCAGGAGTTGCACTAGTTGATAATATCAACAGGCTTATCATACAGGTTATGGCAGCACTTGCGACAGGTGGCGCTGTTGTTTGCAGTCAGTATATAGGTAAAGGCAGGGATGATGAATCGAGAAAGTCAGGAGCACAGCTTGAAACCGTTTTGTTAATATTTTCAGTTATAATGACAGCATTTTCAGTTTCATTTACAAGACCATTACTTAAGGTGATATTCGGAACTGTTGAAGATTCAGTTATGGATTGTGCTGTGTTATATTTTGTGATAACAGCCCTTTCATATCCTTTCCTTGGAATGTACAATGCAGGAGCTGCAATATTCAGGAGCGTAGGCAACAGTAAGGTAAGTATGAATATAAGCATACTTATGAATGTGATTAACGTAGCTGGAAATGCTTTGTTTGTATTCGTATTTAAGTGGAGTGTAGCTGGTGTTGCACTGTCAACAGCACTTAGCCGTGTTGCAGCTGGAATAGTTATGACAGTACTTGTATGCGGAAAGACTAATCCGATAAGAATAGATCATATAAAATATTTTGTTCCAGACTGGATATATATAAAGAAGATTCTGACAATAGGTATTCCATCAGGCATAGAAAATGGTATGTTCCAGATAGGAAAGCTTATGGTTGTAAGTATGGTTGCAACATTTGGAACAGCATCTACAGCCGCTAATTCGGTTGGCTATACAGTTATCGATTTTGCAAATATTCCGGCTTCATCTATGGGACTTGCACTTATCACAGTTGTTGGACAGTGCATAGGTGCAGGGGAAAAAGAGCAGGCAGAAATGTATACTAAAAAGGTGCTTAAATATGCGTATTTCGGCGACTGGATATGTAATATTCCATTATTCTTCTTAGCACCATTTATTGCTTCGTGGTTTAACTTATCAGGTGAGGCAACACAGATTACAGTAATGATTTTAAGATGCTTTAATGTGGTTTCATTATTTATATGGCCGCTTTCATTTACATTATCCAATCCATTAAGAGCGGCGGGAGATGTAAAATTTACAATGACAGCAAGTATTATCTCGATGTGGCTGTTCAGGGTCGGAAGCAGCTACGTCCTTGGCGTAATGCTTGGAATGGGAGTTCTTGGCGTATGGATAGGAATGTTCATTGACTGGGCAGCAAGGTCAGTATGCTTTGTTGTAAGGTTTGTTAGTGGAAGGTGGCTTAAGAGAGGGTCACTGGCATAATTATGTAATTAATAGGCGTTTGCGAAACTCAGCAAAATTGATTGTTATTTGTACTGTGAACACAAGTAACCGCAATCACCTAATGTAATTAATAAAGAGAGGTATTATCGGGCCTATGGTATGGGCTTTCTTGACTGGCCAGGTGTGCACGGAAGGAAAGTCCATTTAAGTGGTCTGGCAATGCCTTTTTGTTTTCTAAATATTCTATTGCAATACATAGTGATATGTGGTATTCTATTTATATAGTATCTAATCTAAATATAATAATGTTTGATAGTAATATGTGGCAACCATATCGGAACTATATATGAAATCTAATGGCAATTCGCCAATATAATTCCAATATTTAAAATTTTAGTGCGAATAACTGACTATGGTGGATAAATGATAACCAATGAAAAGGAGGTTTAATGAAGTATCAGAGAGTAACCACACATCTTGCAGAAACAATGTCAAAGCTTGATGTAGATAAAGCAATGAGAGACGACTATGCTAAATGTATATTGGCAGACCCGCAGATATTAGCCAATATAGTAAAAGTAATAGTGCCAGAATTCAGGGAATACAGCATAAAAGACATAATTCCCTGCATAGGAGAGACAATAGTATCACTTACAGTTCCGGAAAAGCTGTGCATTAAAATTGAAAGTGATGGAACCGAAGACGTAGATATAAAAGATGGAAAAATTATTTACGACATAAGATTTCCATTGTATTATAATAATAGAACAATTAAAATACTTGTAAATGTTGAGGCACAGAAAAGTATTTCATATACAAAGCTTGGTTATCATATCGAATCAAGAATGGTGTATTATATGGCAAGACTAGTGTCTTCACAGAAAAATGTAGAATTCATAAAATCAAACTATGATGACATCAAAGATGTATACAGCATATGGATATGTATGGATACAGAAGCCGATGAAGACTCTATAATAGAATTAGGCTTGCAGCCAAGAGTAATCTATGGCAATACAAGCTGGCTTCCACAGCGAAGCATAATGAATGGAGCGGTTATAAGAATAAGAAGCAGAGCAGATGTCGAAGAATCAAAAAATAGGCTTATAGCAATGCTAGAAGTATTATTTTCTGGCAGGGCAAGACAGGATAAGATGAACCAGTTAGAAGAATACGGACTTGAGATGACAACAGAATTAGAAGGGTGTGTGAATGATATGTGTAACATAAGTGATTTGCTGGTAGAAGAAAGCGAGGAACGCGGAGAAAGACGAGGAATGGAACGAGGGGAGAAACAGGCGCGTCTTGACAGCATAAGAACATTAATGAGAAAGTTGAATCAGACAGCAGAAGAGGCAATGGATACACTGGATATAGAGGAAAAAGATAGGGAGACGTATAGAAAGCTGCTATAAATGCAGAAATAAAGAATCTGGTATTAATAAATTGTAATCTGGTAAAATAATGAATTAATTCTTGTTACATTAATTAGAGCATAGTCATAATAAATATAATAACGTCAGTAGTAGAAGGATATAAAGAAAAGTTGGCTGACAGACAGTAAGAGGGTTGTTGCTGCGGCAGCCCTCTTACTATGTTATTACGGATTAAATACCATCTTCATCTTCAGCATCATAATCTCTGCCGTTAGGGAAAAGTAAGGAATCATCGGAAAGTTCTTTTTTCATTTCATCGTAATCCTCTTTGACGGCTTTATATGGGGAATCTAAATCTGTATCATAACTCCAGCCAGCTTCCTCCATTTCATCTAACATCTCTTTTTTAGTCATATAAATTTCACCTCCGTTGTTTATAATTATAATTTTTATATTGGATATATTCAAGTTATACAATGTGATAATACTATTTGCTTGGTTATAAAAACGCACATAAAGTATATGTAGATAACTGCAAAAGAGCTTTTGAATTCAGTCGTACCGGTATACAATTAAAATTTAAGAGGTTTTTCATACAATTTTCATTACTTTTGTACAAATTATCTAAAATAAAACTGTATATACCGCCGAAAATATAAAAAATACCCAATGGGCATCTTGACCCACCAAGTTGGTTGTGCTAATATTAACTCAACTTTTGAGGTATTGGATAAAGGTTTAGTGCATAGTGACTAATATAGTGAATGAAAGCTGTATTCTATATTACTATGTGCAAGCCTTTTTCGTATCTGATTAAAAGTGCGTATTAATGAAGAAGGAGGAATCCTAGTTATGAGGATTAAAAAAGAAGTTAGGAAGATTGTCGCTTCTGTATTAGCTTTCTTAATGGTTGTAAGCCTTATTCCGGTTAATAGTCTTATGACAAAAGCTAATGCAGCTTCAAAAACTACTTTTGAAGGTGGAAAGACAGTCGAAGACGGAACTTGGAAAGGATGGACCTGGAATGTATTTGGTAGCAGTACAGATGTGACAAAGGCATTTGCTACAGATACAGGAAATGGAGGAGTTACATTAGAAGTAACAGGTGATAAAGGTAAGATTAATGGTTCAGCTAGTGATCAGGGATTAAATACATTCTTGTATGAACTTGATAAATCTTATGATTTTACAATCACAGCACAGGCTAAGGTTGATACATTAGCAGCAAATGCTCAGGCAGCCTTTGGTTTAACAATTAGAGATAATGTGGGAGCACATGGAAATACTGCAAAGTTAACAGCAGATAAGAATAATTTTGCATTTGTTGGTGGATATGGTAATCAGGCAGCAAGTGGACATGGTAATGCTGGATATAAGACAACAGCATTGGCACATACAAGATTAGGTGAATCACCAGAAGTAGGTGGAACATACGACCTTGCTATTCAGAAGGTTGGAGATAGTGTTAAACTTTATTTTAATGGTGAAGTTGCTGCAGAGTGTTCAGCAGATGATTTAATTACAGATAATGCAATGTATGTTGGATTATTTGCTGCAAGAAATGCTAAGGTTACATTTAATAATGTTAAGTTAGCTTACACACAGGACAGCTCATCAGTAAAGGTAACAACAAATGTTACAGCACCTAAGAAGACAACATACTGTGCAGGTAATACATATGAAGATGTTGATTTGACAGGCTTTAAGGCTACGGTATCAGTTGATGGAAAAGAAAGAGAAATCACAGCAGCAGATTGTGTTGTTGATATGAGCAGTAAACCATTTTCAGAGGTTACAGAAGCTGGAAAGCTTAATCTTTTATATCTTGGACAGGTAATAGAAGTGCCAATAACAGTTATCAAAGAAGTAGTATCTGATATGTATATTGAATATATGCCAGTTAAGACAGATTATATGGTAACTGATACAGCTCTTGATTTTACTGGTTTAGTAGGTAAGGTTGTATACAATAGTGGTAGAACATTTGATTTAAAGACACTTATTGATAATAAAAATGCTAACACAACAGTCAGTGATGTTGATTTTACAACTGCTGGTGATAAGGAAGTGACAATAAGCCATACATATGGTGATGTTACAAAGGATGTTATTATTCCTATAAACGTTTCAGATGCAACAGTTAAGAATATTACAATAACTAACCCTAATACAACAAGATTCTATACAGATTCTAAGTATGATGAGAATGATTATGTAGAAGGCCTTACAATAACAGCAGATTATTCAGATGGCTCATCTAAGGTTATTCAGGGTACAGATGCAGTTAAGGGCTATGTTAAGGCTGAATCAACAGAACTTGATACAACTAAAGCTGGCAAGTATGTATATGTAGTAGAGTACAATGGTGCTAAGGCTACATATGAGCTTGAAGTAGTTGAACCTACAGTTATGTCACTTGAGGTAACAACATATCCAACAACTACAACTTATGTTAAGGGAACTGATTTCAGCGCAGATGGTCTTGAGGTAGCTGCAGTATACGATAGTGGAAGAGAAGATAAAGTTGATGTAGCTAATGTTAAGGTTGATTCATCAGCATACAAGAAGGATGAAGCCGGAACATATGATATTAAGATATCTGCTACAGTAGATGGTAAAGCACTTGAAACAATTATTCAGGTTGTAGTAAGAGATAAGAAAGAATTTAAGTTTGAAGATTTAACCTGGAATTCTATTATATTTGGTCAGTCAATATCTAAGTCTAAGATGAGTATTGATGCTTCTAAAGAAGGTTCAGTAGTTATCGAAGCTAAAGAAGGTGCTGGTAAGTGTACAGATGATGGACAGGATGGTATAGCATATTACTATACTGCATTAGATGCTAAGAAGGATAACTTTGATATAACAGCCAATGTTACAGTTAATTACTTTATTACAAAGAAAGCTCCTGATGCTCAGGAAGGCTTTGGTATCATGGTAAGAGATTCTAATGGTACAGATGGTGACTCATCAATCTACTACTCTAATTCAATTGCAGTAGGTGGATATTATGGTCAGGTAAATGTATTCGGTAGATATGGTGTTACAGATGGAGATGCATCTAACAGACATAATATTACAAGATATGGTAAGTACAATAAAGCATTAACATATCAGATTAAGGAAGATGCTCCTAAGACATATGAATTAAGATTAAAGAAAGATAATTCAGGTATATATGCCTGGATGAAAGATACAGCAACAGGTGAATATGTTAAGGGTGCAGATGTTACAAGCACAGTAACAGGTGAGACTAATCCTGGTGGAGAATTAGAAAATATTTTCTATTACTTACCAGCAGATACATTCTCAACAATTGATGAAGAAAATATGTATCTTGGTTTCTTTGCAGCAAGAGGGGCTAAGATTACAGTTGATACATCATCAGTAGTTGTCAATGTAACAGACAGAGCAGCAGATGCTCCACAGACATTTGACAAGGTCGCTGCTACAGTACCAGCTGTATCACAGACAACACTTAGTCAGACTTCATCAGAAAGCTATACATATGGTGTATCTGTTAATACTAAGGGACTTCTTACAATTAAGCAGAATGGCAAGACAATTGAAAGCCAGAAGTTAGTAGAAAAAGGAACATATACGTTTGATACAACATTAATTGTTGGTGATAACAGATTCCAGGCATACTTTGAACCAGATGCAACACAGAATATAACATCATCAGCTCCAGTTGTAATGAATGCAACAGTTAACCGTAGAATAATTGCTCCAGTTAAGGAAGCTATATATTGTTCTCCAACAGGTACTTCATCAGCAGCAGGTACTAAGGAAGATCCATTAGATGTTCAGACAGCATTAACATATTGTCAGGCTGGTCAGGCTGTATATGCATTAGGTGGTACTTATAATCTTAAGAAGACTACAGGTATATGGCATGGTAATGATGGTACTGGTGAAGATGGAATGAAATATTTCATGGCAGCACCAGATAATACAGAAGATGTAGTATTTGATTTTGGTGGAAGCTTTACAGAT
>ENA-UPSY01001042-UPSY01001042.1-human-gut-metagenome-genome-assembly--contig:-NODE-1042-length-30730-cov-56.631651_pt1 | contig 30730 bp, 31 predicted proteins | sample MGYA00250044_ERZ773365 | MGnify/ENA primary metagenome ERZ773365 (study PRJEB29103, sample SAMN06111932) | human gut metagenome | biome: human gut; feature: ankylosing spondylitis patient; material... | reverse complement strand
CAGTGTTGGTTTCGGTAACTGACCGCTAACGGTTTGGTAACTGAAATAACTCAATATCCTGCTCGGCTTTGCTTTGCTGACAATTGGCAGAATTATGAAATATTGCTCATTCTCAACCACTTGCAGTTCATTCCTCTCATATTCACTTTCCGTTGCTTTTGCTTAAATTGTGCACATGAGGCGGCATACGTTCGCCACGACCACCACGCTGGCAAAGGGCGTACCCATTGAAACGGTTTCCAAGATGCTGGGACACACCAATATCGAAACGACACAAATCTACGCCCGCATCACCAACAGCAAGATAAGTAATGATATGCAAGGGCTTGACCAGAAGTTTGTTGGCATCGAGAAGATTTACAAGGAAATCGCGTTATAATCTTTTAGGGGGGGGTATCACAAAATGTGAGCCCCTTAATTGGCATAATTCTATTTTTCGTTACCTATGACGAACCGGAAACAAATAGGTAACGATTTTGGTAACGAAATACTGCTTAATATACTGTATTTCAATAAGTAGTTTCCATTTATCTTGCGGGCAGTCCACCGGGCTACCCGCTTTTTTTATATCCTTTTCCTCCGGCACATTCCCCGAAACGCCAGCCGTGCGGGGCATGGCTGACTGTTTTTCGTGAAAAGAGCCTTTGGAACCACGCACAAGCGTATCGAAAGACGGGCTTCCGACACCCTTGCCTTTCCCGCCCGCTTTGTAAAGTGTTCCCTATCAGATAAAATGGAACAAGAACTTTTATCCCGTTTCCCTTTCGGTAAACCCTCCCCTTACGCTGTTCCCCAGCCGGGAGGTCGTTTTTATCATTTCAATAGGCAAAGGTAGTTACGTGTTCTTCACGGGTTTGCAAGGTCAAGCCTTTCAGGTTTGGCGAAAAAATCTTCCCTGCGACATTTGTTGCGAGGTATTTTTTGCACAAAACCTTGCGAACCCTAAACACTGCCCTTTTAAGCCTATGTGAAACGAAAACGACCGACCCGACCGGAAGACGCATAAAAAAAAGGTCGGATTTACGGGAAACAGGAAAAAAGTTCAGTGAAACTTCAACTCCCTCACCTCTCGAATCCGCATAAAAAATTAAAAACTTAAAATTACAGGATATGGAAGCAACGACATTATCAGAAGCAAGAGTTTATGTAGGCACTTACGGCAAGTACAACAACGGTTCACTGTTTGGGGCATGGCTCGACCTGTCGGACTATTTGGACAAGGAAGATTTTTACGAAGCCTGCCGGAAGCTTCACAAGGACGAAGAAGATGCCGAGTTTATGTTTCAGGACTGGGAGAACGTGCCGGAGGGGTTAATCGGCGAAAGCTGGATTTCCGAAAACTTCTTCACCCTGCGGGATGCGGTGGAGCAGTTGGGCGACACCGAGCAGGAAGCCTTTTTCGTGTGGTGCAACTACAAAAGCCATGATTTGAGCGAGGAAGATGCGGACGACCTTATTAAGAATTTCTGGGACGAGTATCAAGGGCAGTATGACGATGAAGAAGATTTCGCCTACCGGATTGTAGAGGAATGTTATGACCTGCCGGAGTTCGCAAAGTCTTATTTCGATTATGAAAAATTTGCCCGTGATTTGTTCATGTGTGATTATTGGTTTGATGACGGCTTTGTGTTCCGAGCAGCTTGAAAGGATTATCCGGGCAGGGTGTCAAAGCCCTGCCCGCCAAAAAGACAAAGTTAATAACCCATAAAATTTTAAGGATATGAAAACGACAGAAGTAAGCAAAGACCTAATCGGCAGGCGGTGCGAGTGTATTTTTACGGGCATGATGGTAACGGGCGTTATCGAGGACACGGAGGAAAACGAATATTCGGTAAACGTGAAAGTGCGTTTCGACCATCCGCACCAGTGGGGCGATGATTTCTACACGGAGGACTGGGCATGGGGGCGCAAGATGGACGAGTTCGGCACGCTGCACCATTTGCGGCTGCTGGAGGACAAGCCGGACTTTCAGACCATGATAGTAGTTTTCGGCGAGCCAATCAGCCAAATAGATCGCAGCGTTTTCAAAGACGCGGACATGTGGGGCGTTTGTTCCCTGCAAGGCTGGGTAAACAGCTATGAAAGTGTCCGGTTTGTAGCCATAAACGACCATACGGCGGTCATAACGGGCGAATATAACTTTGAACAGGTCAAGGTGTGGTTAGAGAAATATGTGCCCGTAAAGAGCCTTAAAATCAGTTGATGGAGAACGGCGGCATTCTTGCCGCCGCCACTTTCTTTCATGAGCCACTGACAAAAAAATGAAAGTAGCCAAAGAATCATGTGCCCATTACAAAGACAGTCTGTTGTATATTGTCTGGCAGACTGCCTTCAAATTATGCTAATTATTATCTTTTTCTCGCTCTTTTTCATCATTATATGGATGAAAAGTTAATAATCGTCCTGATGGTTCTATTTCAACCCGATAGTAGTTTCCATTAAAATAAATAGCTCTTTTGCCTTGGCGTTTGAAATTTTTATTAGGATTTACTTTAAATTCCTCTTCTATTTCTTTTTGAGCAGATGCAATAACTGATATTACAAGATTTCTAATGTCAGAAAAATCATACTGAAAAGTTGTTTTTTCTTTATAATTCCCATTTTGTAGGTCTGCAGTATGGCGTATTACAATATGTAGAAACCTTTCTAAATCCCACCATATTGACTTTGACCATGACAGTAGAACTTCATCTTCAAATCTATAGGCAATACACAATAATTTTATTTGTTGTTCAAAAGGTAAATTATTCCAGTTGCTATCAGCACGTTGTATTTCGTTTTTTAATATGGCTTCTTTTTCTTTAAGTTGGATATGCCAAATGTCGTGTATTTCCTTCCTCTCTTCATCAGTCAACCCAACATAACAAGATTTTATTTTTAAATATTTCTCTCTAATTGGGAGCTTTTGTTGATTGGTTTTATTATCAATAATATACCGCAAATCTTCGGCTGTAATATTATTGGGCTCAAAATATTGTTTTAAAGCATAGAAATCATTTTTTTCCACATTAGAAAGTACGCATCCGTCTTTTAGTTTAGATTTATACAATCCGAACATCATCATATGACTTTCTTTTTCGGAAATATTTATACCTATTTTTATTTGATTAGGAATTTCTTTTTTGCCATTTTCTATATATGCATTTTTCCTTGGACGACTTACACTGCTTACACATGCAATATCATCATTAAGAATTCCGTCTTTGTCCAAAAAGACTTTTTGTTCTTCAGATAAATTGTGAAGAATTGACGGGGAAAATAATATTCTTTTGCTTGAACGAGGAATATGTTTTAATTTTAGTAACTGCTCTAATTCTTTTCGTTGTTCTAATGTATATTTGAATGTCCCCATTAGTGATTGACCGAACTTATTATATGCTTCGCTTCCTTGATGAAAATCTAAGGAAACAAAAGTATCATATTGTCCGTACATACTGTAAATCTCTTCGTAAGAAAAATTCATATTACCATATTTTTTTCGCAATCTACATGTCCTAAATTTTCTCCCAAATGATTTTTTTACTCCTTTCATCTATCTATTAAAGATAAGTTACTTTGCAAAAGTACATACTAATAAAACACCCGGCAATATATCCGGGTGTTTATTAACAAATTCATAAAAAAATTATTATTCTTCGCTACTATCATTGTTGAACGAGAACGAGACCTGCTGCATCTGCCCGAAGTTGTCGATGATATAGATGTCAATCGTCTGCTGGTCGGTCGATGCCGATGTATAGTAGAGCCGGAAGGTCTCTTTCTCCAGCGGGTACAGGTCGTTGGGCAGGAACACCGTGCCGTCGTCCATTTCCAGCTTTCCCTTTCCGTCCGGCTGGAAATAGCGTATCTGGTAGGTGGTCGGCTGGTAGCGACCGCTCCGCACCAACTGGCAGCGTATTTCGGCGGTTTCCCCGACTTTCAGTTTCTTGGGTACGGGCAGCGTCTCCACCGTGAACGGATAAGCCTGCTGAATGTCCAAACCGTCATTACAGGCGGTAACAAGCACGAGGGCAGCCACGATGTAGCAGCCCATGAGGATTTTGTACGTTACATTCTTCATATACATTGTCATATATAGCGGTTAAATGATGATGAATTTCAGTCCCAGCCCCACCTGCGTGTGGAACTTGCCGATGTCCGAGCCGAACAGCATCCGTTCCCTCGCATTGACGAGCAGCACCACCCGGTCGGTCAGGTAGGTTTCCAGTTCCAGCGTGAGCGCACCGCCGTAGATGAAACAGTCCTTGTCCAGCAGCGTAGCCCCGTCCGGCAGCAGCTTGTCACCCCGGTTGCTGGTCTCATACCCGGCGAGAGCCGAAAGCCCCAGCGAGAGGAAGAAGGTCTTGCGCCTGTCCGATAGGAACTTCAGGTAATAGCCGCCCTCCGCCGTGAACTGTTCGACGGGTATTCTCATATCCTTGTAGTCATATTTCTTGTGCAGGTATTCCCCGCCAATCACCCAGCGGTTGGCGTTCTTGGTATAGACACTGTACGCCGCCCCGATGTGGTAGGCGAAATCGCTGCCCGTATTCCAGTGAACCCCGTCCGCCATGCCCGCCGTTACCTGCAAGCCCTTCATGCCCGGCAGGTATCTTTGCGCCCGCGCCTGGTTGAAATGCAGGCACAGCGCAAAGAGCATGATAATGAATAGACCCCGTTTCATGCTCACTTGATTTTGAGTTCGTCTATCTCCTTGGCGTTCACGATGTCCGGGTTCTCCATCCGGATAGACTGGTGGCGACCGCCGTTCTTCTCGTAGAGTTCCACCATCAGCAGCTTGTCGTCCGGGATGGTGAACTTTGGCAGGGCGTACACCGTGCGCACCGTGCTTTTCCCGGCAATCTCTATCACTTCATTATAACTGCGTACCGCATCCAGTACTGTTTCCTGAATGGCGGTGCGTTTGGGCACTTTCTTATCGACAATCTTAAACCGGATGAAATCCGTGTCGAAAGGCACGGCGGAACTGTTCTTCGTCTGCGTATGCACGTAGAGCATCCCGTTGTAGGTGTAAATGCCCTTTATCAAGAACTGGATGCCGAAACGCTTGCTGCCCAAGTGCCGTATCTCCCGATCGTTCTCCTTGTAGATGCTCTGCATGATGAGCTTCACCAAGAGCGGGCTTTCGTTTCCGAGTTCCCGGAAGTAGATGTTCATCCGGGTATGCGAGAAGTCGGACGTATCTTCATTTTCCAAGAAGTCCTTCATTTCGATGTTGAGCATTTCCGGCTCACAGGCGTACTTGGCGTTGAATGAATAGAAGCTGCCGTCCTCGCAGATGACGGAGAAGTTCGTTTCCCCCGGAAAGCCCTCTGTCGTGGCTTTCACTCGGATGACGTTCTCCGCTCCGTCAGCCTTGCCCGCTATGATATGGTTGCTCCCCAAATCGACATAGCGCACGGCGGAGGGGAAAATGATATGCACCGTCTTGGCGAAAGTTACTTCCACGCCGTAGGGCGTTACCATCTGCCGGTAAGGGAGTTTCCGGGTGATGCCTTGGTACAGGTCGTTGCCCGCCGCGTACCTCACGGTGTCTGTTTCCTGTGCGTTTGCCGCACACACGCCCAACAGGAGGGCGAACATTGCAAAATACTTCTTCATTTGATTGGAAATTTTTAGTGGTTTGTTAATCTGGTTATTGCTCCTTGGCGTAAAGCATCACCCTGTACCCGGCTTTCAGCTTCACTTTCACGGTGCGGAACTTCTTGGCGAGGTAGCCCGATGCGCCCTGCATCAGCCCCCTTGTAACGTCCATCGCCACCTGTTGCCCGGCGTTCTGCGTGAAGGAAATGCTTGTGCCCAGCCCGCTGCCAATGTTCGCCATCGCTTCATTGAAGGCTTCCTGCTCCATCGAGGACGGGACGGAAAGCCCCTTCTGTCCGTCCGTATCGAACACGGCGAGTTCCACCGGGATGATGTTGCCTGCATGTTCAATGGATGAAACGGTGATGTCGAGCCGTTCGCCCTGCACCTTTGCCGCCCCCGACAGGACGGTGTTTTTCGGAACAATGATGTTTCCCGCCTGCATGGGTTCCAGCAGCCGGAGCTTCACGCTCTGCCCGTCAATCAGGGTCTGGTCTTGGTGGATGCAGGCGGCTATCGTGTTCCTGCCCACAGCGTAGCCCCTGCCTACCGCCGTGTTGAAGCCGTAGTTCCGTGGCTGGCTGTACGCCCGGATAAAGTCGGCATCGCTCATGGGCTGGCTCAGTCCCGAAACCGTGTTCTCACGCACCGCCCGCACCGACACCGCATCCGGATTCTTTTCGATGCCGCCCGTTACAGGCACTTGCGCCGCCTGCCCGCCGCCAGCGTACTTGGCGGCAAGCTCGTAGGATTTCTCCAGCAGGGCAAGCTGGTCGTCAGCAGTGGGCGTGGCGGTCTGCTGCCGTTGCAGGCGTTCGGTCAGTTCCGCCACCTGCCGTTTCAGTTCCTCTTTTTCTTCATCCGACGCTGGCGGTTCATAGAACGTGCTTAGCTGGCGGTTGATGTTCCGGTAAGCAGTCGCCGAAGAAGCACCGCCGCCCCTTGCGGGCTGCGGATCATCTTCCGGCATCGGTTCTGCGTTTCCTTGCCGTCCTTCCGCTTCACCGTCAGGCGTAAAGCCGAAGTCCTGCAAGGACTGGATTCTGTCCTGCCGCTTGCGGCTCACCACCGCCTGCTCGTAGGCGGTCTGCTTGTCGGCTATAATCCCGTCCTCTGCGGGCAGCGGGAGGTCGGCGTTGAAGCCGCCCACGCTTTCCACGTCTGTCTTGTCCTTGCCGGAGGGCGCGAATATCAGGTACATGCACCCGGCAAAGGCGAGGAACATCAGCGGGAAGACTATCATCTTCTTTCGTTGTTGCACCTCTTTCGGGGAGAGTTCCCGTTTGGGCTTCTTCTCCTTTGCGGGCTGTCCGCCCGGCTCATTCTTCCGTGTTTCTTCCATATTCCGGTCTGTTTAATGGGTTGATACTGTCGCCGCCATGCAGCGGAAATTGCCTGATATGCTCGATTCGCAGCCTTTGCCCGTCCCGTTTCCCGATGTGGTAGATGGACGAGACGGTGATATAGACGGACAAGCCGCCGAACAGGAGGAACATTACGAGGATGACCGCCAGCCGCTTGCCCGGCGTGATGCGCCCGCACATCCGGCGCAGGCGTTCGTCCGCCCAATCCTGCATCCTTTCGATATAATTTTGTTTTCTCTCCATAAGGCTATCGTTTAATGGTCTGCAAATCCTTGTTCTCCGTGATGGTGAACGCTTCCATGATGAAGCCGTGCGGGTTGTTGTCGCTGCGTGTGGCGTTCAGGAGCCTGCATGTGGTTACAAGGCTTCTGACCGTCAGGCTGCTTTCCCGGACAATCAGTTGCCGGGCATAGGTGTCCACCCGGTAGGGGTACTGGTCGAAGTCGCACTTCATGCTGTCTATCTCCACCGTCTGGTTGATGTTGCCCGAAATCACCCGGTTGTAATACCCTTTTTCCGACAAGTCCTTGTAATAATTGTATGCGCTCTTGTCGGCGAGGAACAGCGAACGCCTGACATTGCTTTCGATGGCGTCCTTGTCGGGCGAGAGCGTGAAGAAAAGCTCATGGAAACGCTTCACGTGCGATTTCGCTTCAATCGGTCTGTTCTGTGCCATATCCTGTGAGAGAGCCAGCATCAGGCTCTTGCCGTTGTCGAGGACGTATATCTTCTGCCGCTGCTTTTCGGCGAAGCTGTACGAGTTCCACACGGCAAACCCCGTAACCAGTGCGCACAGGCAGATGAATACCAGCGCGAAAAGCCGGATTTGCCGGAAGCTCGTTTCGATGTTGTTCAATGACTTAAATTCCATGTTCTGATAAATTGAAGTTGGTTATTTGAGTAGTTTCCCGGCAATCTTCCCGCTTGTCGCTCCAGCCACCGCCCCTGTGACCGACCCGGCTCTTGCCACGTTGCGGTTGTAGGCGGACATGCCGCCTGCCGACACAATCCAGCTTGCCACCGTTGGGATGGTGAAGTAGCCCACGATGCCGATTATCATAAAGATTACATAGATGGTGCTGCTGCCGTCAGGAATAAAGTTGGGGTCTGAAAGCTGCTCGATGTCCTTCTGGAGCATCAGCGTCTGTATGCGAGCCAGCACGCTGCTGAACAAGTCCGACACGGGAAGCCACAGGTAAATCGAGATATAGCGTGAAATCCATTGGGTCAGTGTGCTTTGGAAACCGTCATAGACGGAAATCGCAAACGCCAGCGGACCCAATATCGAAAGCACTATCAGGAAGAACGTGCGCAGCGTGTCGATAATCAGCCCCGCCGCCTGAAAGAGTATCTCCAACAGTTCCCTGAACCAGTCCCTGACGGACTTCTTGATGTTGTACGCCGTCCTGTCCATGTACATGCCCGCCATCGTTACCATCTCGGAGGGCGACCAGCCGAGTTCGTCCAGTTGGCGGTCAAATTCCTCGTCCGAAGCGAGGTACGCCGTTTCCGGGCTTCGCATCAGGGCTTCGTATTCCAGCCTGTCTTTTTGCGCCCGGTACTCGTTCATGTCAAAGGTCTGCGTTTCCATAAGTTGGTTGCAGCCTTTTACCACAGGCGACAATACCGTGTTGATTGTCCCCAGCACGAACGTGGGGAAGAACAGGATGCACAGCCCCAGCGCGAAGGGACGGAGCAGCGGGTACACGTCTATGGCTTCCGCCCGCGCGAGCGACTGCCACACCTTGGCGGCGACATAGAACAGCGCGCCCAGCCCGGCTATCCCTTTGGCGACACCCGTCATGTCGCCGCAAAGGGGCATCATTTCATCGTATAGCACCCGCAGCACTTGGTGCAGGTTGTCAAATTCCACCGCTAATAACATAGGCATACCGATTGTTACATGTTACCAGTAGCGTTCATCCGCCGAGCCGTAGAGAGCCAGCACCCGGTCGGTGTCGTTCTTCTTTTTCGCCCGCAGGTAGGACACCGAGATGTTCTTGCGGGTGTAGTAGTTCACGAGGTTGCGGTAGTTCATCAGGCTGTTGTACGCCCGGTCGATGACCGCCAGCCGTTCGGCATCCGAGAGCGACATGCCCGTGACGTTCACCACGTTTTTCAAGTCCTGCAACACGTCCGAACTCTCGTCCAGCAGCATGGCGTAGCCGGAGGATATGGCGGCAAGCTCGTCCGCCGTGAAATTCGGGTCAGCCAGCATGTTCTGGAAGTTGCGCACGTAGATTTCGGAGATTTCCGCCACCAGCGCGATGGACTTGCCTACCTTTACGCCGCCCTTCACCACGTCATGCACCGATTTGAGCGCATCGTAAAACTGCTTGCTCTGCTGGAATATCTTCTGCGTTTCCAGAAAGCCGTTCAGGGTGTTGGCTTTCGTCCCCGCCGTTTCCACCATTTCCTTGGCGGAGTTGATGATGCTCTGGGCGAGGTTGCCGGGGTCTGACACGACCCATTGGGCGTTTGCCCTGCCTGCAACACACAGGCATACAGATACGATTACTAACAGTTTTTTCATCTTGTCCCTTTTTTAATGTTTGAAACTCGCTTGTATTCTCCGCCGGGCGAAAGGATTATCCGGTCTCGTTCCTTGTCATAGGTCAGGAGGATGGCGAAGCCTGTCTCAATGAACAGCTTCCCGCCGTATTCCGTTATCAGATAGGAGGTTTCCAGAACTTTCCCCCGGATATTCGCTTTCCGGGTAACATTGTATGTGCCGCCTTTTCCCGAAAGGGTGAAAGCCGGGCGACCTTTGACGTGTACCCATTCACCCTGCATCCGCTCCAGTTGCTTTTCCGGGTCATCCTTGCAGGATGCCAGCAACAGGACACAGGAAAAGAGTGCCAAAAACTTGCTTGTACGTTTCATATTCCTGATTTTAAGTTGTTGATGATTGTGGATTACGCTTGCTTTCCGCCAGCCGCTTGATAGCCAGTTCAAGGTTGCCGCCCAGCTTGTCGGCGAGGGCGAACAGCTCCATCTTCTCGCTTTCTTCGGTCGTGTACGTGTAGTATTCCTCCAATGATACCTCGGTGGCATATACCGCCGATTGTGTGCCGCCCAGCGAGAAGAACACCTCCTTGTACTTCCGTCCGGGATGGTTCGCCATGTTGATGGACAATATTTGCGAACGCTCCTTGTCGGTCAGCCCCAAGAGGTTCTGTATGCTGTCGAACTTGTTCAGGTATTTCCTTTGGTCTAACAGAATCTTGCAGTCCGAATTATTGATGATGCTCTCTTTCACGATGGGCGAGGAAATAATATCCTCCACTTCCTGCGTGACCACAATCGCTTCCCCGAAATACTTCCGGACGGTCTTGTAGAGGTACTTGATGTAATCCGCCATGTTCGCCGATGCAATCGCTTTCCACGCTTCTTCAATCAGTATTAACTTCCTTATTCCCTTTAGCTTGCGCATCTTGTTTATAAAGGCTTCCATGATGATGATGGTCGTTATCGGAAACAGAATCTTGTGGTCTTTGATATTGTCCAACTCAAAGACAATGAATCGTTTATGCAATAAATCCAGTTCCTTGTCGGAGTTGAGCAGGTAATCGTACTCGCCGCCCTTGTAATAGGGTTCAAGCACGTTCAGGAAGCCGTCGATGTCGAAGTCCTTTTCCCGGACGTTCTTCCGTTCAAGCTGTCGGCGGTACTCATCCCGCACAAACTCGTAGAACGTGTTGAAGCAGGGCGTTACTGATTTATCTTCCGTGATACGTTCGATGTAGGCACTTACCGCATTGGACAACGCCACTTCTTCCGACCGCTTCGGGGCTTCATCGTCCCGCTTCCACAGGGTGAGTATAAGGGTCTTGATACTCTCTTTCTTCTCGATGTCAAACACCCCGTCCTCGACATAAAAGGGGTTGAACGCTATCGGGCTTTCGTTGGTGTACGTGAAATAAATCCCGTCCTCGCCGTGCGTTCGGTTATGGATTAGCTGGGACAGCCCCAAGTAGCTGTTGCCCGTATCGACCAGCAGCACGTGCGCGCCCTGTTCGTAATACTGGCGCACCATGTGGTTGGTGAAGAAAGACTTGCCCGAACCGCTCGGCCCAAGTATGAACTTGTTGCGGTTGGTCGTGATGCCTTTCTTCATGGGCAGGTCGGATATGTCTATGTGCAGCGGGCGACCGCTCACCCTGTCCGCCATCTTGATGCCGAACGGGGAAAGCGAACTCTTGTAGTTGGTTTCCTCCACGAACAGGCAGAGAGCCTGCCCCAAGAACGTGTAGAAACTTTCCTCCGCCGGGAAGTCCGCTTCATTTCCGGGTATGCCCGCCCAAAAGAGCGTGGGCACGTCCACCGTGTTGTGGCGTGGCTTGCACTCCATCAGGGCAAGCTGGCTTCCCACATCGTTACGTATGCGCTTGATTTCCTCCCGGTCATCGCTCCATGCCATGACGTTGCAGTGGCAGCGCACCAAGACAAGCCCCTTGCTGTGCGCTTCGTTCAGGTACTCGTCTATCCATTCCTTGTTTACTTGGTTGGCACGGGAGTAGCGGGAGAGCGACTGCATGTTCCGGGCGGTCTGCTCGAAGTTTTTCAGGTTCTCGGCGTGGTCGTCTATAAATATGTATTGGTTATAGACGTGGTTGCACGAAAGCAGCACGCCCACCGGGGCGGCAAAACTCAGCCTGCAATCGCTCCGGTCGGTGGAAAGCTTTTCAAACCGGAAGTCCGTGCCGAGCTTGCCGGGCAAATCCTCCACGTCCGAAAGGGTGTGCAGGCACAGGATGTCATCGCCGATGCGCATTTCCTCCGGGTACAGCCCGATGTCCTTTAGCGAGGTGGTGTCGGTCTGGGAGAGCGAGAAGTATTTCTCGATGATGCCCGCCCGTCCGTCCTCCCCGGTGATTTCCGGTGCGGTCAGCCGGGCAAGCGTGATGAAACCGCTGTCGTTCATGATACGCTCGAACTGCCCGACCGCTTCAACGAACTTCGTAACCGTTTCCTTGTCCGTAATCTCCTGCGGGACAATCCTGCCCCGGCAGAGCGTGGAGAAGTCGCTTTGTCGGCGGCTTCTTTCTTTGGTCGTCTTGGTCAGGAACAGGTAGCAGTAGTGGTTCAGGAACGGGCGTTCGTTGAAATGCCGCTCAAAACTCCGGGACAGGAAGCTGAGCCCGTCCTTTTCCGTGTCGGGTTGGTAGTTCTCCGTGATGAAGAAGTCCTGCTTGTGTACGATGGAATAACCGGGCAGCACCTTGATTGCCTTGTACCATGCCGAATGAATGGCTTCGTATTCGGCACGGGTAACGGTGAACAGTTCGGGCAGTTCCACCCGGAAAGCCACCGTGATGTCGGCGTCCTTCGAGACGATGCAGCCGTTTTCCACCGCCAAAAGGGGAAACTTCCTTTCCAGCGTGGTAGCCTTTAATGTATTCCTCATTGGTCGGTTTCCTTTCTTCTTTTATAGGTGAATAATCGGGGGATCGCCTTGCGGCTGATAAGGAAACGTGGATGCCGTTTGCGGGCGGCTATCTTCATCAGCCCGTATGTGCCGTACCGGGCATTGAGCCGGAACGTCTGCCACACGAGCAGCAGCGATGCTGACACGATGAAGACGATGCAGACCCACTGGTTCACGCCCGCCATGAACAGGACGATGAACACCACGAACACGGCAAGCAAGCCGCCCGCGAAGATGAAAAGGTACTGGCTTTTCAGCCCCTTGAACTCCACGGGCTTGCCGATACCCCTGTTTACCGGATATTCTGCCATACACCCGTACATTAGAGGAAGAACGATCGGAGGATAGTGGCGGCGACAATCAGGAAGATACAGGCACCGAACCAGCTTGCGGCGGTCTTTGAGGTGTCCGGGTCGCCACTTGAAAACTTGTTATATACCTTTACCCCGCCAATCAAGCCGCAGACCGCACCGATGGCGTACACGAGTTTCGTGCCGGGGTCGAAATACCCGGTAATGAGATTGGTGGCTTCGGTGATACCCGCCTGCCCGTTGCCCTGTGCGTAGGCACTTACCACAGCGGCAAGGAGAGCCGCCGACAGAATGATTTTCTTTTTCGTTTCCATTGCGAATTGAGTTTGAATTATACATTATATTATAGATATTCGTTCATGTCGAACGTCCCATATTCCTTGCCCGTGTCGGCGGCAGCGGTTGGGACAGCCGCCGGAGCCAGTTCCGCTTCATTGCGTTTCAGCAGTTCCGCCACCCTTGCCAGCCCGCCGTTGATGTTCTCCACCACCGCATCGTAGAGGTTTGTCCCCTCAATCCTCGCCAGCGTCCCGGCGGCTTGCCGCTGTTCCGCTTCGGTGGAGGTGTCGGCGTTCGCCGTGCGCACCGCTTCGCCCAGCTCGTCAAAGCTCACGCCCGTAGCCCGACCCGTGTCGTCGCCCTCCATGTACCCGGCGATTTCCTCGTCCTCGTAGTCCGGTTCGTCATCCCCATAGCCGGGCGTTTCGTCTGTTCTGGCGGCATCCGGCGCAAAAATAGTATCATTTTCAGCCGCTTGCGGGAGGTGTCCGGCTTTGTCCGGCTGTGGGTTGATTTGTCCGCCCTTGTAACGGCTCTCGCCTATCAGCGTGTACCCGGCTGGATTTTCGTTTTCCGGGAGCGTTTCACCGCCTGCACTGTTTTCCGCCTTGTTATCCGCATGTCGGTACCAGCCCCACAGGGCAAGGTAGTACACGACCAGTAAAGTGATGATGCAATAAATTATCGTCATGGCTAAAACGGTTTTTGGAAATTGTTTTCATACAGGGTGTTTATCTCGTCTTGGTACTGCTCGAAGTGGCGCAGCAGGATATTTTCCACATAGCTGCTGACCGTTACCTTGCGCCCGCCTATCACCGTCACGATGCGCATCAGCTTCTCGTGGGTCGTGCGGCTCACGTACAAGGGCTGGCGGTCGGTCAGTTCCACTTTCCGGAAATAGGTTTCCCGGTAGTCGCCTGGACTGTTCCTGCGCTTGCGGGGTGTCGGTTTTTCCGTCTGCACCGCTTCCGCCTGTGCTTCTTGCGGCACGTCATCCGTCCTGTCATTGTCTTGCTTGACTGGGACACCCTGCGAGATGAGTTCACGCATGAAATCCTCGTCTATTTTCGGCAGAGTGCCGTTTTGCTTTGTCATATCATTGTAATTTAATGTGATACATCATTTCCGTTATCAGTTCTTCCAAGTTGCTGCCCCTGACCAGCGGACGGCTGGCGGGAAAGAGCGTGGAGCGGAACACTGTTTTCTTGTCAGCCGCCAGTTCCTTCTTGTAGCGTTTGGTGTCGGGGGTAAAGGTTTTCAGCAGCGGCAGTTCCAGTTCCTTTATGGCTTTGTCGTAGGCGGTATAAAGGTCGGTTTTCTCCCGACCGTCCACCATGTTCCAAAAGAGGTACAACCCGGCAAGTCGGCAGGCTTCGTTCCTCACCAGCAGCTTGTGGATAGCCGCCGCAAATGACAGGCTGCTTTCCAGCACCACCTTGTCGGCGGAAATCGGGGTGAAGATGTAGTCCATCCCGGCAAGGGAGCTTATCACGCCCTCGCTGTTCACCGTACCGGGCAGGTCGAAGAACACGATGTCGGGCTTGTCGCCCGTTCCGGCTACGTATTCATCGGCAGTAGCTATCGCCTTTTCAGGAGGGCTGCACAATACCGGGTAGGCTTTCTTGCCCAGCCGGGTGAACTGTTCATACGCCATGCGCTTGTATTCCTCGTCGGAGGACACCGTTTCAGCATCCCGCTTGCGCATCCCGGCGATGGAGTGCTGCGGGTAGTCGCAATCCACCACCGCCACATCGTAGCCTTTGAGATAGTGGAGGTAGCTTGCCGCCAGCACGGTGAAGGTGGTCTTGCCGACCCCGCCCTTCTGGGTGGAGAAGGCGACATAAAGGGGTGTTCTCCCGTTTTCCATATTGCTTCCGTTCATTGTTGGTTGATGGATTTGTTTCTTGCTTTCAGTCAATCCGGCTATATGGCTTGAAAGATTGGTAGCTTGTTTTATTTCAATCCCGCTTTCATGCTTTCTTGAAATCTTGCAATCTTGATGTCTTGAAATCTTGTTTTCTGCCAGTCAATCCTGCTTGGAATATGGCTTTCCATATCGCTTTCAATCTTGAAATCTTCTGCAAATAAAAGGAGAAAAAACATCCGTTTTCAGATGCGTCCCGCTTTGTCCCCCGATGTCCCGGTTTGTCCACCAACTGACTATTTTACAGCATTATAAATCACCGTTACTTTGCAGCGGAGTAACGAACCGCAGGGGCGGAAATATGGAATCCGATTGTGGAATATGGCAGGCTTGCCGTCTTGTGCTGACCCCAATCCGTCCCAGACGGATTTTCGATTTTCGCCAGAAAATAGCAAGGTGTGTTTCGTGTGCCACGAAACCGTTTTCCGTGCCTGAAAACGCCTTGCCCCTTGCGGGGGTGAAAACCACTCCGAAGTCGTGATTTTTTAATTCAAGAAAGTATGGAAACAAGGAAAAACAGCAAGGGCGGTCGCCCCGCCCTCCAAGACCCGGCAAAACATCGCCATGTCCTTTACCTGAACGACCGGGAGAACGCCCGCTTCCTCTCGCAGTGGGAGCAGTCGGGCGTTACGAGTAAGTCCCGTTTCATCGCCGCACGCATCTTCGGCGAGCCGTTCCGGGTGGTGAAAGTGGACAAGTCGGCGGTCGAGTATTGCGCCAAGCTGACGGAATTTTACGCCCAATTCCGGGCAGTAGCGGTCAATTACAACCAAGTCGTAAAGGCGTTACACGGTAACTTTTCGGAGAAAAAGGCACTGGCTTTTCTCTATAAGCTGGAGAAAGCGACCACCGAACTGGCTATGTTGAACCGTCAGGTTATCGACCTGACAAACGAGTGCAGGGAACTATGGTTGCCAAAATAAGCACGGGAAGTTCCATGTTCGGCGCACTGGCATACAATCAGGAAAAGGTGGACAACGGGGAAGCGGAGGTGCTTTTCTCCAATAAAATGCTGTTGGACGAGGACGGGCATTCCAGCATCGGCGGGTGTATGCGCAGCTTTGAAATGCAGATGCCCGTCCATTTGTCCACCAAGAAGCCGATAGTTCATATTTCCATAAACCCGCACCCGGAAGACGTGCTTTCGGACAGCCAACTTTCTGACATCGCACGGGAGTATATGCGGAAGTTGGGCTATGGCGACCAGCCTTATTTGGTGTACAAGCATACCGACATCGACCGCCACCACATCCACATAGTCGGCTTGCGGGTGGACGAGAACGGCAGACCGCTGAATGACAGGTTCGAACATCGGAGAAGCAAGCAGATTACCCGTGAACTGGAACGGAAATACAACCTGCACCCGGCGGAGCGAAAGGAGCGTGCCGAATGCCCGGAACTTAAAAAGGTGGATTACGCAGCCGGGGACGTGAAGCACCAAATCGGCAATGCCGTGAAAGCGGCTTGCTATGGCTACCGCTTCCAGTCGTTCGGGGAATACAGGGCATTGCTTGCCACTTGCAACGTGTGCGCCGAGGAAGTCAAGGGGGAAATAAACGGCAGACCCTACGAGGGCATTGTCTATTCCGCTACGGACGATAAGGGCGAAAAGGTGGGCAACCCGGTAAAGGCATCCCGCATCGGCAAGTCGGTGGGTTATGAAGCGGTGCGGTGCAGAATGGAGAAATCGGGCGAAGCAATCAAGAACGGGAAACTGAAAGAGCGTACCCGGAAGATTGTCGCCGCTGCCATGCAGACCGCCCGTAACCGACAAGAGTTTGAACAGGAACTGAAACGGCAGGGCATTGACGTGGTGTTCCGTCAGAACGACAGCGGACGCATCTATGGCGTTACGTTCATCGACCACGACAGCCGGGTGGTGCTGAACGGTTCACGCTTGGGCAAGGAGTATTCGGCGAACGTGTTTAACGATTTGTATTCCGATGAAAGGAAAACGGATGTGCGGCAGGAACAATCCACGCATCAGGAACAGCCGGACTTCACGCCGAAAACCGACATCGTTTCGGGTGTGGCTTCCGTAGTAGGTGCTTTCGGAGGATTGTTCGGCGGTGCATCAGGCGGTGATGAGCCACAGGAGACTGCCAGCCAAAAGAGAAAGAAGAAAAAGAAGCGTACAAGGCGCATCGACTAACTGATTAACATAAAAACATACGATTATGCAACAGGAAGATGATTTGAGGGGGCTTGCAAGGGTCATGGACTTTATGCGGGCTGTCAGTATTTTATTCGTGGGAATCAACGTGTACTGGTTCTGTTACTCCAGCCTGAAAGGATGGGGAGTAACCTTTGAGGTGATGGACAAGATTTTGTGGAACTTCCAGCGCACTACCGGGCTGTTCTCGTCCATGCTTTGGACGAAACTCTTTGCGGTGGTGTTCCTCGCCTTGTCATGCATCGGCACCAAGGGCGTGAAGGATGAGAAGATAACTTGGGTGAAGATTTACTGCTGCCTTGCGGCGGGTGTCGTGCTGTTTTTCTTCAACTGGTGGTTGCTGGAACTGCCGCTTCCGCATACGGCGGACACGGCGTTTTACATCGCCACGCTGTCGGCGGGCTATATATGCCTGCTCATGGCGGGTACATGGATGTCCCGGTTGTTGAAGAACAACCTGATGGATGATGTCTTTAACACGGAAAATGAGAGTTTCCAGCAGGAAACCCGCCTGATAGAAAATGAATACTCCGTGAACCTGCCCACACGGTTTTACTACAAAAAGAAGTGGAACAACGGCTGGATAAACGTGGTGAACCCGTTCCGTGCCAGCCTTGTGCTGGGTACGCCGGGCAGCGGCAAGTCATACGCCGTGGTGAACAGTTACATAAAACAGCAAATCGAGAAGGGATTTTCGATGTATTGTTATGATTATAAGTTTCCCGACCTTTCAGAAATCGCTTATAACCACCTGCTTAACCATCTGGACGGGTACAAGGTGAAGCCGAAATTCTACATTATCAATTTTGACGACCCACGCAAGAGCCATCGGTGTAACCCGATAAACGCCGCCTTCATGTCGGACATTGCGGACGCTTACGAAGCCAGCTACACGATTATGCTCAACTTGAACCGCAGTTGGATTACCAAACAGGGCGACTTCTTTGTGGAATCGCCGATTATCCTTTTGGCAGCTATAATCTGGTACTTGCGTATCTATCAAGGCGGCAAGTATTGCACGTTTCCCCATGCCATAGAACTGTTGAACAAGAAATACGCCGATGTGTTCACGATTTTACGCAGCTATCCTGAACTGGAAAATTATCTTTCCCCGTTCGTGGACGCTTGGGAATCCGATGCGCAGGAGCAGTTGCAGGGGCAGATAGCGAGTGCGAAAATCCCGCTTTCCCGCATGATTTCGCCTGCCCTCTATTGGGTGATGACGGGCGATGATTTCTCACTGGACATCAACAACCCGAAAGAACCTAAAATCTTGGTTGTCGGAAACAATCCTGACCGTCAGAATATCTATTCGGCGGCACTGGGATTATATAACAGTAGAATAGTGAAGCTGATAAACAAGAAAGGTCAGCTTAAAAGCTCGGTGATAATAGACGAGTTGCCCACTATCTACTTTCGGGGTCTGGACAACCTGATTGCCACCGCCCGAAGCAACAAGGTGGCGGTACTGCTGGGCTTTCAGGACTACAGCCAGCTTACCCGTGATTACGGGGACAAGGAAAGCAAGGTTATCCAAAACACGGTGGGCAACGTGTTCAGCGGGCAAGTGGTCGGCGAGACGGCAAAGATATTGTCGGAGCGTTTCGGGAAGGTGTTGCAGAAGCGGCAGAGTATGACCATCAACCAGCGGGAGAAGTCCACCTCGATAAGCACCCAAATGGACAGCCTGATACCTGCCAGCAAAATATCCAACCTCACGCAAGGGATGTTCGTGGGGGCTGTGGCGGACAATTTTGACGAACGGATAGAGCAGAAGATTTTCCACTGTGAAATCGTGGTGGACAACGAGAAGGTGAAGCGGGAAACCGCCCGGTATGTGAAGCTGCCGCAGATTATCGACTTCACCGACAAGGACGGCAACGACCGGATGCAGGAGGAAATACAAGCCAATTACGACCGCATCCGGCAGGAAGTCCGGCAGATTGTCGAGGACGAGATAACCCGGATTAAGAATGACCCGGAATTATGTTACTTGATAAAAAAAGATTGCGAATAGAAAAATACCCGTCTATCATTTATAGCCGGGTACTTTTCACATATTAAGACTATATAGTTTCCATTTTTTTTACCGCAGTGATGACATTGTCAGCAGCGGTACGGTTACACATTTCTATTTTGATTTCTTCTTCTATTATCTTTTTGTCAAAATCTAACTTGTCTAATAAAAAACGATGTTTAATTTCAAATAATTGGAATATATCATCCCATGTCATAGCATATATTTCAAATTGTTCCTTCATGTGGACTAAGAAACGTTTGTTCTTATCTTGAAATGATTTGTATTGGTCTTTTATAAAATCATCAACTTTATTGCTGACAACAAAAAATTTCCAAGAACGCATTTGACTGTTAAATCGTTCTTCTCCTTTTATTAAATCTAAATAATCCTCAATCTGTCGAAACTGTTTTTTGCCGATTGTTACTGTTGGACGTTTTAATTCGACTATAACATTTTCTTCCAACATATTGGAAAAATCAGAATTATCAGCAATCTTATGTTTCCTACACATGAAAATGTCAGGACGTCTATTTCGTTCTTCTGAATTTATTTGTTGCTCATTTTCATTTCCGTCTAATATATATAAATAATTAGACAACGCTTTTTCAAATGTCTCATCTGCTGACACTAAATGAAACTGTTCTCCAAATAACCAATAATTTTCTTCTATTGCCACCTGAATATGATTACGTTCGGTAGCAAATTTTTTTAAGTCAAATACAAGATTTTTTAATTGCTCAACAACTTCAAATCTATTTTTTATCATTTTTATTGTCCGCAATATTCGGCTTAAAGATGTTGTTCGCAATGTTTGAGCTAATTGGGTTCGTTCTTCTTCTGAAAGGGTAACTATTCCACTTAATATGGATAAAATATTTTCTCTTTCATCAGTATCTAATAGTAGATTTAAAAAACCAACACAAGTTTGTTGTTGTTCCTTTTTTAATCCCTTAAATATTTTCGGTTGAATACAATAAATTTCTTTGATGACATTTAATAAGTCTTGCTTTCGTTCTTTATCATATTTGTTATCACGAAATCGAGGAAGAATACCATTCTTTTCATAATCAGCAATTAATTTGTTTGCAGCACTTTCTTTTACATATTTCTTCTCTTTCTCTTTTAAAAATGAAAGAAGTTTCTTTTTTAAATTTTTATAAACAAAATCCGACTGATTTTTTACATTATCTATTCTTGGTTGTGGCTTTTCTTCAAAAGAAAAATTATCAAAATAATCAGAAGATATATAAATACTATGGAAAAAATTTATCGCATTATTATTAAATGATGTCAGTTCTTTACCAAGTTCATATTTATTACTATTCAAGTAATAATAGTAGAACTTATCTCCAATTTTTTTATCCCAGCGGATATATGAAATTTCAAATTCAAAATCAGAAATATGCTCAGTAATAGTTTCATCTTCAGCTATCAAATATTCATAATCAATAGCAATGCCATTAATAGATATTGAATATCCCTTTTCTTTATTTAAATGCAAAAACCACCCAAATTCTTGGGCAAGAAATTCGCTAAAAGAAGGATGTGTAAAATGGGATGAAGATATATTTTTTAAATTATAGAAGAAGACCTCAGTTCCTGTATTACCTTGTTGTATGATTTGGTTATTATTAGTTTCATAGTAATCCTTATCTCCTTCATTAATAGTTATATCATATTGTAGTATTGAATTATCTTCTTGTTTATATCGTGTTTTCCATACAGCCTTTGAGCAGAAATTAATAAATGAGAATCTACCTTTTCCCATTTTACCTTTTACTTCTGATGTCCGTTGGAATGTTTGCCGTTTTTGTGAATCTAGGAATGCTCCAAATGTAGATTCGATAGTAGATAAATTAATACCTTCTCCATTGTCAGATATGGAAAAAGAAGAAATGTAGCCTATTTCATTTGGTTTAAATTGAATATCTACATTTGTAGCTTTTGCATCGAAACCATTCCAAATATATTCAGAAATAGCCAATTTATAATCAGAAGGTATTCCTGCGTTATCAATACTTTTATCGCCTAATGTTACTTTACTTCTCATATTTGGATATTCTATATTCTTCAAAATCAATTAATATTGCATGTATCTTCTTCAATGTTTCCACAGCTTTGCTTATCAGCGGCATCTTGGTTTTGTCAAAGGTTAGCTTTTTCAAATCGGTAGTGTACGCCGTTGCCACTTCGGGCAATGCCATGATAGTGTCGGCATCCTTGAATATCGGTGCGTCAGCCAGCGACAGGTGCGAACGGGAGTTCTTATTTAATCCGTCTTCTACCGTTACCCGGAACATGGCTTCCAAAAAATCGTCAGATTGCAGGTAGCTTTTATATTCCTGATTGTGGTACAATGCTGTGAGGTCGTACACATCACGGATATGTTTTGCCAGCAGTGCGCTGGCATCCTCATTGTAGGATAGCTTTACCAGTCTTGAAATTTTGTCGCAGATTGTCTTTCGTGGGTTGATGCACTGCATCTCAAAACTTTCCAGTCCGTAAACGCTTATCAGTTCCTCTTGCCCGATGCTTTCAAGAAAGGCGGTTGTTATCGGTTTGATAATCCGCTTGTCCGCCGGATAGAACATCAGCCTTTTATCTGGCAGGTCGCAGGATTTTATTTCTACTTCCAAATGCTCTTTCAGACCCACGCCTTGGAATACATTGTCATACGAGAAATACAGTTTGCGGTAGTTGCCGCCTGTTTCCGACAGTTCCTCTTTGTAAATGTCATTATTCTGTTCGATAATGTATTTGGAAAGTTTCTTGTTCAAAGTCTTTTCCGCCTGCTTGGACGCTTCCATATTCCCGGTGAACACGAACAAGTCCAAATCTTCCGAAAAACGTTCTATCAGCCCGTAGGCTTTGGAAAGCGAAGTGCCGCCTTTGAAGTAGGTCTTATCCGCATATTCGGACAGGGAAATATCCCGCAGTATCTTAGATACCCAGTAATCCTTTTCCACATGCGACTGTTCATAGCCGAAATGCTCAGCCGCCAGTGCGATGATTTCCTTGAACGCTTCCTTGTCCGAATGTAAATTCATATTTCTTCCTTATGCTGTTCTGTAATCCAAGTTGAACCGTGTCGTGGGAAGGAGCGTCTTTGCCATTTCCGCTTGCAGCACGGTTTGCCCTATGTCACCCAGTATGTCCGTAACCGTCTTTCTGACACGTGGCGGGTAACTTTTTGCCAAAGATACTATTTTTTTCAGTTCCGGCAGGCTATACCCGTTGAAATATTGGCTTTTGACCCGGTTGTAGATGTCCTGCCCGGTTGTTCCGGGTATGCGTTTCATGTCCTTTATCGCATCGAGCAACCGCAAGTACGGCACAAGGCTTTTATCCGAACAGTCCATGCAGTAGGCTTTCACGCACTCCACGTCCAAGTTCTTGAAACGAAAACGCCGTACCGGATTTGGAGTGGCTATCGTTATGGTCGTGGCGACTTGTTCGGTCAGACCCATTTTATTATAGACATAAGCACCCGTGATATAACCGTTCAGTTTTTTAGTCAGGTAACGGAACTGTTCATCTTGATAGACAGGCAGCTTTCCCAGCCCCAGCACAGATTTTTTGGGACGGTAGTACGCACCTTTTTCAACCCGTACCAATACCCCTTTGCGGCTCTGTTCGGAGAGCAGCACCGCAACATTGGCAGTCTTTTCCGTATCGAACGACAAATCCCGGAACGTGAATATACGCCCGGCATCTATCCGTTCAATCTGCCCAAGTATTTCTTTCCTGAATGAAGCCATCTCTTTAATCTCCGTTGTTTCCGATGCAAAGATAATATATTATGTAATTACATGCAAAAACATAACAAATATTTTGCCGAAGACGCATTCAATTCATCCAACCGCCAGTTGAAGATTTATTCTAACCCGGACAAATCAACCCACCACAAGACAAAGCCGGACACCCCTTGCCATCCGTCAAAATATAGCATATTTAGTCGCTACCTTTGGACGGGACTATTCCCGCAACCGTTTAATTTCAATGATTTATGAGCGAAAACAGAATGACCCCGCCCACAGAGGGGCAGGAAAAGGACGTGCTGCTGGTCTTGGACAAACAGCAGGGGAAAGTGAGTGCCGTTAAAGGATTCGACAAGGAGGGCAACTTGCAGACAGTGCCGCCGATACAGGGCGGCGAGTTCATGCAGGTGGACAAGAACGGCGACATCATCAGCAACCTTGTCGCCAACTTCTACCGCAAGTTTCAGGATACCGAAGGGCTGGCGTTGTTCCGCTGCAAGGCATCGGAGGTGGAACAAAACGCGAAGGCTATCGAGGACAACCACCGCAACCCCACGCCGGAGGGAGACAAACAGGTGGAAGCACTCCGTGTACCGAAACCGGACAACCCGGAGTCCAAGCAGGGCTACCGCTTCGACCCGGCGAAGATTGATTGGGAGAGCCTGAAAAAAGTGGGCATCACCGCCGAGACCCTGAAAAACACGAAGGACTACGACCGGGTGATGCGTGGCTACAAATCCCGCAACACCTACACCGTTTCGGGAACGGTAGGTGGTTTCTACCTTAAACCTACCGATGTCAAGCTCTCTTTCTATCAGGCGAAGGACGGAACGGTAGTACCCAAGTTGCATGGCGTACAGCAGGACGAGAAGCTGTTGCAACGCCCGTATAACGGGCACGAGTTTTCCAAGCAAGAACAGACTACCCTGCAAAGCACGGGCAATTTGGGAAACATCGCACAAATCAAAGACCCGAAAAGCGGGGAGCAAATCCCCGTATTCATCAGCCGGGACAGGTACACGCACGAACTGGAGTACATGCGGGCTGACAAATGGAGATGCCCCGATACCATTTGCGGTGCGCAAGTCAGCCCGGAGCAGAAAGCCGCCTTTGAAGCCGGGCAAGCGGTCAAGATGGAGAACCTGCGATTCAAGGACGGGACAAGGCGCGATGCCTACCTTCAAGTCAGCGCGGTGGAACGGGGTTTGGAGTTCCTGCCGAGAGCAGCCGTACAAGCCTTGCAGCAGGGGCAGCAGGTAGCCGGGATAAAAGATGGGCAGGGCGTGGAGTTCAACGGGCATGTGCAGCCCGGCGCACAGGGCAAATCCTCCGACAAGGTACAGGCGAAGGACGTTACCCCAGCCGCCGAGAGCCGGACACAAGTAGCGGTCAATACGGAGGGCAAGACCAACGAAGCCACCAAGCAGACCAAAGAGCCGCTGAAACAGGGTCAGGACAAGCCCACCGCCAAGCAGAAGGAGAAGCAGGAGAAAACGCAGGACAAAGCCCTGAAAGCGGACAAGCCCAAGAAATCCAAAGGAATGAAAATGTAATGACCACTTAAAAAGCAAGGAACTATGATAGCATTGATAGCAGAAAAGCCCAGCGTGGCTAAGGACATCGCCCGCATCATCGGGGCGACACAGAGGAATGACGGGTATCTGTCCGGCAACGGGTACATGGTAACATGGGCGTTCGGGCACTTGATACAGCTTGCCATGCCGGAAGCCTACGGCGTGGCGAACTTCCGCAGGGAGAGCCTGCCGATAATCCCGGCGGACTTCCAGCTGATTCCCCGTCAGGTGAAAGCCGAGAAGGGGTACAAGGCAGACCCCGGCGTGTTGAAGCAGTTGAAAGTGATTAAGGAGGTGTTCGACGGGTGCGATAGGATTATTGTCGCTACCGATGCCGGACGTGAGGGCGAGTTAATCTTCCGTTACATCTTCCATTACCTGAACTGCCACAAGCCCTTTGTCCGGCTGTGGATAAGCAGCCTGACCGACAGGGCAATCCGGGAGGGCATGGAAAACTTGCAGCCGGGCGAACGTTACGATAACCTCTATCTTGCCGCCAAGTCCCGCAGTGAAGCCGACTGGCTGATAGGGATAAACGCCACCCAAGCGTTGAGCGTAGCCGCCGGGCAGGGCGTGTTCTCGCTGGGCAGGGTGCAGACACCTACGCTTATGATGATATGCGACCGTTATCTGGAGAACAAGAATTTCGTTCCGACCAAGTTTTGGCAACTCAAAGCCAGCACCGCCAGCGGGGGAATTGGTTTCACCGCCCAATCGACTGCCAGATGGAAACAACAGCCCGAAGCCATCGCAGCCTTGCAACGGGTAAAGGATGCCGGGCAATTTGTGGTGAAGTCCGTTGAGAGGAAAGAAGCCGCCCAAGAACCGCCGCTTTTGTACGACCTGACCACGCTGCAAAAGGAAGCGAACACAAAACTGAACTTCTCGGCGGACAAGACGCTTTCCATAGCGCAAAGCCTGTACGAGAAGAAAGTGATGTCCTATCCGAGAACCGGGAGCCGCTATATTTCGGAAGACGTTTTCGAGGAAATGCCGGAACGCATCGCCCTTTTGGAGCGATACCCCCGTTTTGCCGGGTATGCCGCCGGGTTGAATGGCACAACCTTGAACCGCCGCAGCGTGAATGACGGCAAAGTAACCGACCACCATGCCCTGATTGTTACCGAGAACCTGCCGGGTGAACTTTCCAAAGACGAGAGGGCGGTTTATGAACTGGTAGCCGGGCGTATGCTGGAAGCCTTTTCGGGCAAGTGCGTGAAGGATGTTACCACCGTCTTGTTGTCCGCAGGAGATACCGGTTTCACAGTGAAAGGGGCTGTAATGAAAGAAGCCGGGTGGCGTGCCGTGTTCAGCGAACAGGACACAGAAGATGAAGATACCGCCACTTTGCCGCCGCTTCAAGAGGGACAGACCTTGCCGCTCTCCGGCGTGGATCTGCTCGAAAAGCAGACCAAACCGAAACCGCTGCACACGGAAAGCAGCCTGTTGGCGGCGATGGAAAATGCCGGGAAGGAACTGGAGGATGCCGGACTGAAAGCCAGCATGAAGGATGCCGGGATAGGTACGCCCGCCACTCGTGCGGCAATTATCGAGACGTTGTTTGCCCGCCAGTACATCGTGCGGGAAAAGAAGAACCTTGTACCGACCGACAAGGGGCTTGCCGTTTACCAGATTGTCAAGGACAAGAAGATTGCCGATGTGGAAATGACGGGCATGTGGGAAACCGCCCTTGCCAAGATAGAAGCGAGCGGCATGGATGCCGACACGTTCCGCAAGGGCATAGAGGTGTACGCCGCCCAAATCACGGCGGAACTGTTGTCGGTGCAGTTGTCTTTCGCCAGCGGTGAGACCTGCCCCTGTCCCAAGTGCGGAAGCGGGCGCATCCTGTTCTACCCCAAAGTGGCGAAGTGTTCCAACGTGGACTGTACGCTGACCATCTTCCGTAACAAATGCGACAAGCAGCTTACCGACAAGCAGATTGTCGAACTGGTTACGAAGCGCAAGACCGGGTTGATTAAAGGCTTCAAGGGGAAGAACGGAAAGGTTTTCGATGCCTCGCTGATGCTGGACGAACAGTTCAATGTCGCTTTTTCATTCCCGGAGAAGAAAGGAAAGCCGAAGAAGTAGCCAATCCGATGGAATTGTGCCATTGCGCCCGGAGAACAAGCCGGGCGCATTTTTTATGCCGTTTTCCCGAACAAGTAGGTCGAACGGACAACCCCGCCATCCAGCATCCCGCTTTCCGACAGTTTCCATTTAGAACCGAATGTTTCCCCGATAAAGCCGATGCCTTTGCCCACCATCACCGGGATGGTGTATAGGGTCAGGCTATCCAGCATTCCGGCTTTCACCAGCGAGGTAAGCAGCTTGCCGCCGCCCACCACCAGTATGTCATGCGTTTGTTTCAGTTCATAGACCTTGCGCAGCGGTTCTTCAGTCAGGAACTCCACGCCGCAGTCCGGCGTAAGGTTGGTATCGTGGTGCGACACGACAAAAGACCGCTGTTTTTTGTACGGCCACCCACCCCAATGCTCAAAGATATAGGTATAGGTGTTTGCCCCCATCAGCAGGCAGTCAGCTTCCAGAAAGTGTTTGCCTACGATGGCTTTTACTTCATCGGGTAACCAGTCCAGTTCATTATCCAATGTGGCTGTATGCCCGTCCAGAGATACGGCGATGTGCGCTTTTACTTGTTTCATCTTATCCGGTATTTAACAGTTTATAATTCCTATCCAACTGTCCGCCAAGACCTAAAAAAAGAAGCGTGGCTCTTACACTGCTTCAAAGCGAGGTACTGGCATACCTAAACGAGGAACAGGCAAGACCACGCTATGACAAGACATAGCATATCCTGCGCTGAATATCCCCTCGTTTTGAAAAGTGCCAGTTTTCGCTTTGGGACGTTCGGCGAACGTATATGTTATATATAAAGACGAAAGCACGGCAAGACGCCGCCCGTCGCCGTTATTCTCTATGTAACTTTTGCAAAGTTAATCAAATAACCGGAACAATTTGGCATGAGACCGAAAAATCCTGCCTTGTCTCACGACAAAACAGGATTACGTAATTGAACGATGACAAATAACACCGCTAATCCGTGCGCTCACGAATCAGCTTGTGTATGTCGCTTGCCCGGTAGTAATACTTCCCGTCCAGCAGCAGGTAGGGCAGTATGCCTTTCTTCCGGTAACGCTGCAAGGTCTTGACGCTCACTTTGAGCAGAAAGCACAAGTCCTGATTGTCGAGCAGCTTTTCACCGTCCAAGCAGTTCTGGCTGTTCAGCAGACGGTCTATCTTTTTGTCCTGCATGTCGAGCCTGTCCATGATGCGCTCCATCCATGCCTCGAAGTTTTCTTTGTCGATATACATAAGCCACCGGATTAAATGAGACCAATCATGAAATAACTCTGGTTCGCCGGGTCTTTCAGGATGATTTCCCGCTCCCGCATGAAGCGGATGTAGCTTTTGGCTGTCCGCTCCTTGATGTCCAAGACCTGCTGCAACTGTTCGCAAAGGTCTATGTAGGTGATGTGCGTCTGCCTGCCGAAAATATCGCGGGCTACACCCACCAGTTCCCTTTCCTTGCGTTTCTCCTTTTCCTCACGGGGTTTCTCGCCCTTGTACACGTGCATCCCGGCTCCCTTGTCCCACGCAAACAGCATCAGCGGCACGTCCAGCGGGCTTCCGTCTCGCACTTTCAGGGCTTTCACCACCAACTGCGTGGGTTCTTCGTCCTTCTCGATGGAAAGGATGGTCGCCGCCTTGCGTTGCAGTTCGCTGCCCAGATGCCCGCGCAGTTTCAAGCCGTTGGGGACAAAGTGCAGCACGCACAGGATGCAGGTGTTGTAGATGCCCGCCAGCCGATAGAGTTCGTCTATCACCGCCACGCTCTCCGCTTCATCGTTGGCACTCTTTACGAGGTCGGCGATGCCGTCAATGACGACCAACTGGATGCCGCTGTATTGGTAATAGAACTTGTCCATGCTCTGCACGATGGCGTTCAGGCGTTCCTTTCGGGACATCCCCGTCAGGCAGAAGGCTTTCAGTTCGTCCGGCTTGCCCGGCTGTTTGGCACGTGCCAGCAGGTTGCTCACGTTCTTGAACAGTTGTACTTCCGACTGTTCGGTGTCATAGAGCAAGACCGCCTTGCGCCTATTGTTGGGTGTTACGTGGATGCCGAGCGTGTCTATCTCCGCATCCATCGGGCATACGCAGCCCGACACGATGGCGGCTACATAGTTGCTCTTGCCCGTTCCCTCGCCACCCGTGATGCCGAACAGGTTGCCTTGCGTACCCAGCGGGACATCGCCCGCCGAGATAATCACCTGCGCTTTGGCAGGCGGGTTGTTGAAGTCTATCTCGCACGATTTAAGCATGATGAGTGTGTCGCTATACAGGTTGTCTAAAAATTCGATGAACAGTTTCAGGAAATCCTCACGGGTGTTCCCGGCTTTGAAGTAGTCGGAGATGTCCTTTTCCTCTTTCGTACCCGGAAGCGGAAGCGACAGGCGTTTCACGCCAAACTCCGCCAATGACTTTTCTTGCTTGCAGGCACTTTCCCTGCCCGTCTTGTCCGTATCGTAAAGCAGGACAATGTGTTTGAAGCGGAAAGATAGTCTGAAAATCAGGTTTGCCGGAATAGTTACCGTCTCGCTGTTGAAGCAGATGGCATGGAAACCGTGCGCCGCCAGCGAAAGCACGTCTTTCTCGCCGCCCGTGATGAATAATGTATCGCCTTTGGCGGGCAGTTGCTCCAGCCCGAAACAATAGCACTCGCCAAAGCTGCCGCCGTAGAGGAAGCGGGGTGTGGAGAATGGTCGGTACAGCTTGATGTGCCTTTTGCCCTTGTAGCCGAACATGGGTTCCGCTACCGATGACGTGTAGGCGTATGGCTTCCCCTCCGCTGTTTCGCTGTGGTATTCCCGGAGTGAACAGACCTTGTACCGCTCCAGCAGTTCGGGTGTGATGCCGTATTGCCGCCAGTATTCCAACTCGGCGGGGGTGAACTTCTGTTCCCGGAACTGGTAGGACTTGGCGGGCTTTTCGGAGGTTTCTTCGCTCTTGCTTGATACTTTCCGGTTATGGTTAGTTTGGGGTATGGCTATCGGAGTGCCCGCAGCCAGTCCCAATCCCAAATCACGGTCGATGGTCGCCAGTATCTCGATGAAGTCCGAAGCCCGGTTGCAGTCCAGCCCTTTCAGTTGCCCCACGAGGAAAAAGCAGTCGCCGCTGTAACTGTCATCGCCGAAGTCCTTCATCTTGTACATGCCGCTGTGTCGGTCAAAATAGATGTTGCAGGAAGCCTTGCTGTCCTCGTACAGCGGATTGAGGAAGTTCCTACCGATGCGCCAGTTGCCGGGCAGGTAGTGCTTGAACACCGACAAGCCGTTATTTGTCCTTTCTAAGATTTCTTCTTTCCTTAACATAGAGTTGATGGTTGGTTATCAAGTCATTTATACATTCCCTGTCTCTTTTTATCAGACGTTCTTCTAACAATCGCTTTATTTCCTTGATTTTGTAGAAATAATGCCCTTTTATATCAGAATAGGAAACCAGCCCTGCCGCCCGTAGACGTTGCAATGTTCGGTCGCTGATTTTCAGGAATGTACATACTTCGTAACTATCTACCCAAATTTCATCTTCATCAGGCTTGTTGGCATCTAAATGATTAAAGATGTAATTTGCAATGGCTGTAATCTTGTTGTCAAGTTCTTTATAGGCTTTTGACTCGAATGTTATTATTTCCATATTGCTAACTAATTGATTTGATGCAAAGTTCGGTATATGGAAAAGATTAAAAGTCATGGTTTATACCATCATGGTAGAAATATTTTTAGGGCACTTAATCCAAAATTTCAATAGAAAACCAACATAAATAGGTACGGCTTGAACCTGTTTTGAGGATAAAACTGTGTAAAAATAAAAATACCGTGTCGGTATGAACACGGTACTTTATGAGTTAGATTATTAATGTCTTATCACTTCATATCATCTTCTTTCATTCGCTTGGTTAGCTGCTCAATCAAACGATTAAGATAAGAAGTCTGGTCTTTGCGTTCTTTCATGGCAATATACGCATCATAATAACCGCCTAAATCTATGTTGAATATAGAACTAAGATACTCCATAAACTCTTTAATCTCTATATTGCCATGATTTATATCGCCAGAAGAAACAAGGGCATAGCCCAATTCTATCAAAGCATTCTTTTTACCTGTAAAACATATAGTCCTATATTTAAAGCCTTTCACAATTTTGTGTTCTACATTATTGTTTAAGAAGTGATTTAAACTTTTCTTTTCCTTGCACATTTTCTCAATAGCATAACGGAAAAAGCGATGTAGTTCCATGATTC
>ENA-UPSY01001035-UPSY01001035.1-human-gut-metagenome-genome-assembly--contig:-NODE-1035-length-30881-cov-19.618751_pt1 | contig 30881 bp, 25 predicted proteins | sample MGYA00250044_ERZ773365 | MGnify/ENA primary metagenome ERZ773365 (study PRJEB29103, sample SAMN06111932) | human gut metagenome | biome: human gut; feature: ankylosing spondylitis patient; material... | reverse complement strand
GACCCACGTCAGCCACATCCTCGACAAGCTGGACGTGAAGCGCCGGGCGGAGGCCAAGACCGCCGCGAAAAAGCTGCGGCTCATTCCGGATGACCTATAAAAGCTGTGCCTGTGCTAAAACGGGCTGAATATAAACCCTATACGCATATCCTAAAGGAGGATCTTATGAAAAAACGAGTATTGAGTATGCTCATGGCGCTGACGCTCTGTCTGACGACGCTGCCCACGGCAGTCTTCGCCGACGTCACGGAGAACGGCGAAGGAAGCGGCGGGACGCACTACGTCGCGGAGAGCGGCGGGACGCAGTATGAAACGGTGCAGGAGATCTTGGACAATATGGAGGAAGGCGAGATCACGCTGCTCGACAGCGTCACGGAAGACCTCACCGTCTACGCCGCGACGACCATCCACATGAACGGGCACAGCATCACCGGCAATATTGATGCCACGGACAGTCTGACGCTGAACGGCGGCACGGTCGATGGTACTGTGAAGGTATACGGCGGCACGCTCAACATGACCGCGCCCGCCGAAGCGGAAGCGGCCATTACCGGCGGGCTGAACGTGGTTTCCGGCTCTGCCTTTGTCAGCGGCGCGCAGGTCGGCGTGAAGGGCACGCTGTACTTCGATGGCACGGATATGCTGATCTCCGGCGCAGTGAAGGCGGTCGAGCTGGATAGCGCGGCAGAGCCTGCCGCCAAAACGCTCTACGGCTCCGCCACAGTGAACGGCGATACCGCTGCGGAAGCTGGCTTTGACACCGATACCTATAAAGTAGGCGGCGAAATCGCAAAGAAGCTGACCAACAAGCAGGTGGGCAGCACCACACCCGCAGCGCCGAGCCTGACGCTGACCGAAACGAGCAAGAGCCTTACCGCGGGCAAGACCGCCGTGTTCACTGCCAATTATACCGGCACGGACACGCTGAACGCCTATGTTCAGGGCAGCGCGGTCAATGGCTACTTTACCATCAGCCAGAAGAACAACGGCGACGGCACTTATACCGTCTCCGTCAAGATCGATGAGGAAACGCCCGGTGGCACGTATACGCTGTTCGTTCACGAGCTGGGGAACACCTCCGTGCAGGCAAGCGCCACCATCACCGTCACCGGCTTGCCGGATGCAGCCGAGGTGAACGGCAAACAGTACAAGTCTCTCCCGGCGGCGCTGAATGCGGCACGGGACGGCGACACCGTCAAGCTGCTGGCAGACCATGTGACAGATGCAGACGCCCTCAATGCGCTCGGTGAAGATTTTACGTTCGAACAGTATGCTTCCATCGTACCCGTTGTCACCAAAACCCTGACGCTCGATCTGAACCACAAGACGGTCGACTACCTCGAGGTTGGATTCACAGAGACTAACGAGGAAACGCAGAAAAAAGAAACTCTCGCGACAGGCAACCTGACTGTTACAGGCGAGGCCGCTTACGGCAGAATTTCAAATCTCATGTTCATGGCCGGCGCACTGGACATCCGGAGCGGCGAGATCGGCGGTTCAGAAGGCGCGGGACTTGTCTGCGACGTGAACAGCGGCACTGCGACCATCAGCAACGGCACGGTGTATGGCCTCACCGTAATGGAGGGTGCTTCCGTCACCGTCAATGGCGGCTCCAATCACGCGGGTGAATGGGTTGTCGCTTCCAGCGCTACGCTGAACATTACGGACGGCACGTTTGGCGATGTGCAGTTCACGCACAACGGAACCATCGCCATCAGCGGCGGCACGTTCAAAAGCATTAAGAGCTACATCGCAGAAGAGTTGCAGCCGCTCATGTCCCTGTTGGATACGCAGAAGGTGCACGCTTTCTACAAGGGCGACGACGTGCAGGACGGCAATGCAACGGAGCTGGCCGACGTAACCGTCAAGGAGCACACCCACGCCATGGTGAACAACAAGTGCGCCTGCGGTTTTTCCTGCGCCCACACGAACACCGAGGGTGCAAGCACCATCGGTAAAGACGGCAAGTGCACGGCCTGCGGGACGCAGTTTGCGGCTGGCATCGGCGAAACCTATTATACCGATGTGCCGTCCGCGCTGAATGCGGCAGCTGACGGTCAGACCGTCAAGCTGCTGGCAAACGAGATGCTGCCTGACGGCATATATGTCAGCAAGACCCTCACGCTGGATTTGGACGGACACAGTCTGAGCGGATACAGCTTGAATGTCGGCGGTCTTACGGCCACGAGCCAGGTTCGCACCGGCAACCTGACGGTCATTGACAGCAGCGGCGGCAACGGCGCGGTGGGAGTGACCGTGCGGGACGGCGGTACGCTGGTATTCAAGCCGGGGAATGACAGCACTACCCTGCTCCAGATGGAGGTTTGGGGCGGCACAGTCGAGCTGTACGGCGGAAAGATTTCGAGAAGCGGTCTGCGGCTGAATAACGGCATCACATTGGGTGATCTGCTTCCCCAGAAAGCGGGGCTTGCTTACTACCGTGGCGACACGCAGCTCACGCAGGAGGAAGCCGCTTCCCAGACCTGCGACCTGGTGGTAAAGTCGTGCAGCCACGGCGGCAAGAACGGCTTTGACAAAAACGCCGCAACCTGCCCCAACTGCAACGCACCCGCTGTTGCGCAGACAGCCTTGAAGAAAGGCGAGTACGACCGCCTGTGGCGGAACTTTGCCAACTTGCAGGACGCGCTTGACGCGGACAGAGACGGCGGCGCAGAACTCACGCTGCTGGCCGACGTGACCGGCGATTACACCATCGACGGCACACAGGACACGGGGATCGACCTGAACGGGTATTCCATTCACGGAACAGTGGATGTCAAAGCGGTTGCTGAAGGAACGAACAACACCACTACCTTCAGCAACTCCAAGGACACGGGCAGCATCAAGACAGTTGTCGCCCACAGAGGCGCAAATCTCGCCGGTTCGGGCGCTCCCGCCGTGATCGGCACATTGACGTTGGCAGAGGGCGCGACGTGGAAAACGATTCTAAATGGTAAAACACTTGGATACAAGGTGCTCAACGCGGACGGCACTCACAAGTGGTACGCCCCGGATGATGTCAAAGGCTCGCAGTTAAACAATGTTATCATCAATAGCCTGCCCATCACCACCAAGACCTTGAATCTGAAGGTCGATGGCAAGAACCTGACCGGCAACTCGCCGAAGGTGGAGCGCGGCACGACCGTCCAGCTCTGCGCCAGCTGCAACACGAAGGGCGCGGATGTATACATCTACACCGGGCAGATCGTTGGAAACAGCACTCCCACATACAGCCAGAAGAAGGCTACCTATCAGAAAATCGGCACCAATTGGTACTACGTCGTAGACTTGCCTTGTAACACGATTGAAAAATACAGCGTTTATTTCACCGCCACCAAGGACGGCTACACGGTGCAGAGCAGCGAAAAGACGCTGACCGTCACCAAGCCGAACTTAAGCCATGCCGAGATCACATTCCCCGATGGCAATGAAGCGGCATTCAAGTATGGGACCGTGACCGATGTGCCGACGTTTGTCGTGACATACAAAGGCCAAACGCTGGAAAAGGACAAGGATTTCACCATTACCGGCGGCGGCAGCACCTACGATGTAGGCCCCTGTACGCTGACCATCAAGGCAACAGACAACGGCGATTATACCGGAAGTAAGTCTGCCGAATGGACGGTCCGACCGCTCAAAGTAGCGGCCTCGGTCGGCGACATCATTAAGACATACGACGGAACGACAGATCTGCCTGCAAATGCGAAAATCACACTTAAGAGCGCGGACAGCTATTATACTGGTGTTCCGCTTCGGCTGGCTAAGGGTACAGATTATGAGGTGCTCAACGCCTGCTATGATTCCGCCGATGCCGGCATAAAGACTGTCTCCTTCACCATCAAGTTAAAGAATGCGGGCTATGTCTTTGAAGACAGCACGACTCAAAAGGACTTTACGCTGAACGGCGCGGAGCTGAATGACAAGACCTTCAAGATCAATCCGGCCGCCATCGACCCGAGTGACATCCAGCTTTATCAGACCGTTTTCAACGATCTGGCAAAGACCTACAAGATCGATTTGAATCAATTTCTGGATACTATCCTTCCTGAGGGCGGCAAGTACGGCGATATCCAATATGGTAAGCCGAGCGTCTTCATGAACTCCGATTACTATCCCGTTGGCGGCGCAACCATCGGAAACGGCAATCTGAGCCTGTCCATCAACAAGGCCGCAAGCTCCAATCAAGGTGATGAAATTGGCACGGTGACCGTCCAGGTCGAAACCACGAACTATCAGCCGTTCACGCTGACCATCCATGTCAGTTTGCAGGACAAACTCGTTCCCGTTCTGGCTGAGGGCAATACTGTCAGCGCAAGCGAGATTACCTATGGTCAGACGCTGGCTGACAGTAAACTTGCGGTCAACGGCACGATGAAAGACCCCAACACCAGTGCAACCGTCGACGGCACATTTACATGGACAGACGGCACAATCAAGCCCGATGCAGGCAGCTATGATGCCGAATGGACATTCACCCCGGCGGAGGGCTATGAGGAATACGCGACCGCGACCGGAACTGTGACCGTCAAGGTCAAACCGGCGAAGCTGATCGTTTCCGTGAAAGCATCCAGCATGTATTACACCGGCGAGGAACAGATCGCATCGATCATCGCGTCTGGACAAAGCGTAGACAGCACTCCCGTGACGTTCACCTACAGCGACAAGGTAGACGGCAACTATACTTCGGGCGTACCGACATTCACCGACGCGGGTACATACACCGCTTACTACAAGGCGGAAGCCGCGAACCACGAACCAGCTACCGGTACGTTCACCGTGACCATCGACCCGCTGCCGATCAGCCTTCTCTCTGTTTCGTCAATCTCCAAGACCTACGACGGCAGTGCAGATGTCACGCTCACTGCGGACAAGCTGACGTTTTTCAGCAAAACGGCGAAGGCCACGAATATTAAACTTCCCGATACGGCGCTCACCTTCTCTGACGCCCAATTTACCAGTAAGCAGGAGGACGGGAGCTATCTGCCCTCGCCGGAGGTCGGAAACGGAAAGGCGCTTTCCTTCACCATGACGCTCACAAGCAATAACTATGTGTTTGAAGGTAAGTCGGAAGGTACCACAAAGGTCAGCGACGTTTTCGCGACCGATGATGTGAACCGGTTCACCATCACCAAGGCCGCTGCGCCCACAGTGCAGCCCGTAGAGCTGACCGTTATCAACGGGCTGGCAAAGACTTACTTGGTCAATCTTCCCGCGCTGCCGACGCTGGGCGATAATTGTAAGTACGGCTCCATCAAATATGAGGCCTGCAACTTCGATCTGATTGGAGAGGGCGGCTACGCAAATTCGACGGCAATGATCACATCAAACGATGAGTTCCAGTTGACTGTCCCGGCTGTCGAATCTCAGACCGAAGGTTCCGTCGGAACCGTAGGCGTCAAGATCACCACGGACAACTATCAGGACATGCTCCTGACCGTTGAAGTCATCGCGAAGAACAAGATCGTTCCCGTGCTGGACGGCGAGATCACCGCAACGCCGATTACCTACGGTGACACACTGAGCAAGAGCGAAATTTCGGGCAAGATGAAAGACCCCAATACCGGCGCAAAGGTCGAGGGCACTTTCTCGTGGCAGCTGCCGGGCAATACGATTCTGGATGCGAGCACGTCTGGCCATGATGTCGGATGGACGTTCACCCCGAAGGATGGGAATACCTATACGGAAGTGACCGGCACCGTGAAAGTCCCCGTCGCCCCCAAGTCCATCGAGGGCGCAGCCATCACGCTGGAAAAATACGAATTCCAGTACAACGCGGCGGAGCAATCGCCGAGGATCACCGGTGTGACGCTGGAGGACTGGTCTGAGACAAGAATCACCTATGATATCAAAAGCGGCGACAAGGCCACCAATGCCAATGACAGCATTCTCCTGACCATCGAAGGTACCGGCAACTACACCGGCACGGCCATGGTCGAGTGGAAGATCACGCCAAAAACCGTGACGCCCACGATTGAAGTCGAGCCCTGCACCTACACCGGCGATGCGCTGGAGCCGGCCGTGACCCTCAAGGACGGAGATGCGGTCATTCCGGCGGGAGAATACACGGCGGCGTATTCCAACAACACCAACGCCGGGGTCGGCCAGGTGACCATCACCAACAACGACGGCGGCAACTACGTTATCCAGGGAAGCACTCAGGACTTTACCATCACCAAGGCGACCGCACCCGCGGCGGAGACCAGTTCGCTGACCATCACCAACGGCCTGCACAAGACCTATTCCTTTGACCTGTCAACGCTGCTGCCGAAGCTGACTGCTCCCTGTGACTACGGCACGATCACCTATGACAAGAAGGTTGATACCAATCTGGGCGTTGGCTCCTTTATTACCCTTGTAGACGGCAAGACCGGCGAGCTGACACTGGACGCAATCAGAAGCGGCACGGACGAAGGAGCATTCGGCACGATCACTGTTACAATTTCCACGGGCAACTATCAGGATATCACCCTGACCATCAACGTCAGCGCGAAGAACAGGATCACTCCCACCGGCACACCGACGCTGAGCAAGAACGCCATCACCTACGGCGACGCCCTGAATACCATCGCTCTCTCCGGCAAGCTCCATGATAATGTCAACAACGTGGATGTCGATGGAACCTTTGAATGGGTGGACGGCACGCATATACCCGTGGTTGGGAACGGTACCTATGCAGCCGAGTGGATTTTCGAACCGACTGACACCGAGAAGTATTTAACGGTTTCGGAAAGATCGAATATCACTGTCGAAAAGGCTCAACAGTACGGCAAGCTCAGCATGGCAGGCTATACTTACGGTCAAGCGCCAAGCACACCGACCTTGACAGACCGGACGGGCGATTTGAATGCTCAAGTGACCTACCGTTATGCCGCTGCGGACAGCGGCTCTGTTCAGACGTGGGATATCAGCAATCCGCCCGCGCTGAACGCCGGTACCTACCGTATGTACGCCAGCATTGGTGATACGGATAACTACTACGGATTTGAAGCTGTGTATTGCGAATTTGTGGTAGCAAAGGCAACGCCGACCTACACCGTTCCCACCGGGCTGACGGCAAAATACGGTCAGACGCTGGCGGATGTGACGCTGCCGGACGGCTGGAGTTGGATGGATAGCAGCGAATCTGTGGGCGGCGCTTCGACTGCCGCCAAGACCTTCCAGGCAAAGTTCACTCCGAAGGACACCAAAAACTACAACACAGTGGAGAACATTGAACTTGAAGTCACGGTGAATAAGGCAGATGGCGGCAACCTCAAAACGGTCGAGCTGGAGCAAAAGTACACGGACGCCTCGGATCACACCTACACGCCGGACTGGGCCGGACTGCTCGCCGGGCAGGACTGGACGTTCAGCAGCGAGGCGAGCATCGTCCTGTCCAAGCAAGACTTCGCAGCGGACGGCAGCTTGCTGACCTATGCCATCTCCGGCGGCAAGGCGGGTGACAAGATCACCATCACCCTCAAGGCGTCCTGTGACAATTATGAGGATTTCACCATCACGCTGAACGTCACTCTGACAGAAAAGGACGATCAGAAGCCGTTGACCATCACCGGTGCGGGTAGTGTGGTCTACGGTCAGACACTGACATTGACCACCACTGGCGGCTCCGGCACGGGCACAGTGACCTACCGCATCGACACAGACGCGAGCACCGGCGAGGCGACCATCGATCCCGAAACCGGCGTTCTGACTCCCGTCAAGGTCGGCTCTGTCAGCGTCATCGCGACTAAGGCGGGCGACAACGACTACAACGACGTCACCAGCGCTCCCTTCGTGCTCATGATCAAACCGGCCACGCCTACCGGCGAGCCGAACTACACCAAGATCACCACCAGCGGCAAGACGCTGAAGGACGCGGCGCTGACCACCAAGGGAAGCACTCTGAATCCCAGTGACGGCAAGCTGGAATGGGTGGATGACAAGGGCGAGCCCCTGCCCGACGATACCACGGTCAAGGCCAACACGACCTACAAATGGCGCTTCACGCCTGATGATGGCAACTACACGACCCTGACCGGCGAGGTTGAGCTGTATCACAAGTTCAGCAGTGGCGGCGGTTGGTACGACAGCTACTACACCATCAAGACAACTGCCGGGGCGGGCGGCTCTATTTCTCCCTCCGGCAGCGTCAGCGTCCGTGAGGGCAGAGATCAGACCTTCACAATCACTCCGGACAAGGGCTATGCCGTCTCCAACGTCAAGATCGACGGCAAGAGCATCGGCGCGGTGAAGTCCTACACCTTTGAGAATGTCCGCAGAACCCATACCATCGAGGTCATCTTTATGAAGGCCAACGGCAACCCCCAGACCGGCGTGTTTGTGGATGTAGCCACCGGCAGCTATTATGAGGACGCAGTGGATTGGGCAGTGGGGAACGGTATTACGCAGGGAACCGATGATACCCACTTCTCCCCGGATGGCATCTGCACCCGCGCGCAGGCCGTGACCTTCCTGTGGCGTGCCGCTGGCAGTCCCAAGCCCGAAACCCGCACCATGCCCTTCGCCGACGTCCCCGTGGGCAGCTATTATTACGACGCTGTGCTGTGGGCGGTAGAAAACGGCATCGCCAAGGGCACCAGCGACACCACGTTCAGCCCCAACATGACCTGCTCCCGCGCCCAGATCGTCGCATTCCTGTGGCGTTCCGAGAAGTCCCCGGCAGCGGGTACGGCCAATCCCTTTGCCGATGTGAAGTCCGCCGCCTACTATGCTGATGCGGTTCTGTGGGCGGCCAAGAAGGACATCACCAAGGGAACCACCAACACCACATTCAGCCCCGACGCGGATTGCACCAGAGCGCAGATCGTGACCTTCCTCTGGCGCTGCAAGAAGTAAGCGGCTGACATGAACCTATAAGCGAACATCGGACAGCGCAGTGGACGGGCATCTCGCCCTGAAGCTGCGCTGTTCTCTTTTCGCTGCGAGAAACAAATCAATGACATTTTGAGCTGCGCCGCTATCCCAGCGCGGCAAGGAGACAGCATTATGAAAAGAATCACAAGAATCATTCGTCCGATCATCTGCATGGCCGTCTTTCTCTTCGCCATGACCACGGCAGTTATGGGCTGCTATCAGAAAGAGGCGGAGCCTATCGACATTCCCGGCAGAACGCGTTCCGGCACATCTGCGCCTCAGCCATCAGCGACTCCCGCAGGCGAAGTTATCCCCTCGGTGGACAGGCAAGCAAAGCTGGCGGAAGCCAGAGCGAAGAATCCCGACACCGTGGCGTGGCTGTATATCCCCGGTGCGGAGGTGGACGACCCCGTGATGCAGGCGGAGGACAACGGCTATTACCTGAAGCTGGATGAAAACGGTGAGTATGCCATGTGGGGCTGCTGGTATGCCCATTGTGAAAACGAAATCGGCGGCAGGGATAAGCTGGACAAAAACACCACCATTTTCGGCCACTCCGCCAGCAACTGCGACCCGGACGGTGTGCGGTTCACCAAGCTCTACCGTTATATGGACGCAGACTTCGCAAAGGAGCATCCGTATATCTATCTCTCTGTGGATGGTGAGGACATGATTTTCCAGATCACCGCTCTATTCGTCACGGATATTGGTTTTGACTATATTGCACCTGATCCCACGGGAGATGACCTGACCAGCTTCTTTGAGACGGTTGCGCGGAAAAACTGGCTTGACTTTGATGGCGTGACCTTCTCCGAGGAAGATACCGTCCTGCCCCTCTCCACCTGCTGCCGGAAGTACGACAAGACCAACAGCGGCAATCAGCGGCTCGTGGTCATGGCGAAGCTGCTGCCGGAGGGGGCAACCGCACAGGAGTTCAGCGTATCCCTTGTGGATGATCCTGAAATGCCCTGATTTATAAAACCAAATGACCTTGCGGTACTGAAAAGCAGCGTATGGTATAGGGAAAACGGCGGCTGCTCTGTACGGGGCAGCCGTCGTTTTTGCTGTCCCAACATTTTTCAGATGAAAGGGACCTATGCGTATGACAGGAGAGCACAGGAGGTGCCGCTAATGCTGCGGCGACGAGCCGCGCCGGGAGCATAGCCGGACGATACCCGGACGCCGTAGGATACCTATGCCCTCCGACAGCCGCCGATAATTTCCATGCTGAACCGCGCCCAAGCGCCCATACAGGCTTTTATGCCTGTGGGGGCGCTTTTTGTCGTTCACGGCACTTCTCCGCCGTGGGCTGCCGCTCCCCGCCGCCCTTCGTTCAGACCTTTTTACCCACTCGGATCTGAACGGAGGAACAAAATGTTTAATAGAAAAAGCATCTATGCGCTGAATAAGAAAGACCCCGATGCCATCGTTTATATGGACGCCAATGAAGTCATCGTCCGCCTGACCCGCGAGGACTTTGCCAGCGAGGAAGAATTTCTGAAATGGAAATCTTGGTCGGATGGAAACTACCGCACTGAGGACAATCAGGATGTGGTAGAGGGGAAACACAATACGTCCATTGATGACCTGTCCGAAGCCGCATTTTCCATTCCTGCCATTGATGTGGTTATGGATCGCAAGCACGAGAAAGCTGAACGGCGCAGAATGGCTTCCGCGATGGTTTCTCAAATCAGGGACAAGCTGACGGAAACACAGTTCCGCAGACTTTGGATGTACTACGTTGACGGAATGACCGTTGATGAAATTGGGCGGATTGAGGGCATCAGACACCAGAACATTTCCAAAAGCATCGGCTCCGCAATGAAGAAAATCAAAAAATTTTTCCCGTAAGCTCAAAAACAGGGTGCAAAAATGCCCTAAAAAAGATGATAGGTGAAGGGACATTCTCCACGAAGCCTTTCGTTGAACGTTGAAAACTGAATAGACCATGATGCAGGCACAAAACCCGCGTGATAGCGGCATAAGGTGCGCCGCCACGACGTCGTCGAAGCAAGCTCCGTATCCCTCGCTTCCGGCTAAAGCCGAAAGCTCACTCACTACGCTGCTTCTCCTCTCCAATCACAACCCACTTCGTTGGGCTTGTGATTGGTATTGGAAACGACTGAGCGATCTACGCAGCCTTAGACCCGATTCGGCAAATCGGGCGCGATGACAGCGCGGCGGATAATGAAACTTGCTCACGCCCTCCCACAGACTTGAGGGGGAACCCTGCGGTATGCGCCAGCTCTTTGAGGCAGCGGTAGCCTGCTGTGTAGCGACCCTCCCAACGCCCGTCTGCGCGTTTGCGGATGTTGCCCTCGCCGTTGGCGCGTTTCTTTGCCATGAGCATCGCTCCTTTCTTTGGTAGCCACAACACATATCACACCTTGCGCCGGAAAGCGACTGATTCTTCCAAAGAAATCGAAATATTTTTAAAAATGCTTTTATTGATTCCAGCAGCGCAAAATGTACACGAGTTTTGAACTGCCTTTAGCGTTTGTTAGGTCAACGGAGTGCCATTGTAAATCATTTGAAAATGTGTTATCTTCTTCGCAGAAGTGTCCATACAGAATTCTACATTTTTCACGCAAAGGGGCTTTTTATGAGCAAGATCCAATGCTGGTGCCGTGCTAACGCTATGCTGGTCATTTCATTACTGGCCGCAGTTGTAACGGCATTTTTTGTTCCGCCTGATAGGGACTACTTAGGTTATTATGACCTCAAGACGCTTGCTTGCCTGTTTTGTGTGCTGGCAGTGGTGGGTGCTTTGCGGGATCTGCATATCTTTTCCGCTCTTTCCCAGCGGATGGTACACACCTTTTCCACTGTCCGGGGCGTGTGTACGGCGCTGGTGGTTATCACCATGTTCGGCTCTATGCTCCTGACCAATGATACCGCCTTGTTGACTTTTCTGCCACTGGGCTGGTTTGTTCTTTCCTCCACTGGACAGGAAAAGCACACGGCGCTCCTGTTCATTCTGCAAAACTGTGCCGCCAACCTCTGCGGAATGATCACGCCCTTCGGCAATCCACAGAATCTCTATCTTTTCAGCTATTACGGTCTTTCCACGAAAATGTTCTTTTCGACAATGCTGCCGCCATTCATCCTGTCTACTGTTCTCATTCTCCTGTGCTGCTTAGTGTTTCCAAAAGAACAGCTTTCCGTGCCGGAAGCACAGGTCACGGTAGACTCATGCCGAGCCGTTATCTATGGTGGACTATTCTGTTTAGCCGTTGCCATGGTGCTGCGGCTGGTACCCTATGTCCTTGGTTTGACGGTCATTGTTCTGGCGCTCTGGCTGTTGGACCGGCATGCGCTGAAAACTGTAGATTGGGGATTGTTGGCCACTTTCGCCGCTTTTTTCACCTTTTCCGGCAATCTTGCCCGGATGGAACCTGTACGGGTGCTGTTTGCCCGCCTTTTGTCCCACGGAACTATGCTGGTCTCCGCGCTTACCTGCCAGATCATCAGCAACGTTCCTGCTGCCATTCTGCTCAGCCGCTTCACGCAGGATGCCCGTGCTCTTCTGGTTGGCGTCAATGTGGGCGGTGCGGGGACGCTGGTAGCTTCTCTGGCAAGCCTTATTACGTTTCGGGAATATACGCGCCGCGTTCCTAATGGTGGAAAACAGTTCCTTTTCCTTTTTTCTGGGATCAGCTTTGCCTTTTTGACGATTCTTTTGGCTGCCATGTCATTCCTGAACGGATGAGCCTTTATTGCCAGCATCTTTGGGAAAAATCCTTAAATAATTGTGTTGACGTAAGCTGTATGTCGATTAATAACCCATTCTAACGCACTTTCGTTTTCGCGCTTCACTTCTTTAAGGCTTCCTGTTCATCCACAGCTTCGCCCTCTTTCGGATATCCATTTAACGACCCGTCATCTTTAATATTGTGGAACACGGTCATTTGGCTTCATAATTTTTCTTTTTTGCGTAAGATTTATCTGTATGGCATTACTACATTTTAGGTTTATTTCTTACAACATACAAACCTACAAACGCGAAATAAAATACTAAATCGGCCTTTTCTATAACATCTGTCAGCGGCTTGCATTGGCCGTCAAAATAAGATAAAATAAATACCCTTATGGTCAAACGAGTGGGGAGGGACACGGCTGTGCGGATAGACAAGAGAACAGCTACGGGCATTGGCTGTCTTGTGACGATCGGTATTGTGCTCGCGTTGATGATCGTGACCTTTCACGCCATTGCGCGCGGTGATGTTCCGGAAAATCCGCTCACGCCGGTCGGCGTGGTACTGGAACTCGTCTGCGCCATCCTGACGACCTCGACCTATGCAAGCGTGGTCTTTGGCAGTCATTCGCGCAGGCGCTTTCGCTCCTATTTCCTCTGGATGCTGGCGATCAACACCATTGGGCTTTTGAGCGATGTGATCTATTGGGGGATCGGGCTTGATTTTCTTCCTGCCCTTCCGCGGCTTCGCGAGACCTGCTATTTTGTCTGCTACGCCTCGGCATTTCCACTGCTCATTTTTTACAGCACCTATCTCATCAGTTACATCAATGAAGACTCGAAGGAATTGCAGCGATATACCGTTTTGATGACCGGCCTCAGCGCGGATGGATTTCTGCTCGTGATGATCTCTGTTATCACGTCGCACTCTCAGAATGCCCCGTGGCATCTGTCGGATCACCCGTGGCTTTACTTCTTCTTTTTGGCCATGCCGATGGTGGTCAACATCGGCATCATTCTGAACTTCAGGAGGATGCTGACCAACCGCAAGGCGATCTCTTTCCTTTTCTATGAGTTGCTGGTGGCTGCCGCGGTAGTGGTTGACACGGTCATCGGGGAGATCACACTGGCTCATGTCGTTGTGGCGTTTTGTCTCATCCAGATATATATCACTGTGCAGATCGAATACGAAAAGCAGCAGGAAGAGCAGCTCTTACAGCAGCGTATCTCCATTATGATCAGCCAGATACAGCCGCACTTTCTTTACAATGTGCTCACCAGCATTCGCGCGCTCTGCCGCATTGACGCGCGCGAGGCTGAGAGCGCGCTGACGGATTTTACCCTCTACCTGCGAGGGAATCTCGATTCGTTGAGCAATACCGGTTGCATTCCTTTTTTGCAGGAACTACAGCATACCAAACACTATGTTGATCTGGAAAAAATGCGCTTTGGCCGGGATCTGACCGTCCTTTTCAACACGCCGGTCACGCAATTCTCCCTGCCGCCGCTCACATTGGAGCCGATCGTCGAAAACGCGGTGCGCCACGGCGTGATGCAGCGGCCTCAGGGCGGGACGGTGATCATCTCTACAAGCGAGACCGAGTCGGATTTCGTCGTGACTGTTTCGGATGACGGCATCGGGTTTGATGCAGAGCAGCTTGCGGCGGGCGGCAAGCATATCGGCTTGTGGAACGTCCGTGAGCGCCTTGCCGCGGTGTGCGGTGGGCACATGGAGATCGAAAGCGGGATCGACAAGGGGACAAATGTGACGATGTGCATCCCCAAATATCGAAAGGAGAGCGAATGATGGAACTTCGCTTGTTGGCTGTTGACGATGAATCTTTGGCGCTGAGCGATCTGACAGCGGCGCTGCAAGCTGCCGAGCCGGCAGCATCGGTTCACGCCTATACCGATCCGACGAAAGCGCTTGAGGCGGTGAGAACAGGGGAGATCCTTCCGGATATCGCCTTCCTGGACATTCAGATGCGCGGTTGGACGGGACTGGACCTTGCACTGGAATTGAAAAAGACGATCCCGGCGCTCGAGATCATTTTTGTTACGGCTTATTCGCAGTATGCGCTGGAATCCTATTCCCTCCATGCACGCGGCTACCTGATGAAGCCTGTTACGGCCGAGGCAATCGAGGAGGAACTTCGTAATATCGGCCTGACCACAGTGCCTGTGAGGAAGGAGCTTTCCCTGCGTGTCCAGTGCTTCGGCAATTTTGAAGTGTTTTATGAGGGAAAACCGCTCGAATTTGCCCGCGCAAAGAGCAAGGAGCTGTTTGCGTATCTGGTATTTCGCCGCGGTTCGGCCTGCAGCATCCGGGAATGTGCGGCCATTCTCTATGAGGACCGGGAATACGGCAGCGCGCTGAAAAATCAGATCGAAACCTTTAAGTCTGATATGATGCGCACCTTGCGAAAGGTGGATTGCGAAGATGCGGTCATCAAGGGGCGGAATCAACTCAGCGTGGATACAGAAAAGTTTTCCTGTGATTATTATCAGTTTCTCAACGGCGAATCTTCGGCGATCAATGCTTTTGTCGGAGAGTTTATGACGCAGTATAGCTGGGCGGAGATCACGACGGCATCGCTGCAGGGCAAGATGACTGAAATCATTCGCTAAAAACTATCAAAAACGGCGAAAATGCAGAGGTGATCGAAATGCTCTGCATTTATGTTGTCTTTTTGTTGTCCTTGATCCGGTAAAATGAATCACAAGAGGAGCAAGGCTGCAAAACCTATCTCCCAACGTTTTAGGAGGAAAGCTCAATGGAAGAAAAAAACCTGCACGTCGAAGAAGGCGCGCTCAAGGTAACAAAGCTCACGCTTTATGAGGCGGTAGCGATCATCGTGGGTGCCAATGTCGGTTCCGGTATACTCGGCCTTGCATATTCTTCCCGCCTTGCGGGATGGCCGATCCTGGTGCTCTGGCTGGCGGTGGCCGGTCTGTTCACCACGTTCTCCATGCTCTATGTGGCGGAGTCCGCACTGCGTACAAAAAAGCCCCTGCAGCTGCCCGGCCTTGCGGAAAAATATGTCGGTAAGGTCGGCTCGGTCCTGATCTTCATCTCTGTCTGCGCGAACTCCATCGGCTGCATGGTCGCCTACACGACAGGTTCCGGCAACATCCTCTGCACACTGCTCGGTCTCCCCAACTGGGCGGGCAGCCTGCTGTTCACCGTTCCCTGTGTGCTGGTCGTCTGGTTCGGCCTCAAAGCCACCGGCCTTTGGGAGAAATTCATGTCCACGGGCATGGTCGTGCTGCTCGGCATCATTGTGATCGCATCCTTCCTCTCCGGCAAGGCGGATGTCTCCCGCGCCGTATACGCAAACTGGACCTATGCCGTTCCCCTTCTCAGCAGCGCTATTTTCTGCTACATCGCGCAGTATGCCGTGCCTGAGCTGGCGCGCGGTATGCGCCACACGCCCAAGAAGCTCCCGGTTGCCATCATTCTCGGTATGTTCATCACCGGCGTGCTGCTGGCCGTTGTTCCCCTTGCCGTTCTCTCTCTGACCGGCGCGGAGGAGGTCACACAGGTCGCTACGCTCGCCTGGGGTCAGGCACTCGGTACCTGGGCGCTCTATACCGCCAACATTTTTGCTCTCTGCGCCATGATGACCTCTTATTGGGCGGTCGGCGGTTCCATGCTCACGAACATCGTCGATATGTTCAAGCTCAAGGATGAGAAGGACACCAAGACCCGTCTCATCGCCATCGCCTGCACGGTGCTTCCCCCGTTCATCCTTGCCTACGCCGGTCTTGTCAGCTTTGTTGACGCCATTGGCTGGGCCGGTACCTTCGGCGGCGTGATTATGTCGATCGTTCCCGTTCTGATGCTCAACAACGCCCGCAAGAAGGGCGATATCGAGCCGGAGTGGAAGTGCGGTTGGTACGCGCATCCCGCAGTGCAGGGCATGATCATCGTGATCTTCAGCCTTGCGGCCATCTACTTCATCTGCTCCATGATCGGCATCCTGCCGGCAGGTTGGTAAGGGAAAGGGAGGACAGATGTCATGCGTGTGATCCCGAAAGATAAAGTGATCTTCCACTTCAATCCGACAAATCCCGCAAACTATACCGTCGAGGACGGAGAGACCTTCTGGGTCGAGTGCGACGACTGCTATAGCGGTCAGATCACCGACGAAAGCGTCAAGCGCCCGGATATTGACATCGGCATCATGGACTGCGCCGTAGGCCCGATCGCGATCAGCGGTGCGCACCCCGGCGATACCCTTTGCGTGGAAGTTATGGCGATCGACCTTGCGCCGCAGGGCGTGATGGTCACATCGGTCGGACTCGGCGTGCTGGGAGATCATATCACGGAGCCGAACACCAAGATCATTCCCGTGCACGATGGCTTCGCACATTTTTCCGATGATATCAAGCTGCCCCTGACGCCGATGATCGGCGTGATGGGTGTCGCCACGAAAAGCGGCGAGATCCACTGCGCGGTGCCTGAGGACCACGGCGCCAACATGGACACCAAGCTGGTCCGCGTCGGTTCGCGCGTGTATTTTCCTGTTAATGCCGAGGGCGCCGGGCTTGCTGTGGGCGATATGCATGCCTGCATGGGCGACGGCGAGCTTTCCGGCACGGGCATCGAGATCGCGGGGCGTATGTGCCTGCGCGTTACGGTCTACCACGACCGTCCCATTGAGCGCCCTGTCATCGAGACGGCAGACAGCCTGTACTTTCTTGCCTCCCGCCGCACGCTGGAGGAAAGCGTCAAGGTCGGCACCGAGGATGCGGTCAACTTCCTGATGAAGAAGTTTGATTTGAACTTCCCGGACGCTTATCGCCTGATGAGCGCCACCTGCGACGCGCAGATCAGCGAGGTCGTGGATGATAACGTGACCATCCGTATTCGCGTGCCGAAATTTGATAACCGTGTACGCACGCTGTAAGAGATTTGAAGATTTGAAAAAGAGCCGCTGCTTCTGAACAGCACCCCACATGTTAGACAGTATGATATACTACCTAACACGTGGGGTGTTTTGTTATGCCAAAAAGAGTGCCAAACAAGAAATACACACCAGAATTCAAGAAGCTGGTGGTAGAAACAATGCTGAAAGGAAAACTTGGGTATAGTGAGCCAACGGGCCGCAGAGAATGAGCGGCTTGCTGAAAAGCTCGAACAGCTCCACGAGGAAAGCCCGGATAAGGGATACCGGCGGCTCAACGACGATCTGCGCCATGACTGCGGTATCCATGTCAATGACAAACGGGTGCTCCGCATCTGCCGGACCAGAGATATCCGCTCTACCGTGAAATATAACAACCGTGGCTGCACCAGGCACGCGAAAAATCCGCAGTATCTTGCCGAAAACCTTTTGAACTGGCAGTTTTATGCCGCAAAGCCAAACGAAAAGTGGCTCACCGATGTGACAGAATTCAAGTGGTACGAGGGAAGCGAGATCCACAAGCTCTATCTGAGCGCCATCTTAGATCTTTGTGACCGGCGTATTGTGTCCTATGTACTCAGCGAACGCAACGATAATCCGTTGGTTTTCAAAACCTTCGACAAAGCGGTGCAGGCCAATCCGGACGCACAGCCCCTGTTTCATAGCGACAGAGGGTTTCAGTACACCAACCGTACCTTCCACTACAAGCTTGTGCAGGCGGGCATGACGCAGAGTATGTCCCGCGTGGCGCATTGCATTGATAACGGCCCGATGGAGGGCTTCTGGGGCATCCTGAAACGGGAACGCTATTACGGCAGACGGTTTACCAGCAAGCACGAGCTTGTCCAGAAGATCCAGCAGTATATTTGCTATTACAACACGAGACGTGTCCAGCGCAATCGGGTATCCTGACGCCGATGGAAAAGCACGCACTTTGTCTCGCCGCATAAAAAAGCAGCCAGCAGCGCTTAGCTGCTGGCCGGGAAAACTTTATATTTTTTCACTGTCCTCTTGACGGGTTGCGGTTCAGCTTGCTGATTCTCCGTTTTCGGAGCCGCTGAAAAAATGACACCGCACGGCAGAAATAACTCTGCCGTGCGGTGCGTTTTTACTTTAATTTGGTTCGTCAGGCATGGGGGACGAGCGCGCCCTTCCGGCTCGAGCGGATGAGCATGCCGATCACAAAGCCGACGAGTGCAGGCAGCAGCCAGCCGAGGTTCTTGTCGAACAACGGCAGATATTTTTCCGCAAAGGCGATAGGCACATCGAGGCGGAGCGAAGTCTGCACCGACGCGGGCAGCGTCTTCATGCAGTCGAAAATAGCGGCTGCCCATGTACCGATCATCGTTGCGACATACACGGCACGGTCATGAGCGAAGAACTTGCCGATAAAGGCCAGCAGGATAAGCGCAATGGCCGGGGGATAGATGAGCATGAGCATCGGGACGGAATACTCGATGATGGCGCTCAGTCCAATGTTGGAAACGGCAAACGAAAACACCGTGAAGAGGATCGCCCAGGTGCGGTAGGAAATTTTGCCGTTCGTCATCTTGACAAACGTCTCCGAGCAGGCCGTGACAAGGCCGATGGAGGTCTTGAGGCAGGCAAAGGTGATGGTGAAGGCGAGGATAAACTGGCCCACGCCGCCGAGGTAATGACCCGCGATCTGCGTGAGGGCGATGCCGCCATTTTCGGACAGCTCGAAAATGCCTCTCGACTGCGCGCCGACCAGAATGGACAGCACGTAGATCAGCGCCATCAGCGCACCGGCAAGAAGGCCGGAGGAGAGCACGTCCTCGGCGATGATGTCGTCGTTGTTGACACCCATGCGGCGAATGACGTCGATGACCACGATGCCGAAGGCGAGACCGGCGATGGCGTCCATCGTGCCGTAGCCCTCAATGAGCGCGGGAAAGAAGGAACCGTTCTGATAGGCCTCCGTCGGCTCGACTGAGGAGATCGCTGCGCCGGGGGAGAGCAGCGCCGCGATGATCAGCACTGCGAAGAAGAACAGGAAGAGCGGATTGATGATCTTGCCGATCCAGAGGGTGATCTTACCGGGGCGCAGCGAGAAGAACAGCACGAAGGCGAAGAACGCCGCCGAAAAGACAAGCAGATACAGCCACTCCGGCGAATCCGCGCCCAGCAGGGGCGTGATGCCGGTGGTAAACGAAACGGTTGCGCATCTCGGGATGGCGAAGAGCGGGCCGATGGTCAGGTACAGAAGGCAGGTAAAGAAAATGCCGTAGCCCTTGCCGACCTTGCTCGAGAGCGTCTGCAGGCCGTCGGAATGCGTGATGCCGATGGCGGCGACGCCGAAGATGGGGATACCAACCGCCGTGATGATAAAGCCGATCATGGCGACGACCGCGTTGCGGCCGGCCATCTGGCCGAGATGTACGGGGAAGATCAGATTGCCAGCGCCGAAGAACATTCCAAACAGCGTTCCGGCGACGAGAATCTTCTGCCGGAAGGTCAATTTTTTAGTAGTCATGGGATAATCAACTCCTTTGTGTTGAAAATATTACACCCTGCACTTGAAAAAGAGAAACGCTCGGTTATAATAGGTATATTACAAATCAAAATACCCTTTATAGGAGTGGGGATATGGACAGCAAAAAATTTGAAATTCTGATGACCGCCGTCAACCTCGGCAGCTTTTCCAAAGCGTCTGAGGTCGTGGGCTACACACAGTCGGGGCTGACGCACCTCATCAACGGTCTGGAGCGCGAGATCGGCATGAAGCTCATCCAGCGCGACCACAGCGGTATTTCGCTGACAGAGGACGGGGAGGCGCTGCTGCCCGCGATCCGCGAATACCTCAGCGCGACGGCGAAGCTCGAAAACCAGATCGAGACCATCACGCAAAAGCGGACGGCGACGATCCGAATCGCCGCTTATGCGAGCCTTGCCATGCACTGGATGCCGGAAATTCTGTACCGCTTCCGCCGCGTGTGTCCGGAGACCGACGTGGATCTTCGCATGGTGGACCACGAGCTCGAACCCTTTGAGCTGCTCGAGGAGGGGCGCACGGACGTCATCTTTGCCGCGCGGCAGAGCCACATCAACTGCGACTGGACACCGCTCTACTACGACGCGATGTACGCCATCCTGCCGGAGGACTATCCCACCGGCAGCGAAGAGACCTTTCCCATCGAGGAATTCGACGGAAAAGAATTCCTGATGCCCTACGGGCGCTTCGACATCGACGTGAACGCTGCGCTGAGTCCCAAAAAGGTGAAGCCGAATATCCGCCCCTGCCATGTGGACGATGAAACGGTCATCCGCATGGTCAGCAAGGGCCTTGGCATCACAATGATGACGGAGATCATGATGCGCGGGCGGACGCACGGCGTAAAGACGCTGCCGGTCAGCCCGAAAACGGGACGGGAGCTCGGTATCGGTATGCACCTGAGCAAGAACACGCCAGAGGAAATTCTGCGTCTGCGCGAGTGCGTGCTTGATTTCACGCGCGAGCTGATGTGAAAATTTCCCATCCGCGATTTAGAAGCGGCTGCCCCATCAAAAAAGTAAAGCAGGGCGCTTGCCTAAAAGGCAAGCGCCCTGCTTTGTCGATTTTGGGAATGGTCTTATCCTTCGATTTTTGCCGAAGCCGCGCCATCACTCTTTTGCAGATGCGCATAGCGGCGCGAGGGGCGGAAGTACAGCACCGCTGCCAGCATTAGAAGCGCCGTGGTTGCAAGGCTGATGGGGAAGACCAGCATGATGTTCATAAATGTCTTGTACTGCGGGAAGACCCAGCGCAGCCAGCTCAGGCGGACGCCGCAGACGCCCAGCATCGTCAAAACGGCAGGCGGCAGTGAAATTTCAAAGCCGCGCAGGTAGCCGGAAAGCACCTCGTAGCAAAGGCTGAACAGGTGCGACGGCATGATCAGCATGAGGCGAATATAGCCCGTCTCTACCACCTGCGGGTCGCCGTTGAAGATGGTGAGCAGCGACTTTCCGAAAAAGAGGATCAGAGCGATGGCGACGCCGAGGCTGATGATGCCCTCGAGAAGACACAGCAGCAGCGTTTTCTTGCAGCGCTTGATCTCGCCCGCGCCGAAGTTCTGCCCGACAAAGGTCGTGCACGCCTGCGAGAACGAGTTGAGGATATCGTAGGTGATGATCTCGATGTTGTAGGCCGCGCTCGACGCCGCCATGACGACTGTGCCGAGGCTGTTGATCGCGCCCTGAATGACGATATTCGCGATGGAGAACATCGCGCTCTGCACACCTGCGGGAACGCCGATGCGCAGAATTTGCTTGAGGCACAGCCCGTCGATGCGCAGCTTTTTCGGCTCAAGGCGGATGACCTTGTCCGTTTTGAGCAGGAAGACCCACAAGATCGCCGCGCTGACCGCGTTCGACAGCACCGTTGCGATCGCGACGCCGTCCACGCTCATGTGGAGCACAGCCACGAAGAAGAGGTTCAGGATCACGTTCAGAACGCCGGAGGCCGTCAGCGCGATCAGCGGAATTTTCGTCTCACCCACGCTGCGGAAGACCGCCGCCTCAAAGTTGTAGAGCAGGATCACCGGCAGGCCCGCAAGATAGATGCGCAGGTATAGCAGCGCCAGCGGGAACACATCGTCCGGCACATTCAGCTGATTCAGCAGCGGAACGGCGAACAGCTCAGCGATGACCGCCGCGATCAAACCGCCCAGCACCGCCACAACGATGGAGGTGTGCACCGCGTGGTGCACCATCGTGTCGTTCTTTTCGCCGATGGCGTGCGCGATCGTCACGTTCGCGCCCAGCGCGATGCCGATGAACAGGTTGACGATCAGGCTGATGATCGAGCTGTTTGTGCCGACGGCCGCGACCGCCACAGTGCGGAGTTCGCCGGTAAAGTTGCCGATGACGGCGATGTCCGCGGCGTTGAACAGCTGGCTCAAAATCGCCGTGGCCGCCACCGGAACGGCAAAGCGCGGGATCTTATCCCAGAGCGTCCCGTGGAGCATATCCAATGATTTTTTCTGCGCTGCAGCTTTCAACTCTACCGCCCCTTTCCGCAATTTGTCTAGCCTATGATATCACGCTTTGGGCCAAATGCAAGAGGCAGAAAGGCCAAAAGTGGAGCACAGCGCAAAGAATGCTTTGTTTTGCTGCGAAAAGCGCGGATACTCACAGGCATTCCTGCAAAATTTCGCAAATTTCATCACGGGTCAGCTTCTTGCAGCAGCCAGCGGTGATGTTGGTAGAATCCGCCACGGCGCGGAAGTCGGTGTCGGCGGGGATGCCAAGCTCTGCAAAGCTGGTCGGCAGACCGATTTCCTTAATAAACGAGGCCAGCGCGTCGATACCGGCGGCAGCAGTCTCCTCGTCGCTGTCCTTGGGCGCGATGTCCCAAACGTTCTGCGCCCAGCGGGTGAACCGCGCCGTGCCGGATTTGTAGATGTGGCGGTACAGGACAGGGTGGATGACCGCCAGCCCCGCGCCGTGGTTGCAGTCGGTGTAAGCGCGCAGCTGATGCTCCAGCATATGGCACTGGAAGTCTGTGACCTTGCCGATCTTCAGCACGCCGTTCTCTGCCATGGCGGACGCCCACGCCAGCTTTGCGCCATCCTGCACCTTGGCATAAGTGGGGTTGGACATGATGCCGGAGAACTCAACAACGCACTTACCCTGCGCGTTCAGGATACCCATGATCTCATCGTACACGCCGTTGCGCTTGATCGAGCCGCCGCCATAGGCCAGCATGACGGTTTCGCCAAAGTTTGCGAGCAGGCCGCCGAGGTACTCCTTCACGCCGCCTTTGCCGAAAGATACCTTGGTCTTGTTTTCAAAAATAAAGTTATTCATCATAACGCATCCTCTCTGACCGCTTTTCTTGCGGTATTCGCCGCAGTGTGCTACTATTCCGATTGTTACTGCCGGTTGATACTGCCGATTATAAATACCGGTTGTAACAACCGGTCAAGAGGTTTTTGAGGAAAAAACACAATTTTTACGCAGCAGAGAGGGATTACCATGCGCTACACCATGATGCAGGTCTGCAAGGAAACGGGCATGACCTATCAGGCCTTAAAATTTTACTGCAACGGGGGGCTTGTCCCCAACGTCAAGCGCGACAAAAACAACCGCCGCGTGTTTGACGAGCGGGACGTCGCGTGGATCAGCAGCCTGACGCGCCTGAAAAAATGCGGCATGAGCATTCAGGAGATGAAGGACTACCTCGCCCTCTGCCTGCAAGGCGAGCGCACCATCCCGCAGCGAAAGATCCTGCTGGCGCAGAAGCAGGAGGCACTGCGCGCAGGCATTCGGGAATTGCAGGACAGCGTCGCCTATATCGACTGGAAGCAGAATTTTTACGACGAAGTGCTCTCCGGCAAGCGGCCGTATGAGAGCAATCTTATTCGGGTGGAAAAATAGGCGCAAGGCTGGCGTCAGCATAAAAAGCAGGAGGCGTACCGCTCGGTATCGCCTCCTGCTTGCATTCCTGCCGTATTTCATCCCAGCGCCACGTCGAGCACCATCATCAGGCTGAAGCCCACGGCGAAAAACACCGTGCCGATGTTGGAGTGCGCGCCCTGCGACATTTCGGGGATCAGCTCTTCGACGACGACATAGAGCATCGCGCCCGCGGCAAAGCTCAGAAGATACGGCAGCGCCGGAACGATGAGCGACGCGGCGAGTATCGTCAGCACCGCGCCGATGGGCTCGACGATGCCCGAGAGCACGCCGCCCCAGAAAGCTCTTGCTTTGCCCATGCCCTCGGCGCGCAGCGGGAGCGAAATGATCGCCCCCTCGGGAAAATTCTGGATCGCGATGCCGAGTGAGAGCGCCAGCGCGCCCGCCGCCGTGATCTGTGCGCTGCCGGAGAGATAGCCCGCATACACCACGCCGACGGCCATGCCCTCGGGGATGTTGTGCAGTGTGACGGCCAGCACCATCATCGTCGTGCGCTGGAGTTGGCTCTTCGGCCCCTCGACCTGCCCGCTCTTGGCGTGCAGGTGCGGGACGACGTGGTCGAGCAGCAGCAAAAAGAGAATGCCGACCCAAAAGCCGAGAAACGCCGGCAGAAACGAGAGTTTCCCCATCGCCGACGACTGCTCGATGGCGGGGATCAGCAGGCTCCAGACCGAGGCCGCGACCATCACGCCCGCGGCAAAGCCCGTCAGCGAGCGCTGCACAGCGTCGCTGAGCGACTTTTTCATGAAGAACACGCACGCCGCGCCGAGCGACGTGCCGAGAAATGGGATCAAAATGCCGTAAAATGCTTCCATGTCGTTCACCGTCTTTTCTGTGTGAAATATCAATTCTGTTAAATGCATCTAACTTCTGGACATAGTATACCAGCGAAAGCCGCGGGATGCAAGTGCCGCGGGACACGGAATGGGAACAGTCTGTCGCAGCGGACGGGGCGAGAAAGCGTATGTAGCAAAGAAAATATCGCAAAAATTTGAAAACCGCTCTTGCAATGCGAAAATCGCTGTGCTACAATACGCAAGGTCGATCACCTTCCCGAAGGCAAGCGGGAAAGCAGGATATATTGGAAAGCTGCCCTGCGGCGGCTTTTCAAAAGACTGCAAGTTAGAGCGAACTAACCGCTTGCGCCGCGCCGGTGGGAACATCATATCAATAGGAACAGTGCCGCCTGATTTCAGGCGGCACTGCTTTTTGCGTTTTCGTGAAAAACAAAATGTTCAAACTTTCCTTTAGTTTTTTTAGGTTGGCGGGCAATAATGACCTCATTCCAAGGGGGAAGCGAAAAACGACAGCCCCGCGGAAGCATTTGGGATGGACCTTTTGCGTGGAAATATCAAAACGCTTTACTTCAAATACTTGTCGGCGGCGTTCGGCAGCGCGCTGATCTCCAGCATCTACGGCATCGTCGACATGGCGATGGTGAGGGCCTGATGGCACGGCGGCGCTGGCTGCGGTCGCGCCGGTGTGGAACGTTATTTACAGCATTGGCCTTCTCGTGGGCATCGGCGGCAGTGTGATCTTCAGCACGAAGCGCGGCAGCGGCATGAGCGCCGACGGTGAGGACGAGCAGTATTTCACCGCAGCGGTCATCGGCTCGGTCATTCTGGCGGCGCTCGCGTGGGTCGGGCTCATCCTCTTCGAGCGTCCGCTTCTGATGTTTTTCGGCACGGATGAGACGCTGCTCGCCCTCGCGCAGCGGTACATGATCCCCGTTAAAGTTGTATTCCCGCTGTTCCTCTTCAATCAGATGCTCGCGGCATTTCTGCGCAACGACGGCGCGCCCGCACTTGCGACGCTTGGTGTGCTGTCGGGCGGCATCTTCAATGTGCTCGGCGACTGGTTCTTCGTCTTCCCATGCGATATGGGCGTTTACGGCGCGGGTCTTGCCACGGCGCTGGGCTCGGCGGTGTCGTTCCTCGTGATGCTGACGCACTTTGCGAGCAGGAAGAACACGCTGCGCCTCGTGAAACCAAAGAGGCTTGCGCGCAAGCTGTGGAAGATCGCCGTCACGGGCTTTTCGAGCTTCTTTATCGACATGGCGATGGGTATTCTGACTGTGCTCTTCAACCGCCAGATCATGCAATACCTCGGCTCGGACGCGCTCGCGATCTACGGCCCCATCATCAACGTCAGCACATTCGTCCAGTGCTGCGCGTACAGCGTCGGACAGGCATCCCAGCCCATCATTTCGACGAATTTCGGCGCGGGGAAACGCGAGACGCTGCGATATGCGCTGTGGACGGTCGTATTTTTCGGCGTTTTCTGGACGGCATCGAGCGTGGCGTGCCCGAATCTCTACATCCGCATTTTTATGAGCCCGACGGAGACGATCTTGGCGATGGCCCCGGCCATCATCCGCGCGTATGCGATCTCATTCCTGCTGCTGCCGTTCAACATCTTCTCGACGTATTATTTCCAGGCCATCTTACAGCCGAAGGCGGCGTTTATCGTGTCGGTCGCGCGCGGACTCGTCATCAGCGGTGCACTGATCCTGATGCTGCCGCTTCTTGCGGGCGCGGATTCGCTCTGGTTCGCCATGCCCATCACGGAGCTTGTCACCGCCGTTTACGCTGCGGCGCGCATCCGCAGATACACCGCGCGGCTCGACGCAAAAGCCACTTGACGAAGCGCGGCCACCGCCGTATAATCATGGCGGAATTTTAACGAACAGGAGCCAAAATGTAACCATGCAGCTTGATCGACCGCACGGGCAGATGTCCGATTCGTTCCTGATGTCCGCGTTTATCATTTTATCCGGCGGATTGCAGGACGCCTATACCTATTGCTGCCGCGACAAGGTGTTTGCCAACGCGCAGACGGGCAACATCGTGCTGATGAGCACACACCTTTTTGCAGGCGACTGGGCAGGTGTTTTCCGCTATTTTGTGCCGCTGATCTCGTTTATGGCGGGCATTTTTGTGGCGGAATGCGTCCACCGCCGCTATAAGTGCATGGAAAAGGTGCACTGGCGCCAGCTCATCATTCTGGCCGAGATCGTGCTGCTGTTTTTTGTCGGCTTCCTGCCGCAGGAGGTCAACACCTTTGCAAACGCGCTCGTCTCGTTCGTCTGTGCGATGCAGGTGCAGACCTTCCGCAAGGTGCGCGGCCACGCCTACGCGAGCACCATGTGCATCGGCAACATGCGCAGCGGCACCGAGGCGCTGTGCGCCTACTTCCACACGCACGACCGCGAGGTGCTGAAAAAGGCACTGACGTATTTTGGCGTCATCGGTATTTTTGCCGTCGGCGCGGGGCTTGGCAGCGTCCTGACAGCGCGCTTTGCCGAAAAGGGCATCTGGGTGTCCTGCGCGCTGCTGGCGGTCAGCTTTTTGATGATGTTTGTGCGCGAGGAAGAGAAGAAATAAGAGACTTTTTGAAAGATGGCTCTGTATGCAGATCGGTTTCTGCATGTTTTTGTAAAAAAGGAGAGGACGCTGCTGCGTTCTCTCCTTTTCCTTTTGCGTTCGTTACGCGAGCGGCTTGCCGCTGAAGGCGGGGAAGATGTTGAACTCGCCGTAGTCGGCGATGCGGTCCGTGTGCTTGAGCGTCTCCATGTCCTCACTCGAGATGGTGAAGTCCACGGCGGCGTTGCTCGCCATGTGGTCGGGGTTGGCCGTCTTCGGCAGCGCGACCGTGCCGAGCTCGATGACATAGCGGATGCACAGCTGCGCGGCGTTGACGCCGTACTTTTTCGCCATCTCCGCGATGGCGGGGTTCTTGAGCGCCTCGCCATGGGCGATGGGGGAGTAGGCCTCCACCTGGATGCCCTGCTCGCGGCAGTAGTCGAGCAGCGCGAGGTCGGTGTTGCTGATGTGCAGCAGGATCTGGTTGACCATCGGCTTTACGCGGCAGTCGGAGAGCAGATTTTCAAGGTCGTCGCGCAGAAAGTTCGACACGCCGATGACTCTGACCTTGCCCTCGCTTTGCGCATCCTCGAGCGCGCGCCAGACGGCTTTATTTTCTTCAGAATAGCGCTTTTCCACGCGAAACTGGTTCCACGGCTGGGGAGAGTGGATGATCATCTGGTCAAGGTAGTCAAGGCCCATCTTCTCGAGCGTTTCGTCGATGGACTTTTTGGCCTCGTCATAGGTCTTGAGCTCCGCGGCCACCTTGCTGGCGACAAAAAGCTCCTCGCGCGGAACGCCGCAGGTGCGCACGCCCTCGCCCACGCCGCGCTCGTTGCCGTAGGCCTGCGCGGTATCGATGAGGCGGTAGCCGAGCTTCACGGCGGTGCGGACGGCCTCGGCGGCCTGATCGTCGTCGATGAACCAGGTGCCAAGGCCGAGCTTGGGGATGCTCAGGCCGATTTCGAGCGTATAAGTTTCGTTTAAGATCATGGAAATTGCCTCTGATTACAGCTTATTGTACTCTTCGTCCGAGACCGGCTCGCACCACTCGTTCCGGCAGTTTTTGCCGGGGACTTCAACGGCGATGTGGCTGAACCAGCTGTCCTTTTTCGCGCCATGCCAGTGCTTCACGTTCGCGGGGATCATGATGACGCTGCCCTCGTGCAGGCTGACGGCGTCCTTGCCCTCTTCCTGATACCAGCCCTCGCCCGCGGTGCAGAGAAGGAGCTGTCCGCCGCCGGAAGTCGCGTGATGGATGTGCCAGTTGTTGCGGCAGGCGGGCTCGAAGGTCACGTTCGCGGCGAAGAGGCTGCCTTTCGGGTCAGTCAGAGGATTTAAGAACGCATCGCCGATGAAAAACTTGGAGTAAGCGGTGTTCGGCGTGCCGGTGCCGAACATGTTGACCTGTTCAAATGCTTCTTTATTTTCGTACTTCATGTTAAAAAGCCTCCTCTGCTTTAGTTTTCCACATTGTAGCGCAGCCAGACCGCGCCGCTGCCGTACTGCTGCACGCTCGTGAGCTTGAGCGGCGTGACGCCGCGCTCCATCGGCAGGCCGTCGAACACGCTCTGCATGCCGCCGCGGCCGTCGATGCCGGCGCCGATCAGAATGCTGACCTCGTCGAGTAGCCCCGCGGCGAGGAAGCCTGCGTTGATGTGTCCGCCGCCGACCGCGGCGGATCTCTTGACGTCAAACTCCGCGGCGAGAATTTCGCACGCGCGCTTCAAGTCGACGTGTTCCTTGCCGCAGGCGATCCACGAGATGTGCTTGCCGTTGAGATACGCAAGGTACTCCTTGCTGACCTGCTCGCTCGTCAGGATGAGCAGCGGACGCTCGTCTTCGGCGCTCTCACCCCAGAGGAGCGTGCCGTGGGTGTCAACGACGATCTCGTAGCCCTCGACGTCGGCGGCCTTGGAAAAGGCCTCCTTGCCAAGTGCTTCGGCGGTCTTGGCCTCAAACTTTCCGGGCAGCGCCATTTCGAGCTCCGCGGTCACGCGGCCGCTGATACGTGTGGGCGCGTCCAGCGCGTCGAGCGTGTCGTAATATTCCTGCACGCCGGGTAGGTGCTCGGTCATGGCGCAGTCGATACGTCCGTCGACCGAGGTCATCATGTGGCATACGATATAAGGCTTGTTCATGAGACATTCCTCCTGAAAAAACTTGTTGTTCTTAAAGTTCACTGATACTCTACAACTTAAAGTACACTTTCAGTCAAGAGGGTTTCGAAAATTTTTTCGATAGTCCGTTACAAAAGCTTGCACGCTTGACAGAAAGAAAATGGCACCATATAATATATAGAACATACGTTTTAGATGACGCGGCGGGGAGGAAGCTCAATGTATTTTGCCTACGGGGAAGAGGAGACCGACTATCTTAAAAAGAAGGATAAGCGCATGGCCGAGGTCATCGACCGCATCGGCCATGTCGAGAGAAAAGTGGATACTGACCTCTTTTCCGCCGTCGTGCACCACATCGTCGGCCAGCAGATCTCGACCAAGGCACAGGAGACGATCTGGCAGCGGATGCTGTCGGCACTCGGCGATGTCAACGCCGAGACGGTCCTTGCCGCGGGTGTTTCCAAGCTCCAATCACTCGGCATGACGTTCAGAAAGGCGGAGTACATCACGGATTTTGCCGAAAAGGTCCACACCGGCGCATTCGATTTAGAAGGTATCTGGCAAAAAAGCGACGAGGAGGCTATCCGGGAGCTTTCGTCCCTCAAGGGCATTGGCGTGTGGACGGCGGAGATGATCCTGCTCTTCTGCATGCAGCGGCCGGACGTGTTGAGCTGCGACGACCTTGCCATCCAGCGGGGGCTGCGCATGGTGTACCACCACCGAAAGATCGACCGAGGGCTCTTTGAAAAGTACCGCCGCCGCTTTTCGCCCTATGGCAGCGTGGCGAGCCTGTACCTCTGGGCGGTGTCCGGCGGTGCGATCCCCGAGCTGCACGATTACGCGCCGAAAGAGAAGAAATGAGGCGAGGACGATGACTTACACCCAGCATTATGATTCGCCGCTCGGCGGCATCCTGTTTGCGGCGGACGAAGAGGGCTTGACGGGCCTGTGGTTCGACGGGCAGAAATATTTTGCCCGCACGCTGCCAAAAGAGTATGCCGAGAGCGAGACGCCTGTTTTGTGCGAGGCCAAGCGCTGGCTCGATATCTACTTTTCGGGCCGCGAGCCGGACTTCACGCCGCCGCTCCACCCCGTGGGTTCGGCATTCCAGCAGGCAGTATGGGCGCTGCTGCTGGGAATTCCCTACGGTGAAACAACGACCTACGGCACGCTTGCGCGAAAGCTGGCGGAAAAGCAGGGCCTAACGCACATGTCTGCGCAGGCCGTCGGCGGCGCGGTGGGGCACAACGATATTTCGCTCATCATCCCCTGCCACCGCGTGGTGGGCGCAAACGGCAGCCTGACCGGCTACGCAGGCGGCGTCGACAAAAAGATCAAGCTGCTCGAGCTTGAAAGGGCGGATATGAAGGCCTTTTTCGTGCCGAAAAAGGGGGCTGCGCTGTAAAACAAAAGAAAAGGCATTCCGCGCGATAGCTGGGTGTACGTAAGACAGTATTGCGCCGAGATTGACGAAGCGGCACGAAACCGCATGGAGCTGATCGTGCGGTCACTGGCAGAGCAAAACGGCGTG
>ENA-UPSY01001020-UPSY01001020.1-human-gut-metagenome-genome-assembly--contig:-NODE-1020-length-31166-cov-7.731931_pt1 | contig 31166 bp, 29 predicted proteins | sample MGYA00250044_ERZ773365 | MGnify/ENA primary metagenome ERZ773365 (study PRJEB29103, sample SAMN06111932) | human gut metagenome | biome: human gut; feature: ankylosing spondylitis patient; material... | reverse complement strand
CGGGCGATGCTGATGGGACATCCTGATTATGCGCTTCATTGATTAAGCTGTTGCGTCCCAGTGAGGAGAATTTCTGCAGAAAAACAACATACCGAATGGCCCCGTAGTACGAAAACATGTTTAGGAACATGCTGGCGAAGAATAGAATTCTGGCGGAGAAGACATAAATCTCATTCTCTTTCTCTGTGAAATATATAAAAATGATAATGGTATCAATTATGGAAATTGCGAGCCATATGAATATGAAACCGATTCGGAATATTGTGTGTATGCCTTTTGGCGTTTTGCCATTGACCGCATTGCGGTAGTCATTATACAGATTTGCGTACTCTTTACTTTTGAAAGAGCTGGCCATACGGTCAAAACTGGTTTTCCCCCACGGAGTAACACCGACCCAAACAGAGATGCTGATCAAGGATAGCGTAAGAACAAAATATAGGCGCATTTGATCCGCGTGTATAGTGGACCCCATCTTAGAGAGAATTGCGTAATAGATTGTGACTAAAGTAAATACGACGATGCAGAAAAAGATGATGGACATATATTTTTTAAGACCATACTTTTTGAAAACAGGCAGCTTAGAGGGGGCGGTGAGACAATCAAGGATGCCATACATACTGAGGGATTCGGCGATTTTCGCCAGTACCTTTTGAGCTTTCATCATTCACCCTCCGGGCGAAGGCAGAACTCCAGGCTGGCGAAGTAGTTGCGCGTACCCTTTTCGAGCTCGTACTCAGTCATTTCATCGTCGTCATCGACGTCGAAATCGTTTTCGTCCACATCGTCGTCATCGATATCGTAGTCACTTCCGTCCTCGTTATAGCGGAGGTATTTATACGAACCGCCGCCGATTTCGGCATATATTTTGATGATCCGGCCGGATTTGCGCAGATTGCGGACACGGCCGGTGCTGCCGCGTTTGATGTACCCGATGTGTTGCCCAGCAACAACGACCTTGATTGCCTTTGGGTCATAGGCCTACTATAATAGCTCTTTTTCTATTTTGAGGTACACCATATTCAGACGCATCAAGTACTTGATAAGTTATATTATACTCTTCAGCACCTAAAATTTCTTTAATACGGTTTATGGCATAACCATTATCTCTTGTAAGAAGCCCTCTTACATTTTCAATCATAATTACTTTTGGATGAATCCTTTGCACAAAACGTATGTACTCAAAAAACAACTTATTTCTTGGATCTTCCATTTCCTTTTGCCATCTATTGGCGGAGGAAAATCCTTGACATGGAGGCCCACCAACAACAACATCAACATCACCATATTCTTCTTCAATTTGAGTATCAGAGAATTTAGTTATGTCTATGTTATGTACTTTTGCCGTCTTAAAATTATGTTGAAAGGTTATTGTTGCATACTCATTAAAATCAATACCTCCTGCAATATCAAACCCTGCAAGAGCATACCCTTCACTTATACCGCCACAACCGCAAAATAAATCTAATACTTTATATCTTCTTTTTACCATTGTATTTGCAATATTCATTTTTTCTCTGTATTATTAAGCAACTCCTTCACATCGACGTCTAAAAGTTTTGCAATTTTGTCAAGAGTGTTCAAATCTGGTTGAACGGTATTGCTACACCATTTACTAACAGTACATGCTGATTTCCCAATTTGACCTGCTAACCATTTACTTGTTTTTTCTTGTTCTGCAAGAACAGCTTTTATTCGATTCAACTTTGACATGATAGTTTATATAATTATTGTTTAGTGCAAAGTTAATAAATTTACATGATGTTGAGGGCATTTTCATTTAAAATTCCATTTACTCTATGTGACGGCTAACCACCTCGAATACCAATCTTAAAATGCAGGCAATCTGTTTCGACTGTTCGTATTTCATGCGATGCTGGAACAACTTCCTTATACTAAGGAAACTTATTAACTGACTTACTTCTATAATACCAAGCAAGTTTTACCGGTATGTTCTACAACCATGCAGATAAATCAAGATAGTTGCTAATATTAGAGTCTTTAAGGTTACGTTATTCTTCACTTTAAAGGTTCTGACAATGGCAACCGGTTACCAGTGGCTCATCTGAAAACGAATACCGTGTTCTTTGTAAATCTCAGAATACTGAATATATGAAAGCATTGGAGTATCATAGCCGAAACCGTTTCTTATGCGCAAAGGTACTGCGGACTGGAGAAACGCAAATGACACTTACGGTTTCAGTCGGAGGACTTGACGGCAGCCTTCCGCAAATTTTCTCATGCCTCAAAAATTTGAATATTCCGTCTGCATTCTCTGACTTCACACTTGTCTTTTTCTCCCTTTGGTCCGCATTCACAAATGCACATAAAACGGTTTTCCCGGCTATGAAGCTCAATGCGCTTTACTGGAGGGAAAAGAATCGGAACTTCAAAATTCAAATGTTATGCGAGCAAGAAGAATGAGTATCAAACAATCTTTTAATTTTTTACTGAGATGTGCAGATAATGATAACATAACTGGCGAAAGCTTTGGAGGATTATCCACTTTATTTCCAGGGCGACAAGGGAAAAGGAGGCTGTTTTCCGTACGATTTTTGCCCTTGACTTCGTAAGATGGTTTATTTGAAGGAAACAAGAAGGATGACGATGTGATTTTTTCGGTATCGTGGCCGGATTCATGGAGGATAAATACAGTATATTTCCCTCAATGAGCTTTCAGACGTGAATTTGGCCTGAATGCTCAGGGACTTGGCAAGCTATCTGGATAACTAAATCTTTTTGAGTAAACTGTATCTCATATATAAAAAAACGACCCGCCGATTTAAGCATTGTGAAGAGGCTTGGCGGGTTCTTGTTTTACAAAGATAGGTAAAAATTATGATTCAGTAAAATATACTTGCCTTCTTTATATAAAGTTTTGTAAACTATTTATCATCACAAGATTCATCTAAAGATTTATCCAGACCAAATATTCCTTTCGGAGCCACCTTACGCCATGAATTGCCAAATTTCATATCCAGATAATCAAAAACCACCTGATTATAAGCTGTCAGTATATGATTGGGAACACCCAGATAACAGTCCAGTGTTCCATCTTTCTTCAATGGATAAAAAGCGTCATAGCTCACACCGTACATCTTCCAGAAAAAGTGTGTACGGATTTTCTGTTCCTGTCCTTCCGGTATTACCAGGCGCAATTGGGGACGTCCTTTAACGATGTTTTCTTTCGACAGCTCTGGTGAACAGTCATATTTCAAAATATGATCATACCATAAAGGAAGCACCATCCGCAAGGTGTCATTATGTGGTAAAGGAAGGGTTATTACCGTATCACAAGGGGCCAGTCCCACATATTCAGCTTTCAGATGATAAGTTCCAGCCTCCAGTCCCTTTATCCGGAAGCAGCCGGTGGAATCTGTCAGCCATCCCAGAAACGGCTGTCCTGCCATGCTCAGATTGGAACCAACCAGTACATCATGTACCACATCATAAGGAGGGCGTTGACGGACAGATTCACCATACACCTGACCGACAATTGTATATCTTGCAGAATCACCCTCATTATGCGTTATATCTTCTTTCAGCGGCATAGTAAAATACTGAAATTCTATAGTGTGCTTCCCGTTGATAAAAAGTACCTCCCATGGATAAATGGATCTAAGCGTTTCTTTGAGAGCAAGAGCCAGCGGATGAGTTCCGTCGTCTGTCTTTTCCCGTAAAGAACGTATAAAGACAGAATGCACGTCACAATCTACGAAGCGCCCGTCTTCCGTCGTCTGGAAATCACTTATCGTAAAAACAATCCGTTCTCCCCGGTATTCAGGAAACCGCTTCCAGGGAAACCTACGCTCGATTTCTCCCTGTGCTTTCATCAGATTCAGTCCGGTTCTCCGGTAATTATGATAAGTCTGCGTTTTCAGCACTTTGCCGTTCCGGAGAGTCAGCACCCGTTCCGTTTCCATGTTACGGTTGAACCCATCATGCACGTATCTCACCAGATCTCCTTTTCCGGCCCGAAGCTCCCCACTGAACCAGCGGGCTTGAATCATTCCCGCCTGAAAATAGGCTGCAAAGAGCGGCTGCAACTCCTTCACTTCATACACCCGTGTAGATTCCTTTTTACTGACTTCATCGTAGATATCCGCTTCTACCCGTTGCAGGCAAAGATATCCGTCACGTATCTCCCAGAAAGCAGTATAGCCGCTATAATTGCCCGTAGACCAATTAATATTTTCCGGAAGAAAATCTTTCATCCGCATATATAGCAGAGAGTCGTATCCTATGGGCTTTGCCATCAAATCCCATTCTTCTCCTTCCAGGCGGATTATATCGCCTGATTGTCCCGTAGCTTTCACAGGTAAACCGACAAGCGAAAGTAAAATGGCGATCACTAAAATTCTCATACACATGGCCTGTTTACTTTAAGAACAAGATAATGCTCCTTAAAAATACGAAAAGTATTTTATTTTACAAAACCTTTTCGTATTTTAGTAGAAACTAAATCACTTGACTATGGGAACTTTAGGTTGTATCAATGATATGCAAAGGCGGGATAAAGAAAACCGTGAACTCAGGAAATTGGGCAGAGAACGCATAAAAGAGACCCGTACCAGACTCTCGAAAATTGGTAAGGGTACAAAACTGCCTGAAATTTCGGCAGAAGAAGTGGAAGAAATCCAAAGAAAGACAAAAGAAAAAACCGACATGGACAATGACAATCTGTTCAAAACCAAAATAATCATTGCAGTGTGTTTCTTATTCGTTTTTCTTCTGGGTTGTATTCTCTATTTATTATAGATTCTTTAATCAGTTTTTTATTTACAGATTCATTTTTATGACTTAAATGGGGAAAGTATCACATCATGAAAACCGGAAAGATGTATAAAATTATGAATGTGATGTATAAACTTACTATTCTTGAATAACAGTTTGTTGAGAAAGTATGGATTAATATCTGTTTTTCCAAATAAATCATTACTTTTGCGGCATCTTTTGATGTCTGTCTCCAAAGAATAAATATTTAGGCATTATTTAAATTACTTCATATGGATCCACTTGTTGGAAGGGAAAGAAGCCGGCCCGCCAACAAGAGCAGCAAATATAATTTGATTTATAAGTAAAATAAAAAACACTTCAACGGCTAACGAGAAAAAGAACGGAATAATAAGAATGACGGAGACAAGAAGTACACTTGACTCCGGACAGAAAGGTTGGGAATATGTACTGAAAAACGAATAAACCTGGAATTCAATACGGTTGCATAATCTGCTTGAATTCAGTATTGACATAACTCTAATAATATGAAATGTATATTTTATTGTGCATCTTTGTTTCTTCTTGCTTCAGGCTCTGTTTTTGCCCAGAAATCAAGAATGAATGTCTTCTTGCAACAGAACGAATTAATGTTTAATGTTTCCTATAACAATCGTCCCGTTATAGAAAACTCATCTTTGGGAATCATCATGGACAACTGTCCGTATGGTAAAAATATTAAATCTTTTTCTGAGACGGAATCCTCTGATGAATCAATCAGAAGTTATCTGGCTAATGGCGTTCATAACTCATTCTATGTAGATGTCAAAGAATTTGATGATGGTATCGCATTCAGATACCGGATACCGGCCAATGGGCCTAAATGTGTCTATGGAGAAAGCACTTCTTTTGTTTTCCCGTCAAATACAACTGCATGGTATGCAAGTGGACCGTTTCAGTATGGATGGCACCAGATTTATCAGGAACGTAAAACTGACAGCATCGAAGGAGAACTCCTTGCTCCTCCCGCTACGTTCCTGACTCAAGAGGGGATATATGCGGCGATCACGGAAGCTAACCTGTTTAATTTTCATGGGGCAGTCATGTATTGTATGGCCCCAAACAAAATACAATTTGGTTATGCCGACAATAAAGGCCATATCGAAACAGGTATTGAAACCGGTTTGCCTCCTGCCAAATATTGGCATGAAGCTGTAAGAAATAATCCCTGGATAGCTTACCCTGACAAGAATGAGATCAAGACTCCCTGGAGAGTTCTGATGTTGGCTGACGACCTGAATAGCCTGGTAAACAACAAAATCATTTCGCAGGTCTGTGACAAGCCTGATAACGCTCTTTTTTCAGACAGCAACGAATGGATAAAACCGGGAAGAGCTGTATTTACATGGCTGACCGAAGGAGGGGTTGAACGTCTGAGTGTTGCCAATCACAAAAAATATATAGACGGATGTGCTGAGCTTGGAATAGAGTCTGTCGTAGTAGATGACGGATGGGAAAACTGGGCTCAGACAGAAAAAGAAGCTAACGGACGTGACAAATGGGCCATGCTGAAGGAACTTGTTGAGTATGCAGCCGTAAAGACACGGAAAGACGGAAAAGATCTGATTGTTGTGTTCAACGGAAAGGGGAGTGGCATTACTGCTGATGAATTTGCACCGAAGCTGATTGGCCGTAAGACCAACGGTGAACTGTTATACGGATATGCAGATCTTCCTTATGTGGATTATTCTCCTTCCATATTGTCAGCTGGTTGTCCGGTATATGATGCCGAACAGAATACATTGAAAGTGAAAGTTACAAACTTCGGACTTTCAGCATCCCAGCTTGCAGAAATCGAAATTATCTGCTCCGGAAAGACAATAGCTAAGGGAAATGTCGGTTCTTTACAGCCTTATGAGGAAAAGGAACTCTCACTGAAAAACTTACAGCAACAGAAGCCCCAGACTGCTTATGAAGTTGTTTTATCTGGTAATAAAAAAGAAATAGAACGTACGTCATTCCAGATCTCCAGCAAACAGGAGAATTAAGCAGAACTTAAAAAGCCCTCGTTTCACTGAAATAATAACCGGTGAAACGAGGGCTTTTCAAATTCTAGCCGATAATCCATTTGCTTCCGGGAATCAGACTGATTAGCTTGGTAGTTACCACACAACAGACAAAACACAATACTGCCATGCAGGGAATAGTGACCGCAACCGGAAGAACAGGCTGTGCCGGTCCTTCTGGCATAAATAAAGGCGCAATGTTGGAAAGAAACAGAATATGCATCAGATACATGCCAAAGGTCAGTTTTGAAATACCTGTGATCCAAGGATGTGCTTCTTGTCTTTTAATGCAGGTGAACATCAGGAAGGCTCCAAAAGTAGCAAGCAAAACATTCGGTGTACAGAATTCCCATGACCATTCATAGCTGGGTGTCTGCATGACAATGCCTGGAACTCCTGCGTGCCAGGCTGACCACGCTGTAAATGCTGCACCGGCAACAAATGAGCCTATACCGACTTTCAGGCGTTTGGCCCGGTCCCATTTCAGATGCACGCGTATATAATGGGCCATAACCAAATAGCCCAGATAACCTGAACAATAATAGAACATTCCAAAATAAGGATTCCAGAAACAGGTTCCCCATAAATTAGAACTGACAAACCGGGTCAGCCAGGGAACAAGAGTAGACAGCATAAAGAAGATGAGAAAAAGACGTTCTTCTTTGGCCGAAGCGCGTTCCAGCCACGGTGAAACTACCGGAATGATGAGATACAGTGAAATGAGCGGATACATAAACCACAGATGGCCGGCCATGGAAGGAAACGTAAATGGCAAAAGTCTGAAATCCTGCCAGGACTGTTCCCAGGTCATCTGTCCCCAGGCCAAAGGCAGGAAACAGTAAATTAACATGAAAAATACAAGAGGCGGAATGATGCGCTTGAATCTATGCTTGTAAAAATCGCTCATGGATACATTGGGTTTGACCGGTACCAGCAGGAAGGCACTGACCACCATGAACAATGGCACGCTCATTCGCCCCAATGCGCCATCATAAAAGGCCACCCAGAAACGGTTGCTTTCATTAGCCAGCATAGTTGTATCTGCCGATATACAATAAAAATTCTCACTGGCATGTACCAGCATCACAAGAAAACAGGCAATAACACGAACATAATCGATGAATACGATTCTATTAGAGTTTTTCATTGGTGTAAGATTTAATCTGATTCAAATATTCAATTTTAATTTCCCCAAGTAAAGTTTATAAAGTGATGTGTTTCATCTTTACTTTGCAAAACTAGGAAAAAGATAACTAACCTGCAAAAGTTATTGGTATGACTTATGGCTTTTAAGATCATCATTCATCTGCCTCTGGCTTTTTTTGTTCTCCTCATCTTCCGGATCTGATCATTATTATACACTGTAAACCAGCACCTTGAAGTTTTTCCCTATTACAGATAGGAATATTCCCCCGGAAACATAGGAAAAATCATTCGGGAGTCTCGGATTCCTTGTCTATCTTTGCTTCATCGAAAACCAGAGGACACAAAGTTCTCACAATACAGGAAACCATGAAACGAGGAAAAAGTTATAGAATGATATGCGGGATGTTGATGCTGATCACTTTCGCGTTTGCTTTTCAGGCATGTGATTATGTAGGAGTAGAGATAGGTGTCGGTACAGATGCATATCGTGAAAATACAGACTACCTGTGCAGCCGTCCCTGGTCTGACGAATGGTATGATGATTATGGAACTTATTACTATCAGGAACTCAGATTTTACGGAAACAATACGGGAGAAGATTATCTGTATACACAGGACCGCCACGGATACATACAGGAAAGTGTGTACAACTTCACATGGGACTGGTTCAACAGTATGTATACCAGTATCCGGCTGACTTATGGCCCCGGTGATTACTCGTATATGGACAATATATCCATGGGAGGTAACCGTTTAAATTGTTTACTCGACGGACAGCCTGTCTATTTCATTGGAAAATAAGATTTTTAAGAACATTGTGTGAACAATTTGCGTGTGTCTTTGTTTATTGAATATAACATAAAAAGAGACTCATTCTTGTTTTCATTTTTAAGATAATTAATTTTTGGGTTTATTTATCGTGTAGCTGCATCTGTCTCAGGAACTGGTAGATGCAGCTTTTTTCGGCCAGTCTCATTCCTGGGTTACAAAGTAACGTCTGAATTTTAAAACATTATTCTTCCTGAATCCATCTGTAATCAAACGAGTTTTTGTACCTTTGACAAAAATAGACCATAAAAACACAGAACATGAAAAATTTGGAAATCAAAAAAATCAGCGGTTTCACTACCGCTCAGGAAATACCGGCCTTGCTGGATCGGGAAGGAATCGAGTTTCAACCTATTGATACGGTCAACTGGCCGGAATATCCTTATAAACCGGAGGTAAAGTTCCGGGTTGCCCATACAGGGGATTATATACTGATACATTACACCGTAACAGAAGCCAGCGTACGGGCTGTAGCTCCGCATGACGGAGGACGGGTTTGGGAAGATGCCTGCTGTGAATTTTTCCTGCAACCGGAAACCGGAGAACCTGTTTACTATAATTTTGAATGTAACTGTGCCGGTACTCTGCTGCTTAATTGCGGACGGGTAGGTGACCGTCATCCCGCACCGGAAAGCATTATGCAACAGGTACTTCGCTGGGCCTCTCTAGGCAGAGAACCGTTCGAAGAACGGATCGGTACCTGCAGCTGGCAGCTGGCTCTGGCTATTCCTGCAGCAGCAGTATTCAATCACTCGGTAAAAGACTTCAGCGGACTTCATATGCGAGCTAATTTCTATAAATGCGGTGACCTGCTTCAGACTCCTCATTTCCTGTCTTGGAATCCGATCCAGTTACCGAAGCCTTGTTTCCATTGTCCTGAATTCTTTGGAAATATTCATTTTGGAGAATAATTGAGACAAAAAAAATCGGCTCAGCGTTGTCATTCAACATGCTGAGCCGAACTTATTCTTCCAAACTTACTCTTTTTGTCCTTCCGGCTTCAACCAGCGATCCAGCCAGCTGAAGAATGTACGTTGCCAGAGAATACCATTCTGCGGTTTCAATACCCAGTGGTTTTCATCGGGGAAGATCAGCAATTCAGCAGGAATACCTCTCAGCTTGGCTGCATTGAAAGCTGCCATTCCCTGTGAAGCCAGAATACGGTAGTCCTTTTCTCCGTGGATACAAAGAATCGGAGTATCCCATTTATCAACAAACAGGTGAGGAGAGTTTGCATAGCTGCGCTTAACAGCCTCATTGGTCTTTTCCCAGTACGGACCGCCCAGATCCCAGTTGGTGAACCAGAGTTCTTCTGTTTCCAGGTATTGCTGTTCCATATTGAAGAAACCGTCATGGGCAATGAATGCCTTGAAACGTTTGTTATGGTGTCCGGCCAGCCAATAAACCGAATATCCTCCGAAGCTGGCACCCACACATCCCAGACGATCCTTGTCTACATACGGCTCCTTGGAAATATCATCAATGGCACTCAGATAGTCATCCATACAGTGACCGCCATAGTTGGTACTGATTTCTTCCAGCCATTCCATACCGAAGCCCGGCAGACCGCGGCGGTTCGGAGCAATGACAATATAACCGTTGGCAGCCATAATCTGCAAGTTCCAGCGGTAGCTCCAGAACTGGCTGACAGGGCTTTGCGGACCACCTTCACAGAACAGGAGGGTAGGATATTTTTTGTTCGGATCAAAATCAGCAGGATAAACTACCCATGAAAGCATGTCTTTTCCGTCAACGGTCTTTGTCCAGCGGGGTTCCACTTTACCCAGTTTCAGCTGACTGAAGATATGATCATTTTCTTTGGTGATGCGGGATACGGCATTTTCCTGATTCAGGGAAACGGTAAACAGTTCGTCTGCTTCACTCAGAGAATGGCGTTTAGTCAGCAACTGTCCGTCATTCAGCATAGCTACTGAAGCATAGTCATACATACCGTCGGTCAGCTGCTTCACATCTCCTTCCAGATTCGTACTGTGAATCATGCTGGTTGCATGCCATACTCCTACAAAATACAAGGTACGGCTGTCAGGAGCCCAGCAATAGTCGTCTACGCCCGACTGGAAACTTTCCGTGACATATGTTTTTTTGCCGCTGGTCAGATCCATTACACAAAGGCGGTTGCGGTCGCTTTCGTAACCGTCACGTTCCATACTCTGCCAGGCAATGCTCTTGCCGTCAGGAGAGAATTTGGGATTTGTATCATAGCCCATGTTCTTGTCGGCAGCATCTTCCTTGCAGAGATTGCGGGTCTGTTTGGTTTCCAGGTTATAAAGATAAATATCAGAATCCGTAGAAATGGCATAATCCAGTCCGGTTTTCTTGCGGCAAGTATAGGCAATCTGCTTCGAGTCGTTGCTCCATGCCAGCTGCTCGATACCGCCGAAAGGTTTCATCGGTGATTCATACGGTTCACCTGCCAGGATATCTGTGGCTTCTCCTACTTTGTTCCCGTCAAATGAAGCTACGAAAGGATGGGGGACAGTCTGTACCCATTCATCCCAATGTTTGTACATCAGATCATCGATTACCATACCGCTGGCCTTATCCAGATCCGGATATTTGTCTGCAGTACGTTCTCCATATTTCACTTGAGAGATAAAGAGCAGCTTGCTTTCATCCGGAGAGAAACGGAATCCGTCAATGCCACCGGCATAGTCAGACAACTGCTTGCGTCCGCTTCCGTCGGGATTCATTTCCCAAACCTGACTGTTGCCGTTGGCATCGGCAGCCAGAAAAGCAATCTTGCTGCCATTCTTGATCCATGCCGGTTCACCCTCACTGGCAGCAGTTGTCGTCAGCAGACGGTTATCAGATCCATCCGCATTCATCACATAAATCACCAGGTGACTTTTGTTTTCCTTCACACTGTAATAAGATACAGTATAAGCAATACGTTTGCCGTCAGGCGAAACAGCAGAACTTCCGATACGTCCCATCGCCCACAACGTCTCCGGAGTCATACGGCCTTCCTTTACCGTAATTTCTTGCTTGCCGATAATAGGGCCTTCAGCCTGTGCCGCTTTTTCAGGACTGACGCAGGCTGATGTGACCATCATCATGGCAGCTGTCATAGTCATAAAATTTCTGTTCATGTTTTTTAGATGTCATTTTGTCTTCCGGCAAAGATAATACAAAAATACACACGGAATGTATTTCTCAAAATGTATTCTGTTCTAAAATCCGGTCATTGGTCTCTTCTTCGCCTCTCCTTTGTAAAACCGGACAGAAAAGAGCCTCCTTTGTCTTCCAGACAAGCATGGGAACCGGACGATAAGACAACTTGTAGCGAAGAATACATTGTGCCACCTGAATAGAGTTTCCCTGGTGAGTTTCTTTCAGACGGTCAAGATCTTTCTTCATCAATGTCCGGTTCAAGGACAATTCCCGCAAAATGGCCCGTTCCAGACTGAGGTTGGGCGTAAAGTGAAACAGGTCAAAGATATCATGAACCCCATCGCTCAATAAAGTACCCCAACCCCGTTGGTTACAGAAATCATGCAAGGCCTGATATTTAGTCATAACCTCTTTGCTGACCATCATCAATAACGGTTTTATCTCTGTTACAAAACATTGTCCGTCGGTCAAACACACCAGTACATCCGGAACATAATAATGAGATCCATGATGCTCATAGGGTACCTTAAAAGGCTGTTCGCAATATGCCCGAACCACATCAGATTGTTCCAGTCTTTTAAAGAAATGTTTTTCCAGTTTGGATTCATAAAAGACATTCCTGTTCATTTTCCGGCTATAAAACTCACCGGAATGTGAACGTTCTTTTTTTATTTCCGGATTATACACGCGGATTGGAGTAAAGTTGCAATGATAAGATTCTGAAAACACCGAGACTTGCTCCGGCCAGATAATTTTGGGCAAAAGGACTTCCAACCCCTTTCTTGTAACATTTCTCCGGGATGATGTTTTTTTTATCAGGTTAATCCATTTCCGTTCTGAACCTTCTAACCGCAGAAAGAGTTTCACAAAACGAAGGAAAAGATATATTTCCCATTCAGGAAGATGTATTTCCCTGAATTCCATCAGGAAACGGATATGATCAGTTTCTCCTGACCGGGAATAGTGACCTTGATTTGTCAGCAGATTATAAATGCGCATAACCGGAACATATTTTCTCCGCTGTAAGAGATAAAATTTCTTGAACACCTTGACTTCCAGCTGTCTTATACGCTCCTTGCACAGTCCTAGTTCTTCAGCCATTTCTGTATGATTCCGGGTATCAGTTTCATCCAGTCCGTAAAGTGAAATAAAAAGCATACGCTCCCGCTCTTTCAGTAAGAGTACATTGTCATTCTTTCGCTGGGCGTACAGACATAAGACCAGATTATTAAGAAAATAACATCCTATTGCATCCATAGTTTTCGGTTTAAGATCATGTATTAGTTTTCGTGATTTTGCAAAGATAAATTTTCTTTTTATAGATTCTCTCTAAATCACAAAAAATCCCGCCTGCCTAATTAAAGACAGACGGGATTTCATATTTTTCAGCTGAAATTCTGATTAAATCAGCTATTATTTCTTGTTCATACGTTCCTGACGTTCTTTCTGAAGACGTTCCTGTTCCTTCTGCAAAGCTTCCAGCTTGGCCATCAGACCGCTTGCCTTCTGCTGCGACGGAGCCTTTTTATTGGCTTCCAGCTGAGCCAGCAGCTTCTTTTCATCCGTCATGCGGCGCATGATCCACATGGTCAGAATACCGATAAGACCGGAAATGAAATAATAGTAGCTCAAACCTGATGCATATTCATTGAAAATGAAGAAGAACATCAGCGGCATGATATACATCATCCATTTCATGGCTGCCATCTGCGGATTGTTACCCATATCCTGCTGCTTCATCATGACAATCTGATTGATGACGGTTGTTGCACTGAAGAGCAGACAGAACAGACTCAGGTGGTTACCCAGCAATGGGATGCTGGTGCTCCAGCTGATCAGATCATCATAAGAAGAAAGGTCACTTGCCCACAGGAAACTCTGCTGACGGAGCTCGATAGCATTCGGAACAAAGAAGAACAGTGCCATGAACACCGGTGTCTGAAGCAGCATCGGCAAGCAGCCGCCCATCGGGCTGACTCCATACTGGCTGTAAAGTGCCATGGTTTCCTGCTGTTTCTTCAGAGCATCTTCCTGCTTGGGATATTTGGCATTGATCTTGTCCACATATGGTTTCAAAGCACGCATCTTGGCTGACGAAATAAACGACTTCCAGGTGGTCGGGAGCACCAGAATCTTTACGATAATGGTCATCAGCAGAATTACCATACCCATGCTCAGACCCCAGCTGGAAAGCCAGTCAAACAGGTTGATTGTAAACCAGCGGTTAATGAGCCGGATAATCGGCCATCCCAGATAAACCAGATCTTCCAGTTCCAGGTCCTTATCCTTGAAGCTCAAGTCATTGCTTGCAAGCAGAGTCTTGAAGTGGTTCGGTCCGAAATAGAACTGGAAATTACTCGGTTTCGCACCTGTCGGATCGAAAGCAGTCTGCATATCGGCCTGATAGTTCTTCATGTAGCCGCTGCCTTTCTGTTCCATTTTCGATTCCAGTGTAGCCTTTTCAAAATTCTGCTCAGCGATGAACACGCATGAGAAGTACTGGTTCTTGAAAGCTACCCAGTCAAGTACTTCCGGAATAGTTTCTTTTTCGTCTTTTGTTTCACTCAGGTAATCAAAACTGTCGTCCACCGGCTTATAGGTCAGCGAAGTGTAACGCTGTTCGAAAGTATATCCTTTCTCCATCTGGCGTGCACGCTGCTTCCAGTCAACACTGACGGTCTTTGTGGAAGGGGAGAAGAAGTTCTGCATGCCTGAAGCCTGAATGCTGAAGTCTACCATATAAGAGTTGGGCAACAGCTTGTAGACAAAGTCCAGATGACCACCGTTGGATGCGTTCAGACGCATGGTTACGGATGTATCTGTCTTGCTGACAGTTTCAAAATACAGGTTTTCACTCAGCAGATTCTCATTCTTTCCTTCAAAACCGAAGTTCAGCGAAGCATCCTCTCCGTCAAACAGGACGAGTGGTTGTTTCTGCTGATCCATGTACTCCTTCAGCATGGCCTTCTTCACGCGTCCTCCCTTGTTCGAGAAAGTCAGCTGAAGCAGATCATTTTCCAGGGTAGTCAGTTGCTCTGTTCCCTGGGTAGCCTGATAGAACATGGAAGTAGAATCCAGCCGGATTGTCTTTTCTGCAGCTTCCTGCGCTTTGAGAGCTTCCTGCTCCTTCTGGATCGCAAGTTGCTGGATAGAGTCTTGATAGTGCTGTGCACGTGCTTTTTCTTCCTGACTGGGACGGTTGTAGATGCCGAAGCCGACAATGACCGCTCCGATCAGGACGAAACCTACTAACGTGTTTTTATCCATTTCTTCAAAATTAGTTTTTGTTATTTGTCAATAGCAGCCTTGATAAATGACAGGAACAGCGGATGCGGTTTCAGTACAGTACTGCTGTATTCCGGATGGAACTGAGTACCGATAAACCATTTCAGGGTAGGAATTTCAATGATTTCCACCAGATCTGAATCCGGATTGATACCTACGCATTTCATGCCTGCAGCTTCAAATTCAGCCTTGTAGTCGTTGTTGAATTCATAGCGGTGGCGGTGACGTTCCTGAATATGTTCAGACTGATATGCCTGATATACTTTGGAGTTCGGATCAAGTACGCAATCATATGCACCCAGACGCATCGTACCACCCATGTTGGTAATGGATTTCTGTTCTTCCATGATATCGATGACATTGTGCGGAGTCTTTTCATCCATCTCACGGCTGTTGGCATCTGTATAGCCCAGTACATCACGTGCAAACTCGATTGCCATGCACTGCATACCCAGACAGATACCGAAAGTCGGTACATTGTGTGTACGGCAATATTTGATAGCTGTAAACTTGCCTTCGATACCGCGCTGGCCGAATCCCGGACAGATAATGATTCCATCCATATCCTTCAGGCTTTCTTCGATATTCTCTTCTGTCAGTTTCTCACTGTTGATGAAGTGGATATCTGCCTTGCGGTCGTTATAGGTTGCAGCCTGTGAAAGAGCTTCCAGAATAGATTTGTAGGCATCCTGCAAATCATACTTGCCCACCAGACCGATTTTTACCTTTTCAGTAGCCTTGTGACGGCGTTCCAGGAAAGCTTTCCACGGACCGAGGGTAGGGGTTTCTCCAACAGGAAGACCCATCTTCTCCAGAATCGTTACATCAAGTTTCTGTTCCTGCATACGCAAAGGTACCTCATAAATAGTCGGCATGTCCATAGACTGTACAACGGCATTGTCGTCTACATTACAGAACAGAGCTACTTTCTTCTTCAGGTTAGTGCTCAGTTCATGTTCCGTACGCAATACCAGAATATCCGGCTGAATACCTACTGACTGAAGTTCTTTTACAGAGTGCTGGGTCGGTTTGGTTTTCAGCTCACCGGCTGCTGCCAGATAAGGTACATAAGTAAGGTGTACACACAAAGCATTTTTTCCCAGTTCCCATTTCAGCTGACGGATACTTTCCAGGTATGGAAGAGATTCGATATCACCTACCGTACCGCCGATTTCCGTAATGACAAAGTCGAATTTGTACTTGTTACCCAACAATTTTACATTTCGCTTGATCTCGTCCGTGATATGAGGGATTACCTGGATGGTTTTTCCCAGATAGTCACCGCGACGTTCCTTGTCGATCACGCTCTTGTAAATACGGCCGGTTGTGATATTGTTGGCCTTTGTAGTCTGAATGCCCAGGAAACGTTCGTAGTGTCCCAGGTCAAGATCGGCTTCATGACCGTCTACTGTCACATAGCATTCTCCGTGCTCGTAAGGATTCAGAGTTCCGGGGTCAATGTTGATGTAAGGATCAAATTTTTGGATTGTTACGCTGTAGCCTCTTGCCTGCAGCAACTTACCTATAGATGATGAAATGATGCCTTTACCCAAAGAAGAGGCAACACCACCTGTTACGAAAATGTACTTTGTTTCTGCCACAATATGAATGTTTAATGATTGATATTCGTTATAACAACTTCTTTTCAAAGTTGCAAAATTATAAAAAAAAGCCGAAACTCACGATATAAACCGGCAAAACATTTCACACCATGTCCAAAGAGCACCTGCATGGCGGAATATTTGTTGATGAAACCGCACCATTTCATGGAATTTATTGTACTTTTGCAAGAAATTAAGAATATATAATAAACAATGAGAAAAATTGGATTAACCCTCTTGCTTTTTCTACTTTACGGAAGCACATGGGCACAAACGACTCAAACAGCCGGACAGAAAGCTGTCCAGGCCAAACAGGCTACGGTAATAGACACAGACAGTCTGTTGCAGCAGCTGGAAAAAGATTCCGTTATCACCTCTACCTCTGTGTCTGAAGATTCTGTTGTCAATACGGAGGAAGGAATCCAGACACGTACGCAGTCTGACAAACTGGCTGCTTCAAAGGATTCTGTTGTATCAGGAACAGATACACTGAGTATCAAAGCACAGAAAATCAAACCGGCAGTGCGGGTTCTCCCCAATCCCTATATGTTGAGATTTACGGCATTCCTTAAAAACTTCCGCAAGGATTATGATGATGCACTGGAACGCTGGGAAGATCCCTACCTGCTGATCACGGGAATCAAACCGGATCCGGACTTCTTCAAGCTGGCTTTCCCTGCCACTTATTATGAAGCGCCCGTACAGCAGGCATTCGGAATTGACGGCTGGGAACCGGCCTCCATCTATTGCCACAAGGAGCAGGAAGAAAAAAGAATGCAAAATTTGGCCAAGCTGCCTGATTTGCGGAAGTCTGAAAAGATTGACCGCCAGGTCAACCGCCAGTTACTGAACTTCTATGTCAACTACCCGACACTGGTAGTCCAGAACGAAGCCAATCTGAAACAGCTGAGCGGTGCTCCCGACAAGCTGGAAGTGAAGGATCCGCCCACAGAAAACATTCTGAATGCTGCACAGGGAAATCTCTTCATGGGTCAGATGCCTTCGCAGGACTTGTATGTACTCAAACCGAATTTCTGGACACAAACCGGTAACGGTTATCTCCAGTTCTCACAGAACTATATTTCCAAGAACTGGTATAAAGGTGGTAACAGCGCCAAATCACTGGTGTCCGGTTTCACCTGGCAGGCAAACTATGATGACAAACAGCGCATCCAGTTTGAAAACAAATTCGAATGGAAACTGGGATTCATTACAAGTCCGGGTGACACTCTCCACAGCTATACCCCGAACAACGACCTGTTGCGTCTGAAGACGAAATTCGGTTATAAGGCAATCACTCACTGGTACTATACCTTATCCGTTGACTTCGAAACTCAGTTGTTCTCTACTTACGAAACAAACACGAACAACCTGGTCTCAGCATTCTTCTCACCGGCCAAGCTGAATGTCGGTCTCGGTATGGATTACAAGTACACCAAAGGCGGATGCAATCTTTCCGTGATGGTTAACCCGCTCAACTACTCGCTGTATGCCGTAGCCAGCGACCGGGTAGATCCGACACGTTTTAACATCAAGGAAGGACACAAGACGGAGAATGAATTCGGTTCACGTCTGGAAGCCAACATCAGCTGGAAGATTATTCCGATGTTGCTGTGGGAATCCCGCTTCACATATACGACAGACTATAAGAAGGTCGTAAGTGAATGGGAAAACACATTTACTTTCGCCTTCAACAAATATCTTTCTACCAAGCTCTTCGTACACGGCCGTTTCGATGACGGAGTTGCACGGGAACCGGACAGAAGCTACTTCCAGTTGCAGGAACTGCTGAGCTTTGGTTTGAATTATACCTGGTAATCGTATAACCAATAACCTTATAATATAAAATTAGAAATGTTTACTATGCCTTCGTTTGTTCAGATACTCGACCTGATCGGGACATTCGCTTTTGCCATTAGTGGTATCCGCCTGGCTTCGGCCAAGCGTTTTGACTGGTTCGGCGCATACGTGGTAGGATTGGCCACTGCCGTTGGAGGAGGTACGATCCGTGACCTCCTGCTGGATGTTACACCTCCCTGGATGACCGATCCGATGTATCTGAGCTGTACAGCCTTCGCCATGTTTTTCGTCATTGTGTTCAGCAAATATCTGATCCATCTGAACAACACGTTCTTTATCTTCGATAGTATCGGACTGGCACTGTTTACGGTAGTAGGAGCGAGCAAGAGTCTGGCACTCGGTTATCCCTTCTGGGTAGCCATCATTATGGGAAGCATCACCGGAGCTGCCGGAGGTGTATTGCGTGACGTATTCATCAACGAAATTCCGCTGATTTTCCGCAAAGAAATTTATGCCATGGCCTGCGTGATCGGAGGGCTCGCTTACTGGGCCTGTCTGCGTCTGGGCATGGAATCATACGTGTCAGAAATCATCGGAGGAAGCGTTGTTTTCATTGTCCGCATTCTGGCTGTGAAATATAAGATCACCCTGCCAATTCTGAAAGGAGATCCCGAAGAGGAAAACAACTGATCCTCCCGGTAAAAGAAACGGGCGGAAGCACCGGACCCCATAGTCCACGCTTCCGCCCGTTTTTTTATGTATTCCGTTTCCTTATTGCAAGGTTCCGGCTTCTGCCTGCTGAATCATCTGCTGGCTGGCATACATATATACTTCCACCCGGCGATTTTCCTGCCGTCCGGCTTCCGTGCTGTTGTCCGCTACAGGATTGCTTTCACCCATACCTTCCACACTCTTGATCTGGCTGGTTGAAACACCACAGCCCAGCAAATAGCTGGATACACTCTGTGCGCGTTCCTGCGACAGATTCAGGTTCTTCTGAACACTCTGTTCCTTGGTAGAATTTCTCCAGCCCTGATTGTCCGTATAACCATAAATAGCCACGTCCATATCCCGGTTCTGGTTCAGAACATTGTTGGCAAACTTGCTGAGCGAAGCCTTGGCGGCAGAACTCAGAGTTGCACTGCTGGTAGTAAAGAGGATACCGGAATCGAAAGTAACCTTCACGGCCTGCAATCCGTTGTTATCCGTCACCTGTTCTACCTCTGCACCCTCAATCTGCTGTGCCTGCTGGGCAGCCTTGTCCATTTTCTTACCGATCAGTACACCGGCACCCGTACCAACGGCTGCTCCGACAGCTGCACCGATGGCAGCACCTTTTCCCTTACCGGCCAGTCCTCCGACCAGAGCACCCAGCGCAGCACCTCCGCCACCGCCGATAAGTCCTCCTTTGGCCGTATTGCTCATACCGCATCCGCTGAGAATCAGACATCCGCTGAGCAGCAGAGCTACGATGTTTGTTGTCTTTTTCATTTGATTCGAAAGTTTAGTTTATATTCACCAGTTTAATTTAATATGCGAAGATAGGATACTTCTTCATGGTTTCGTTCACCCGTGCCCGTACGGAAGCGATTACTTCTTCATTATCCACATTGGAAAGCACGGTTTCGATCATTTCTGCAATTTCAACCATCAGATCTTCCTTGGCTCCACGGGTTGTAATGGCAGGAGTACCCAGACGGATACCGGAAGTCTGGAATGCAGAGCGGGTATCAAACGGAACCATGTTCTTGTTGACCGTGATATCAGCAGCAACCAGCGCCTTTTCTGCCACCTTACCGGTCAGATCAGGATATTTGCTGCGCAGATCCACCAGCATGGAGTGATTATCCGTACCGCCGGAAACAATGGTAAAGCCACGGTCCATCAAAGCCTGCGCCAGTACGGCAGCATTCTTCTTCACCTGCTTCTGGTATTCCTTGTATTCCGGTTGCAGACATTCGCCGAAAGCCACAGCCTTGGCAGCGATAACATGTTCCAGCGGACCTCCCTGAATACCGGGGAATACAGCTGAATCCAGCAGCTGCGACATCATCTTGATCTCGCCCTTCGGTGTTTTCTTACCCCATGGGTTAGGGAAGTCCTTGCCCATCATGATCACACCTCCGCGCGGACCACGCAAGGTCTTGTGAGTAGTAGAAGTTACGATATGTGCATACTTCACCGGATTATCCAGCAAACCAGCCGCAATCAGTCCGGCCGGATGAGCCATGTCCACCATAAAGATTGCACCTACCTTCTCAGCAATCTCACGCATGCGCTTGTAGTCCCATTCACGTGAATAAGCCGATCCTCCGCCAATGATCATCTTCGGACGTTCACGCAAGGCAATTTCTTCCATCTGATCATAGTCCACACGGCCTGTTTCCTTGTTCAGGTTATATTCACAGGGGGTATAGATAATTCCCGATGTATTTACAGCCGATCCGTGTGACAGATGTCCGCCATGAGCCAGGTTCAGTCCCATAAATTTGTCTCCCGGATTCAGGACAGCCAGAAAGACAGCCGCATTAGCCTGTGCTCCAGAGTGAGGCTGTACGTTAGCCCATTCTGCGCCGAAGATTTGTTTCAGACGGTCGATTGCAATCTGTTCGCTCTGGTCCACCACCTCGCAACCGCCATAATAGCGTTTGCCCGGATAACCTTCTGCATATTTGTTGGTCAGACAGGATCCCATGGCCTGCATCACCTGATCACTTACAAAGTTTTCTGAAGCAATCAGTTCAATACCTTTCAACTGGCGCTGATGCTCCTTTTCGATGATATCAAAGATTAAATCGTCTCTTTTCATAAATCTGTATTTTTAGGTTAATATGCAAATTCTGTCGGTTTCTCAGAAAATCACTCCCACGGAAAAGCTCATGACGTTCCGCCGTTTCCGGACAATAATCATACTTTCATTATAGGGAGCCTCTGTTGCCTGCCGGTCAAAATCAATCGATCTGGTCAGGTTATGCAACCCGATCTCATAACGGAAATCGAAAAATACATTCGATACATTGACGCCCAGTCCGGCTACTGCACTGTAATTAAAGGGATATCCGGTTTCCCGGATGGCCTGCTGGTAAAAGCCCGAATATTCATTTTCGGTCTGCTGCTTCCACGACCACGCCACTTTGGGCCCGACAAAGAAAGCCATGCCATAAGGATGGACATCTATAAACTTATATCCATAAAGAATCGGGAGATCAATCGAAGTGACCTTGGTCTTGACCAGGGCATTTTCAGGCAGAAGCGCCGAGTTTGCCAGCGAATTGCTGACAGACACACTTCCCATAGATACATTATAGGAAATTTCCGGCTGGATGAAATGATGCTTTTTCAGGTTCAGCCGGCAAAAGACTGTCGCAAAATAGCCCACTTTGTAGTTGTTCTGGACTCCCTCAAGTTCCTTTCCGTCAATGGAAAGTTCGTCAATGAAAAACATGGAAGAATTAAAACCGGCCTTGACACCAATATTCACCAAAGGTCTTCGCAGGGTGACCATCGGAGTGTAGTTCGACTGAGCCTGAAGCGATCCGGCTGCAGCAGAAACCAGCAAGAGTACAAGGGCGGTTTTCTTCATGCAAAAATGTTTATTTTTTCTTTTCTACGGACCATCCGAACTTACCGATCTTGGGGCCCATTCCGTAATATCCGCCGTGTACATACACCAGCAGATTCGACTGAGCCAGTTCGAATTTTCCGGTTTCCGTATTCAGGTACTTGTCGTCAGCCTTCACGTTCACCACGTCTGCGATAAACATGTCGTGCGATCCCAGTGACAGGATCTCCTTCACCCGGCATTCAATACACAGGGGAGATTCTTCTATGATGGGAGCGTTGACCACACTTGCCTTTCCGGGAGTGAGGTGCATTTCCTCAAACTTGTTGTAGTCGCGTCCGGAGCGTACTCCGCACCAGTCAGTGGCATACGCCATATCCTGCGTGGTCAGGTTGATGACAAATTCCATATTCTTTTTCAGAATAGGATAGGAGTGACGTTCAGGCCGTACCGAAATGTAACACATCGGCGGGTTGGAACAAATGGTTCCAACCCACGCAATGGTAAGGATGTTATATTCTTCGACTGAACTTCCGCAGCTGACCAATACAGCCGGAAGCGGATAAATCATGGTTCCGGGTTTCCAGTCCTGCTTCATATCGTCAAATCAGTTTGATATTGTCCTTCTGCTGTTCTTTCTCGCAATAGTGGCATTTCAGCAATCCTTTTTCTTTGTCAGTCACGTGGAACCAGGTCTGCATCGGTTCGTTGTTGGTGATACATTTCGGATTGTTGCACTTCACGATACCTTTCAGTTCATCGGGCATGACAACCTGCTTCTTTTCCACCACCTCGTAATTGCGGATGATGTTCAGCTTCACGTTCGGAGCAACGACTGACAGGCGGCTTACTTCCTCATCACTGAAGAAACGGTCGGCAATCTTGATGATTCCCTTTTTGCCCAGCTTCTTGCTTTCAAAGTTATTGCCGATGGTAATGTTCGTATCCATATGCGGCAGGTCAAGCAAAGAAACCACCGTAAACAGTTTGTCAGAAGGTATATGATCGATGACGGTTCCGTTTTCCAGAGCGGCAACCTGTAATTCTTTCTTATCACTCATAGTTTTTGGAATGTTTTAATAATTATTTTACTGTGTCTGCCTTTACTTCATCCAGGGTAATGCCCAGTACGTCACACAGGATTGCCTGACGTGCATACAGTCCGTTTTGTGCCTGCTGGAAATAATATGCCTTTTCGTTGTTGTCCACATCATAGGCAATTTCATTTACGCGGGGCAGCGGATGCAGGATACGCAGGTTCGGACGTGTATGTTCCAGCATCTTGTTGCGCAGGATGTAAACGTCCTTCACGCGTTCATACTCCATCAGATCCGTAAAACGTTCGCGCTGTACGCGGGTCATATACAGAATGTCGGCATCTGCAATCGTTTCTTCCGTAAAGTCGGTATGTTCCACATACTTGATCTGATGCTGTTTGCAGTACAGTTTGTATTCCTCCGGCATTTTCAGTTCATCGGGAGCGATGAAGTGGAAAGTCGGATTAAAATGACGCATGGCCATCAGCAACGAATGTACGGTACGTCCATACTTCAGGTCGCCCACCAGATAGATATTCAGGTTTTCCAGTGTACCCTGCGTCTTATAGATGGAATATAGGTCGAGCATGGTCTGTGAAGGATGCTGGTTGGCTCCGTCTCCGGCATTGACAATGGGCACCGGTGCCACTTCACTGGCATAGCGTGCTGCTCCCTCCAGATAATGACGCATCACAATGATATCGGCATAATTGCTGACCATCATGATGGTATCTTTCAGGGTTTCTCCCTTCGAAGAGCTGGTCACTTTGGGATCGGTAAAACCGATAACTCTTGCTCCCAGGCGGTTGGCCGCTGTTTCAAAACTCAGTCGTGTGCGGGTGGAAGGCTCGAAGAAAAGGGTTGCAACTACTTTCTCAGCCAAAAGACGGCGATTAGGTTTCTTTTCAAACTCTCTTGCCATTTCCAGAAGATAGAGGATTTTCTCCTTAGAATGCTCGGCAATAGTAACTAAACTTCTATTTTCCATACTTAATTATGGTTTGATGATTACTTTTTATAATACCGAAGCCCAAAGGTAAACAAAAAAAAGGAAAAATCCTCCCTTTTCAGATTTTTTTCACTGATTTTTCTTTGGCTGCGTAAAAAAGTTGTTGCTATAAATTTTAGCTAAGAATATGCCCCACAGCACCTTCCAGCGCAGTTTTTAGGGTCCATGGGTCCACATGGACCTATATGGACCCTTTACCGTGAGAGACTCCGTTTCCAGGCGCCTTTTTTCAGGGTGAGGAAAAGACTTCCGGACTGGCAGAAAAGCGCCGTTCTTTTATAAAAACGCCGAGACATTTTCCTTCACACGCCGAAATCTTTTCCTTCATTTGTCGAAGCGTTTTTATGAGCTGTATTCAGGCCTTCTTTTTTTAATAAGGAGGATATGCTGCCGTCCGAGGTGTGCAGCTCCTCCCCATAATGCGGCATTTCTGTCGAAATTTCAATTATAATTTACATCATATAAGTAATTATGCAATCCGGTTTCCTTTTGATTCCTCCGGATGACCATCTTCCTGTTTCCTGTCGGGCTTATCTCGATTCTTTTAGTGACATTCATTCAAACAGCTTCTTCAAAGCAGTCAAAAGAATGCGAATTTCACTTTAAATAAGAAAAAATACTTCAAGAGAACGGAAAAATCCGATGAACAGGACCCTGTTTTTATAATCAGCTATCTATCAATGGATATCACGTAAAAGAGGGCATTATTCCATTCAAAAAAAGAGTTTTTCTCACGATAGAGGGTCCATATAGGTTCATGTGGACCCATGGACCCTAAAAATGGACCCAAAGTGGACCCAATCCAACGGACACCCGAAGGAACTTTTCCCATGTATCTCTCTTGAGACAGAAGCCTTATGAAACGGATTTTCCTTAAAAACGCGATAAAAAAATCACAATTTAAAATTACCTTTCATGCCCTGTATAAAGATGATTGGTTTTCGCGGATTTGTTTACAAAATGGAAGAGTGTACAGAGTTCTTATTTTCTGTATGCAGATCAGGCATAGTTTTGTTTTAAACTCTCTTACAAAAATATTCCGTGTAAGACTTGTGTATTCCCCCAAAAGTATGTATATTTACTTAATAAACTGAATCTAATTAACATGAATCGCATTAGTCTGTCCGTCATGCTTTTGGTAGGAATTGCAGCCTTGTCCTGTTCTCGACAGGACAAGGCTGCAATTCCCGTTTTCCCTCTTGAAGGAAGCGTAATACCTGCCGACTCGCTACAGAATGGTTATACGATCATCCATGCAGATACCAATGAAATCCTTATTGAAGCTTCCAAGGAACCGTTCTTCGTTGAAGCATATAAACTGACGGGAGATAGCGCTTGCCTTTTTCATCGCTACGGCAAGCGTGGATCAGGACCGGATGAATTGATGGAAGCCAATTCGGTATACTACCACAAGCCCACACGAAATATGTTGCTCTACAGCAGTAACGATATGGGTGCGCAGCTCGTCAACCTCGATACTTATGACATACGGCCCATCCATGCTTTCAGGCAGAACAATGCTCTGTGGCTGATGAAAGCAGAATTCATCGACGACAGTACTTTGCTTACAGCTTGTGTCGTCCCTAATCCTGAGAATACGAAACCGGAATGGTTCAAGTTGCTGCACCTGTCTACCGGGCAACTGACGGACATAGAGGAATTTTCGCCTGATGACGGATTCGATGGGCCTTTGATGACCAAACAGTGGATTTACAATTCCTCGGCACGCATTAAGAAACATCCTCATAGAAACCGCTTTATATATGGATGCGACGAAGGATTGTATGCCGAAATATTTGATTTGGAAGACAATCGGATTGTTAACCGCAAAGTTATACTCAACCAGTATCCGACCTACCATCCTGGATCGGACGGCATCAGTCCGGAGGGGGCACCCGACCGTGAATTGTGTGGATTTAAAGTTTCCGTGACACCCCGATACATATATATGCTTCTGAGCAGGAATACGAAAGGTGATCTACGCGCTATCAGTCGGGAAGAAATGCCTGAAAAGTTCAAAGGTCCGGGTAAAGGGATAAGTTTCAGCGAAGAAGTGCTTGTATTCGATTGGGAAGGGCACTTATGCCGCAAGTTGAATTTGACCCCTTTCGTTGTCAACATCGCCGTAACGGAAGACGACAGTACCCTTTACGGCATTACGGAGTCGGAAGAATACGAGCCGGTTTTAGTCCGATACAATTGTTCTGAGATTTAAACATTTCATTTAATTCATCCAACGAATAAATAAACCAGGAATATGAAAAAGAAAATATTATGCATATTATTACTGATTTTTGCAGTAAAGGTTGGGGCTTCAACAGGCCGTTCAATCTATAATTTTGACTTTGACTGGCTGTTTTCCAGATATGGATTACAGGCAGACGGAACAAGGCTGGAGGAGCCCGTAGCAGCAGAAAGCATCCTGTTTGATGACCGGAACTGGAAGCAGCTGGATTTACCGCATGACTGGGCCATAGAAGGCCCTTTCCGCCCTGATCTGGAAGGATTTACCGGTAAGCTTCCCTGGCGCGGCATCGGATGGTACCGAAAACATTTCAAGGTGGAAAAGAAGGATGAAGGCAAACGCCTTTATCTGGACTTTGACGGTGCCATGGCTCATGCAGAGGTATGGCTGAACGGCAAGAAAGTTGGCGGCCATCCTTATGGATATACCTCTTTCCGGGTAGATCTGACACCTGCAGTCGTGTATGGCGGCGAGAATGTCGTAGCCGTGCGCCTGAATACAGAAGACATGGGCTCCCGCTGGTATCCCGGTGCAGGTATTTACAGACATGTCCGTCTGGTAAAGACATCACAGGTACATGTAGATCACTGGGGTGTTTTTGTCACCACTCCCCAGATTTCGGATAAAAAAGCGAAGGCTGTCATTTCAGTAAAACTGCGCAATCACCTGCCGGATCCGGTAAAAGGCCATTATGCGGTGTCTGTATATGAACTGGATGCAGAAGACCGGGTAGGGGCGGAAGTCGCAAAGTGCAAATCCTTATCCCTGAATTTGCCGGCCGATGGAACGCTGGAAGACAGCGTGACTGTAACGGTATCTGAACCCAGACGCTGGGGCCTGGAACAGACAAACCGTTATCTGGCCAGAGTTGTCGTATTTGGCGGGAAAAAACAGGTCGATACTTATGAGGTACCTTTCGGATTCCGGACAATCCGCTTTACGCACGACAATGGTTTCTTGCTGAACGGGAAGCGGGTACAGATACAGGGAACCTGTAATCACCACGATTTGGGAGCACTGGGAACAGCTGTCAATAAAGTTGCCCTGGAACGGCAGTTGAAGATTCTGAAAAGTTTCGGCTGCAATGCACTGCGCACTTCCCACAACATTCCGGCGCCGGAACTGCTTGATCTGGCCGACAAAATGGGATTTCTCGTCATGGATGAAGCATTCGACTGCTGGAAGAAGGGCAAACAGCCAGGCGATTACGGTTCACTGTTTGAAGAATGGCACGAAAAAGACCTGGAAGCACTGGTGTGCCGGGACAGAAATCATCCCTCTGTCATTTTATGGAGTACCGGTAATGAAGTTTCCGAACAATACACTCCTGAACTGGGCATAGCCCGCTATCTGACCGACGTGGTACACCGTTTTGACAAGACCCGTCCGGTAACCTTCGGAGCTTCCTATCCCAGCAAGTCTGCCATGAACGGAACAGAGTTACAGGTCGATGTACATGGAATGAACTATGCAGCCGGTGTTTATGGCGGTCCTCATTTCTACGGAGAATTCCTCAACAAAGAAGGACACGAACATCTGTCTGGATTTTCCAGCGAAAGCAGCTCCACCATGAGCTCCCGCGGAGAATACTTTCCGCGTAAATTCCATGTTTCTTCGTACGACCTGAATGAACCGGGATGGGGCGGATTGCCTGATCAGGAATTTGCGGCTCTCGACCGCTATCCGGCCATTTGCGGTGAATTCGTATGGACAGGATTCGACTATCTGGGAGAACCGACTCCGTTTAACAGCGACAAGACCGTACTGCTGAATCATGCAGCCGCCTTGAGTAAAGAAGAACTGAAAAAGCAGGAAGAGGAACTGAAGAAGATAGAAGAGAACCGTCCGACTTCGCGCAGCAGCTATTTTGGCATTGTCGATCTCGCCGGATTCCCCAAAGACCGCTATTACTTATATCAATCCCGATGGATGCCTGACTATCCGATGGTGCATATTTTGCCGCATTGGAATTTTGAGGACAAGACAGGAGAGAATATCCCGGTTTTCGTCTATTCATCCGGTGACGAGGTTGAACTGTTCTTGAACGGCAAATCATTGGGGAAAAAGCAGAAGCAGGCATTTGAATACCGTTTCCGTTGGAATGAGGTTCCGTATGAACCGGGTGAACTGAAGGCTGTGGCTTACAAAGACGGAAAAGTATGGGCAGAAGCGTCGGTAAAGACAACAGGTGCTCCGGTAAAACTGAAACTGACTCCCGACAAGAAAATACTAAAGTCTGACGGTGAGGATCTGATCTTTGTACGGGTCTCCGTACTGGATGCGGACGGAAACGAAGTACCTACCGCAGAGCCTCTGATTAAAGCAACGCTGGACGGGCCGGGTAAAATTGTGGCAACCGATAACGGAGATCCGACCTGTCTGATTCCTTTTCCGGAAACAACACGTCCGGCTTTTAACGGGCTGTATCTGGCCATTGTGAAAGCCGACAGGGGAGCGAAAGGGAAATTGCATTTCTCAGTGGAAAGCGACGGGCTGGGTACAGCAGAGATGGTATTCCAGATCGAAAAAGGCAAAATCAGACAATATCAATATATTCCATAATCAGAGGCCGGCAAAGAGAGAAGGAGGCTGATGTTCACCATGCAACGGCTATTTTATCCGGTTACAGTATTCTCCGGACAGGGAACGCTCATAATAGCCTTTTCTTCAATAAGCTCTTTTACCATAATAAATTCTTCGTCTGTCTCCATTATTGTTTTAAAACCCTGTTTAAGGTACATATTATTAGTTAATTCGTTCATTTTTGTTCACATTTTCTTTTCAGGTCTACTATATGCCGTTTCTGTTATCCCTCTTAACATGACACTCATCAGAAGCTACTATATCCTTTATATCACTTCGCCATCATAATAGCCAGAAGCAACTGAATACCAAGCAGATGCTAAATCAGACTGAATAAATGATTTTATCCTTGTTCTTATCATGGAACACCTTTATATTTTACCATTTTTTCCCAATCCTCTTTGGTAAGCAAAGTAAAATGTTCCGTACGGATATCTCCTAACGGAGAAGTCTTTCCTCTTTCTGTATGATGAAACCGAAAACCACATTTGTCCATCACTCTGCGGGATTTAATATTTCCGTCATAATATCCGCACCACACTTTTTTGATGTTCAGTTCATTAAAACAACGTAAGAGAAGGCATCCAACTGCTTCCGGTATAAGTCCCTGTCCCCAGTAAGGCATACCAATCCAATAACCAATTTCGGCATCACCCTCCTGCATGTCTGCACTATGTACGCCGTCACCGAACATAATGCCTACACTACCAATAGGTTCATTGGTTTCCTTTAAAACCACGGCATAAGTCTCCGGGGCAGAAAGTATATCCCTTATTACTTCTCTGCTATTTTCAATGGATGTATGTGGCGGCCATCCTGCTATCGGTCCTATGTTCGGATTTTGTGCATATTTGTAGAGTGATGCAGCATCTTCTTCCGTCCACGGACGAAGTATAAGTCTTTCGGTTTTCATAAATCATTCATTTAATTTCTTTAGAATAAATGTTCGGCTCTAATTTAATATTATATTATGAAATAGACAATTCTCAAGAAAAAATCTCTATTTTCATATCCTTTTATTATTCCGACGATTATCTTTGTTTTATGAATTGTAATAATATGAGGATAGATAAGATACAGACATGATGTTCAACGCTGTAAACGAGGCTGTCTGTTCGGCAGTTGTTACAGATGAAGGTTGCGACATATGCGAACTTAAAAATCTGGCAGTAACACCGCAATATCAAAGGAGAGGTTATGGGAAAAGAATGATAAGTTATTTATGCAATCACTATGCAGATAAATTTAGATATATGACTGTAGGCACAGGAGATAGTGTAAAGACTGTTTCTTTCTATGAGTCTTGTGGCTTTAGCTATTCACATTCCATTCCTGATTTTTTTACTCATAGCTATGACCACCTTATCATAGAAGAAGGTAAAATATTAAAAGATATGCTTTACTTTAAAAAAGCATTGTTTTCAATTTCCCCAGATATTGAAATGCAGAAATAAAAAATGATTACTTCAAAAGATGATTTCATCTTTTGGCACAGAAATTAAAAATTCGCTATCAACTCATTTTTAATTCGGGATAAGTTATTTGACAAATTCCGAAAGGTTATCAATCATCTGTTTCAGATTGGCTTCATTTTCCTCATCTGATATAGTAGGGTCTTTCATGAAGCGGGCACATGGTAAATCCGGACAACTTCCGCAGTTTTCCCGATTATGTTCACTACAGCATTTCCAGATAGGACATACCGTATCACCTGTGTACTGAGTCCAAAACACCCTGCCTTTAATATTTCTGCATCCTTTACATTCTTTTGGAAAAGACGGACAAATTACACATCTGGCTCCACATGGCGAAGGATAAAAATAATCATCTTTCCAGTACCACCATTTACACTTATCCATATCCGGATTCTCAGAGTTAATATAATATTCCAGTGCACGGTACAGATAGAGCTGACAACGATCTATAGAACACCCCCGTAAATCACACTCTTTCTGATATAATTCATCAGCCTTCACTCCTTTAAGAGAGTCGATAGAAGTATATCCCATGGCCAGCAAATCCTGCTCAGTCTGCACTCCTACATTAGGAAGTTTACGAAAAGGATGTACTATTTTCTTTGATGCAATCATTAGTGTCCCGTTAAAATGGGACGAGTTAAACAATTAATCAAAAAGCCCCGGAATCAGGGGATCATTTAGATC